>Ga0247790_10000033_pt1 | contig 73931 bp, 58 predicted proteins | sample UWRJS171409R4_FD_179913 | JGI IMG/M metagenome (GOLD analysis project Ga0247790, IMG submission 179913) | Soil microbial communities from Arlington Agricultural Research Station in Wisconsin, United States - UWRJ-S171-409R-4 | ecosystem: Environmental > Terrestrial > Soil > Agricultural land...
CTCGTGGTGCCGCGCGCGATCCGGTGGATCGCGCAGCGCGCGCGCACCGAGACCCTGCTCATCGCCGCGCTGGCCGTGTGCTTCGCCGTCACCGGCATCACGTCGTACGCCGGCTACTCCGTCGCGCTCGGCGCGTTCGTCGGCGGCATCCTGATCGCCGAGTCCGGGCGCGGCGAGGCCGTGTTCGAGCTCGTGCGGCCGTTCCGCGACGTGTTCGCGATGATCTTCTTCGTCTCGGTCGGGATGACGATCGATCCGGCGACGCTCCTGGTCGAGGCGCCGCGGATCGCCGCGTTCACCGCCGTCGTGCTCGTGATGAAGCCGCTCGGCGTCTCGGTCGGCGTGTTCCTGTCGGGCCACGGCATCAACGCGGCCGTGCGCGCGGGGCTGTCGCTCGCGCAGATCGGCGAGCTGTCGTTCGTGATCGCCGGCATCGCGGGCGATCCGTCGCTGCTCGCGATCGCGGTCGGCGTGTCGTGCGCCACGACGATCACGTCGCCGCTCCTCATCGGGCGATCAGAGCGCATCGCGGCGTGGACCGCGGCGCGGCTGCCCAAGCGGGTCGCGACGTTCGTCTCGTTCTACGAGTCGTGGCTCGCGCGCCTGCGGTCCCGCGAGCGCTCGACGTGGCAGCGGTTCCGCCGCCCGGTGCTGGTGCTCGTCCTCGACGCCGCCCTCGTGACCACGATCGCGATCGCGGCCGCCACGCTCGGCCCGCGCTACCTGCCGCAGCTCCGGCTCGATCGCTGGCTCCACGGCTGGCTGCTCGACGGCGTGCTCGTCGTCGCCGCCGCCCTCGCCGCGGCGCCGTTCGTGATCAGCATGGTGCGGCGCGTGACCGTGCTCGCGAACCGGCTCGCGCGCGAGGTCATCCCGGCGAGCGGAGCGGAGCTGCCGGCGCCCGCCACCACCGTCGATCTGGGCCGCGCGCCGCGCCGCGCGCTGACCCTGACGTTCGAGCTCGCGATCGGGCTCGCGCTCGCCGTGCCGATGGCGGCCGCGGTGCAGCCGTTCCTGCCCGGCAGCCTCGTGGTGGTGCTGATCGGCGCGCTCCTGATCGTGCTCACGGTGCGGCGCTCGATCGCCGATTTCCACGGCCACGTGCGCGCGGGCAGCGAGCTGATCCTCGAGCTGCTCTCGCAGCCGCAGCAGCAGGAGGCGCCGCTCGCCCAGGTCGAGGCGATGCTGCCGGGGTTCGGCGGCACCGCGTCGCACGTGCTCGGCGAGGGCGCCGCCGCGATCGGCCGCTCGCTCGCGGAGCTCGACCTGCGCGCGCGGACGGGCGCCACCGTCCTGGCGATCGCGCGCGGCATGCCCGGCCAGCACGGCCACGCGATGCCCTCGCCGACCGAGCCGCTGCAGCGCGGCGACGTGCTCGCGCTCGCGGGCTCCGACGACGCGATCGCCTTGGCGCGGAAGCTCCTGGACGGCACCTGAGCCGGCGCGCGGGGCCTGCAGCATCCTGCGGCAGGCGCAACGTCGTGTGTTACGCTGGCCGGCGTGTTTGCCGCCGGGACCGTGCTCGCGGGCAAGTACCGCGTCGACCGCGTCCTGGGTCAGGGCGGCATGGGCACGGTCGTCGCCGCCACGCACCTGACGCTCGGCCAGCAGGTGGCGCTCAAGCTCCTCCTGCCCGAGTACGTGAACAACGTGCAGATCGTGGAGCGGTTCGTGCGCGAGGCGCGGGCGTCGGCGGCCCTGCGCGGCGAGCACGTCTGCCGGGTCTCGGACGTCGGCGCGCTCGACGACGGGACGCCGTACATCGTGATGGAGCTGCTCGAGGGCAGCGATCTGGCCGGGCTCGTCGCCGCGCACGGGCCCATGCCGGTGCAGCTGGCGTGCGACTACCTGCTGCAGGGGTGTGTCGGCGCCGCCGAGGCGCACGCGCTCGGGATCGTGCACCGCGACCTGAAACCCGCGAACCTGTTCCTGACGCAGCGGCCCGACGGGACACCGCTCATCAAGGTGCTCGACTTCGGGATCGCCAAGGCGCAGAGCGACACCAACTTCAGCCTGACGCGGACCGCCTCGGTGATGGGCTCACCGGGCTACATGTCGCCCGAGCAGCTGCGCTCGAGCCGCGACGTCGACGCGCGCAGCGACATCTGGTCGCTCGGCGTGATCCTGTTCGAGCTGGTGTCCGGCATGCCGCCGTTCCGCGCCGAGAGCATCACCGAGCTGGCGATCCGCGTGACGCTCGATCCGATGCCGCCGCTCGTCGGCCAGATGCCGAACGGCTTCGACGAGATCGTGAGCCGGTGCCTCGCGAAGGATCCGGCGCAGCGCTATCCAGATCTCGCGCACCTGGCGCACGCGCTCGCGGCGTTCGCGAGCCCCGGCGGCTGGGAGCTCGCGAACCGGGTAGCGCGCCTGCTCTCCGGGGCGAAGCTGTCGACGGCCGGCATGGTCCCGCTGACGGCACCGGCCGGCGGGGTGTCGCCGCACGGCGGGGTGTCGCCGACAGGGCCGCAGCACGGCATGCCACCGACGAGCCCGCCGGTGCCCGGGACCGGATCGATGCCGCCCGTCTCCGGCTATGGCGCGCACAGCACGCACAGCGCGCACAGCGCGTCCAGTGCGCACAACGCGCCGACGACGATCGGCTGCGCGGCCAGCTCGTCGGTGGTGACGGAGCGCGGCGGCCGCTCTCGCACGGCGCGCTGGGGCATCATCGCCGGGGCCGCGGTCGTCGTGATCGGCGCGGGGGTCGGGATCATGGCCACGCGCGGCGATGATCGCGCGGCCTCGTCGTCGTCTTCCTCTGCGGCGCCCGCTGTCCCCGCCGAGCCGGCACCGCAGCCCGCCGCCGCCGAGCCCGCCGCCGCCGTGGCCGTGCCGGCCGTGCCGGCGATCGCGACGCCCGCGCCAGTCGCCGTGGACGCGGCCGTCGCGGCGGCGCCGCCCGACGTTCCGGCCGAGCCCGCCGCCAGCAAGCCCGAGTCGCCGCAGCAGCCCGACAAGCCGGCGAAGCCGTCGGGGCGCCCTGGCAAGCCGGCGAGCAAGCCGTCCGGCGGACAGGACTTCGGTGAGAGCCGGTACTGAGCCTGCCGCGATCGCGGTCGCCGTCGCCCTCGGGCTCGGCGTCAGCATTGGCGCGCTGCCCGAGGCGCGCGCGCAGCCATCGGCCGCGGCGGCGGCGACGCTGCAGTTCGACAAGGGCCGCGCGCTGATGAAGGAGAAGAAGTACGCCGAGGCATGCGCCGCGTTCGAGCAGAGCCAGAAGCTCGATCCGCAGATCGGCACGCAGTACAACCTCGGCCTCTGCTACGCCGAGCTCGGCAAGCTCGCCTCGGCGTGGACGGCGTTCCGCGAGGTCGGCCAGCGCGATGCCAACGCCGGCCGCAAGAAGGACGCCGACCGGCGCGCGAAGGAGCTCGAGAAACGGCTGCCCCGGCTCCTGCTCACGATCGCCGCCGCGCCGCCGGGCCTGACCGTCACGCTGAACGGCGCCAACGTGACCGCCCTGATCGGCACCGAAAGCCCGCTCGATCCGGCCGAGTACAAGCTCCGTGCGACGGCGCCCGGCTTCGCCCCATGGGAGACCACGGCGAAGATCGCCGAGGGCAAGACAACGACGCTCGCGATCGAGCTTGCGCGCCCCGGCGCGAAGGAGCCGTCCAAGCCGGCCACCGCGGCGAAGCCCGTCACTCCGCCGAAGCCCGTCACCGCGGCCAAGCCCGTCACCGCCGCAAAGCCGACCGTGCCCTCGCCCACCGGCTCGCCCGGCGGCACCGGCACTAGCACCGGCACTGCCGGCACCAGTTCTGCCAGCGCCGGCTCTCTCAGCACCAGCTCTGCCAGCACCATTACCGGCTCTTCCGTCTCTGGCTCCTCCGTCACCGGCTCCTCCGATATCGATCGCCCGCCGTCCCGCACCGCCAAGTCTCGCCGCAAAACGATCGGCCTCGTCGTCGGCATCGGCGGCGCCGCCTCACTCACCACCGGCGTCGTCTTCGGCCTGCTCGCGCGCAGCAAGTGGAACGAGGCTCGCTCGCTGTGCGGCGGCGACGCCATCTGCGACGACCCGGCGACGCTCGATCAGGGCAACGCCCTCGTCGACGACGCACGCACGCGCGCCAACCTGTCGACGGGCCTCGTGCTCGGCGGCGCTGTCCTGCTCGGTGCCGGCGCGGCGCTCTGGCTCACAGCGCCCTCTGCGTCCTCCACCTCGGACACCGCGCTCCGCCTCACGCCCGAGCTCGGCCCCGGCCACGCCGGCCTCGTGCTCGGCGGCCGCTTCCGCTGACCTGTCGAGTGCTCACGTAGTTGAAGGCGGGTAGACCGCTGCCGGCCGGACGAGACGGTCGGTGGGAGATGAGTGCACACGCTTCCGCGCCTACATCGGCGGGTGCCTCGATATGCGGCACTCTCGCGTCTCGCGGACACGCACCACATCTGTTAACGCTAGTACCAGTACAGCCGAGCAAGATAAGGCCAGATGACTTGGGAGATCCTCAATGAGGATTGGGAGGCTGGTGATAAGCCAAAGCGCACATGAGAGAGAGATTTGAGCTTGGCGGCTACGCCCAAACAGTCAGAGCACAACACCGCAACGATGTCGCGATGAGACGCGACGAGGTGGCAACGATGAAGAAGGTGCAAAGTGTGTGGTTGAGCCTCGGTCTCGTTGCCCTGGCAGCGACTTCGTGTCGCTTTTCGCCGCTGCCTGAGCTTGCACCTTCAGGAGAAAGTAGTGATGGCGCCATCATCGACGCCGCGCCAGCCCCTTTTGAACTCGAATTGCTCGCGGGTGACATTGGTGGCCCCGGGAATCTTGATGGCGCAGGCGCCGCAGCGCACTTCTACTTTCCCAACAGCGTGGCGGTCGACAGCACTAGCAACATCTATGTCGCCGACACGGCTAACCTGACCATCCGCAAGATCACCGCCGCTGGGATTGTAACGACACTGGCCGGCTCTGTGGGCGCGTCGGGTAGCACCGACGGCACAGGCACCGCAGCACGCTTCGGGTACCCTTCGGGGGTGGCGGTCGACGGTGCCGGCAATGTCTACGTCGCCGACCAGTACAATCAAACCATCCGCAAAGTCACCGCCGCCGGGGTGGTGACGACGTTAGCCGGTAAGGCGGGCATGCCGGGTACCACCGACGGCATGGGCATCGCGGCGCGCTTCAGCTTCCCCACTGGCGTGGCGGTCGATAGTGCCGGTAATGTCTACGTCGCCGATAGCAGCAACCACACCATTCGCAAGGTTACCCCCACCGGGGTTGTGACGACGCTCGCCGGCACTGCGGGCATGTCGGGTAGTACCGACGGCACGGGCTCCGCAGCGCGCTTCCGCTACCCTACCGATGTGGCGGTTGACAGCGCCGGCAACGTCTACGTCGCCGACCGGGACAACTCCATCATCCGCAAGATCACCACTACCGGAGTCGTGACCACGCTGGCTGGTACTGCGGGCTCCAGCGTGGCGGTCGACAACGCCGGCAACGTCTATGTCGCCGACGTGAACAATTCCACTATCCGCAAGATCACTGCCGCTGGGGTCGTAACAACGCTGGCTGGCACTGCGGGGATAACAGGTAGCACGGACGGCACGGGCGCTGCGGCGCGCTTTACCTCTCCAAGCGGCGTGGCGGTCGATAGTGCCGGTAATGTCTACGTCGCCGATAAAGGCAATCACACCATCCGCAAGGTTACTACCGTCGGGCTCGTGACCACGCTGGCCGGTACCGCGGTCATGTCGGGTAGCACGGATGGCACAAGCACCGCAGCGAGCTTTTACTACCCCACCGGTGTGGCTGTTGACAGTGCCGGCAACATCTACGTCGCTGACTATCTCAACTCCACCATCCGCAAGCTGACCCTCGCCGGAATCGTAACGACGCTGGCCGGCACTGCGGGCATGATGAATAGCACCGATGGCACAGGCGCCGCGGCGCGCTTCACCTTGCCCTCCGGTGTGGCAGTCGACATCACTGGCAATATCTACGTCGCCGACACAGAAAACTCCACCATCCGTAAGATCACTACCGCTGGGGTCGTAACAACGCTGGCCGGCACTGCGGGCATGGATGGTAGCACGGATGGTACGGGCGCCGCAGCGCGCTTCTACTTCCCCAAGGACGTGGCAGTCGACGACGACGGCAACGTCTACGTTGCTGACTCGGCTAACTATACTATTCGTAAGGTCACCGCTGCCGGAGTTGTGACGACGCTAGCCGGCACTGCAGGCATGGTGGGCAGCATCGATGGCACGGGCGCTGCGGCGCGATTCAACGACTCCAACAGTGTGGCGGTTGACAGCGCCGGCATCGTCTACGTCGCCGACACAGCAAACCATACCATCCGCAAGGTCACTACTACCGGAGTGGTGACGACACTGGCCGGTACGGCGGCCTTGTACGGTAGCACGGACGGCACAGGCGCCGCGGCGCGTTTCCGCTACCCCACTGGCGTGGAGGTCGACGGCGCCGGCAACGTCTACGTCGCCGACTCGGGCAACTCCACCATACGCAAAATCACAGCCGCGGGGGTCACTACGACGATCGCGGGGATGGCCGGAACGACAGGGATCGTCCTCGGCACAACACCCGGATTTGGATTTCTCACAAGCCTGGCGGTCATCGGTGATTCCCTCGTCATCAACGACACCAACGCCATCCTCTTGCTCCGCCACGGTGCTCTCCAGTGATGAAAGGTACCCAGGTCGGAGCCTATCGCGTTCTGCAGAGGATTGGCGATGGCGGCATGGGCGCAGTGTGGCTCGCCGAGCACACGGTCGCGCAGCGATCAAGGTGCTGCACCCAGAGCAACTCGAGTAACTCCGATCTCGTGACGCGGTTCTTCAACGAGGCACGCGCCGCCACGACAGTCAACGATCCGGGGATCGCGCAGATCTTCGACTTCGGTCGCCACTCCGACGGCAGCACGGCCGAGAAAGGGTAAGGCCGGATGACTTGTGAAATCCTCAATGGGGATTGGGAGGCTGGTGACAAACCAAAGCGCATGCGAGAGAGATTTTAGCTTAGCGGCCACGCCCAAAGCAGCCAGAGCACAATACCGCAACTACGTCGCTACGAGAAGTGACGAGGTGACAACGATGAAGAAGATGCGACGCGTATGGGTAAGTCTTGGTCTCGTTGCCCTAGCAGCGGCTTCGTGTCGCTTTTCGCCACTGCCTGATCTCGCACCTCTAGGAGACAGCAGCGATGGCGCAATCAGCAGTGATGACGCCATCATCGACGCCGCGCCAGCCCCTTTTGGGCTTGAGTTGCTCGCGGGCGACATTGGTGGCCCCGGAAATCTTGATGGCGTCGGTGCCGCGGCGCACTTCCACGGCCCCTGCGGCATAGCGGTCGACAGCGCCGGCAACGTCTACGTCGCCGACAATGGCAACCACATCATTCGCAAGATCACCGCCACCGGAGACGTGACGACGCTGGCCGGCACTGCGGGCGAGTCGGGTAGCACGGACGGCACGGGCGCTGCGGCGCGCTTCTCCTCCCCCGTCGGCGTGACGGTCGACGGTGCCAACAACCTCTACGTCGCCGATAGGGGCAACAACACCATCCGCAAGATCACCGCCGCCGGGGTCGTGACAACGCTAGCCGGCGCTGCGGGCATGGCAGGCAGCACGAACGGCACGGGCGCCGCAGCGCGCTTCAACTACCCCATCGGCGCGGCGATCGACAGCGCCGGCAACGTCTATGTTGCCGAAGCTTTCAACCACACCATCCGCAAAATCACCGCCGCCGGGGTCGTGACAACGCTGGCCGGCACTGCCGGCATGTCGGGTAGCACGGACGGCGCCAACGCCGCAGCGCGCTTCTTCTCCCCCACTTACGTGGCGGTCGACAGTGCCGGCAACGTCTACGTCGCCGACGAATACAACCACACCATCCGCAAGGTTACTGCCGCCGGAGTCGTCACGACGCTGGCCGGCACTGCGGGCGAGTCGGGTAACGCGGACGGCACGGGCGCCGCGGCGAGCTTCTACTTCCCCAGTGGCGTGGCTGTCGACAGTGCCGGCAACGTCTACGTCGCCGACTATTTCAACCACACCATCCGCAAGATCACTGCCGCCGGAGTCGTCACGACGCTGGCCGGCACTGCAGGCGAGTCGGGTAGCACGGACGGCACGGGCACCGCGGCACGCTTCTCCAACCCCGCCGGCGTGGCGGTCGACAGTGCCGGCAACGTTTACGTCTCCGACATCGGCAACCACATCATCCGCAAGATCACCGCCGCTGGGATCGTCACAACGCTGGCCGGCACTACAGGTATGTCAGGTAGCACGGACGGCACGGGAGCCACGGCGCGCTTCGACTACCCCTGGGGAGTAGCGGTCGACAGTGCCGGCAACGTCTACGTCTCCGAAGTGAACCGATACACAATCCGCAAGGTTACCGGCACCGGGGTCGTCACGACGCTGGCCGGCACTGCATTCTGCGCCCCCCGGGGAGTAGCGGTCGACAGCGCCGGAAACGTCTATGTCACCAACGGTTGTAACTTCACCATTTGCAAGATCACCCCAGCCGGGGTCGTCACGACGCTGGCCGGCACTGCGGGTATGCGGGGTAGCACGGACGGCACGGGCGCCGCGGCGCGCTTCGACTCCCTCGCCAGTGCGGCAGTCGACATTGGCGGCAACATCTACGTCACCGAGGATTATAACTTCACCATTCGCAAGATCACCCCCGCCGGGGTCGTGACGACGCTGGCCGGCACTGCGGGTATGCAGGGTAGCACAGACGGCACGGGCGCAGCAGCGCGCTTTAACCTTCCGAGGGGCGTGGCGGTCGACAGCGCCGGAAACGTTTACGTCGCCGATACAAACAATCACACCATCCGCAAAGTCACTGCCATCGGAATCGTGACGACGCTGGCTGGCACTGCAGGCACGTCGGGTAGCACGGACGGCACCGGCGCTGCGGCGCGCTTCAACAGACCCACCGACGTGGCAGTCGACAGCGCCGGCAATATCTACGTCGCCGACCAGAACAACTCCACCATTCGCAAGATCACAACTGCGGGAATCACCACTACGATCGCGGGGATGGCCGCAATAAGAGGAATCGTCCTCGGCACAACACCTCGACTTGCATCCCCCATCGGTCTGGAGATCATCGGTGATTCCATCATCATCAGCGACACCCTCGCCATCCTCTTACTCCGCCACGGCGCACGCCAGTGATGGAAGGCACTCAGGTCGGAGCCTATCGCGTGCTGCAGAGGATTGGGGACGGCGGCATGGGCGCAGTGTGGCTCGCCGAGCATACGATACTCGGCCGCCGCGCGGCGATCAAGGTACTGCACCCGGAGTACTCGAGTAGCTCCGATCTCGTGATGCGGTTCTTCAACGAGGCACGCGCGGCCACGGCAGTTAACGATCCGGGGATCGTGCAGATCTTCGACTTCGGTCGCCACTCCGACGGCAGTGCGTACATTGTGATGGAGCTACTGGACGGCGAGCCGCTCGATCGGCGGATCGCTCGCCATGGCGCGCTCGGGTTACCTGAAGCACTGCGCATCATGCGCCAGATTGCGAGCGCGCTGGGCGCCGCGCACATGCGCGGCATCATCCACCGGGACCTCAAGCCCGAGAACGTGTTCATCGTGCGCGATCCGGCGGTCGACGGCGGCGAGCGAGCGAAGATTCTCGATTTCGGCATCGCCAAGCTCATGGGGGATCCCGGAGCCGTCAAGACGCGAACCCAGACAGTGATGGGCTCGCCGAGGTACATGTCGCCGGAGCAGTGCCGCGGCGCGGGGCTGGTCGACCAGCGGTCAGATGTGTACGCGCTCGGCTGCTTGCTGTTCACGCTCCTGGTCGGCCGTCCGCCATTCGACGCCGAAGGCGTAGGCGAGCTCATCGTGATGCACATGCGCGAGCCTCCGCCTGTGCCGTCGAGCTTGCGTCCCGGGATTCCGCCGGAGATCGATCAGCTCGTGCTGCGTTGTCTGGAGAAGGATCCGGCGCAGCGCTTCGACCACGGCGGTGAGCTCGCGACCGCGATCGGCAGACTGCTCGGATTGTCGCTGCAGCTCGAAGCGCCCGGCCCGAGAACTACGTACACGGCGTCGGACCCGACCACGCTCTCATCGGCGACGAGCGCGGCGATCTCGGCCAGACCGGCCAGATCCAGACGTTCGGCTATCTACGTGGGGCTTGGCCTCATGGCAACCGGCGGCGCGTTCGCCATCGGGGCGACCGCCATCGGCTCGAATACGCCGAGCTTCGAGCCCGGACCCGCCCCGGCACCAGAGCCAGCAGTCGCGGCACCAGCTGAGCCACCGTCCGAGCCGGCGCCCCGAGCGTCCGATCCGAATGCCGAGATCGCGGCGCGGACGAAGGATGTCTTGAGCCGGTTCGTCGCATGGTCGCGTGACCATCAAGACGCGCCCTGTCCCGAGATCACCGAGCTCGACGACGTGCCTCGAGATCCTTGGAACCAGGGGTTCCGGCTGACGTGCACCGATCAGCCCGGCGACCAGATCATCGGCGTGATTTCAGCCGGGCCCGATGGCACGCCGGGCACAACCGACGATATCGCGTCATGGCAGCTCGGGCGCGAGGTGACGGACTCCGTGCGAGGCACGCGCTGGGTTGCCGCCGCTCTCCAACCGAGCAAGCCGCTCCGAATCGAGCGCGGACTGGCCGCCGGCACCAGGCAAGCGCCAGGGACCGCCGGTGCCAGGCCGACGGAGCTCAAGCCTGCGGCGGCCGCCAAGCCCAATCAGCCCAAGCCCGGCAAGGAGATCGAGCTCGACGAGAACGGGTTACCGGCCAATCGCTGAGCAGGGGAGAACCTCGTGATCTCAACCAGAGTGATAATCGCGTATTCCCTGATTGCTGCGGCGACACCAGTGCACGCGCAGCCGGCTGGAGCCCAAGCGGAGGTGCTGTTCCGCGAGGGCCGCGACCTCATGAAGGCCGGGAAGATCGCCGAGGCGTGTGCCACGTTAGAGCAGAGTCACAAGCTCGATCCCGCGGTCACGACGCTCCTCCACCTCGCCGCGTGCCGCGAGAAGCTCGGCCAGCTCGCGACCGCGTGGGGACTGTTTCTCGACGCTGAGCGACAGACCCGGTCAGCAAGCGACCGGGCCACCGAGCAACTCTACAAGATCGCGCATGATCGCGCCGCAGGGCTCGAGCCGCGCGTGCCGAAGCTGACGATCAGCGTGCCGGACAGGAGCAGGATCAACGGGCTCGAGATCCGGCGCGACCAGGAGAGCATCCCTGCGGTGATGTGGAATCGCGCTCTCCCGATCGATGGCGGCACGTACACGATCACGGCACGCGCCCCGGGTGCAAGCGAGTGGTCGACGAGCGTGACGCTCGCAACCGAAGCCGATTCCAAGACGGTCGACATTCCCGACCTCCGGAATCGCGAACGGGATCTCGACGTACGCCGAGCCGTGTCGCCCGGGACGGCGGAGCCTCCAGAGCCGACGAAGACGGGGGCTGCGCCGCTCCCCACGGCGAAGCCTCCAGAGCCGACGAAGGCGGAGGCAGCACCACCCGGCATGGAGGGGCCGGTCAAGCCGCCCAAGCCGCCGAAGCTCCCAGATGTGACCAGGCGGCGCGGGCTCGCCCTCCCGATCGCGGTCGGCGCTGGCGCGGTGGCGCTGCTCGGCGGCGCGCTCGGGCTCTATCTGTGGGGCGACTCGACCTACGCCGACGCGAAGGCCGAGATGATGGATCAGGCGCGGCGCAACTCGCTCTACGACTCGGCCAATCGCAAGGCGCTCGCTGCCCAGGGCCTCGCGGTCGCGGGCGTCGGCTGCGCCGGGGTCGCGGTCTGGCTCTACCTTCGCCAGCGCGGTACGCCGACCGAGCCGGACTCGGCCCGCGCAGCGCGCCTGATGCTCGCGCCGACCGCGTCGGGCATCGGCGTCGCCGGCTGGTTCTGACCGCCGACGTCGTCTTCGGCCCGCTCGCGCTACGCTTGCCTACGAGGCGAGGGCCGTCGGTGCCGCGTTTTGCATCTTGCTCAACCGGGATGCAGGGAGTTTCTTGAAATCGGATTCGGTCACCCGTATGTCGGGTGGTTTTCGCGGTGCCGGTTCGCTTCGTACCGCCGAGAGTGTAGCCATCACCTCGTTCGCGATGTCCACCACTACCTTCGTCGGAAGCGCCTCCGAGCCGCGTGCGTGGTTCGACATCAAAACTCGCAAGATGAGATCGTGTTGGGGGGAGATCTCCTTGAGGCTGCTCTCCCAACTCGCCACTGTCTCGCGGGCGATGCCCATGCGGTCAGCGAGCTCCTGCTGGGTGATCTGCATCGAGCGACGCAAGTAGCGTGCAAATCCCGCCGTGAGCCGGTGGGGGAGCCCTACGATGTCCATCGCGATGAAGAATAGAGATGCGTTGATGACCTGACCGTGAAGTATCTCGCGGTGGCAGGAGCTACACCTCCAACCGGGAGCTCCATCGAGAAACGATGGGAGCCCGGAGTACCGAGAGAAGTCGAAACTTCTAAGGGTGACTGGCTTGAATGTTCCTCCGCACTCGCACTTCGGACCAGTGGATGATCTCGGCTTGGTAGCCTTCGTCGTCGTCTTCTTCTTGGCCATGGTCTTCACTCGTCCACCTCGATGACAGTGCACAACGTGATCCAGACCGTTCGGTTGGGCGCGCTGTAGACTTCGACCCCAATGCCGAGGGTCCGCTCACCATCCACATCAGGACCAATCACACGCCAACACGTGCCACCGTTTCCTGGGTGTCCCATCCAGGTACGCCTCTGCTCGTGCAGAGCGATCGATCGCGGTGTGAACATCGAACATGTTTACGCTCCGCTCGTCCATTCGTTCCTCGAAGTGGCGCGCTGTGATGAACCGACCTGCTGTGATGGCTTCCTTTGCACGTTGAAGCGCGACCGCCGCCGATTTCGGACCCGCCATGCCTTTGTAATTCTAGGTTACATTGGACCGGGTTGCTAGGGATGCCAACCTGACAAATGAACCAGCTGGCGTACCTAGAGGATCCGGGCGGTTGCCAGACGCAGCCTATCCCGATCGACCCTCAGCGTCAGCCTGATGCAGCGCCCCTCGAACCACGCGCCGCCCGGCACGCTCTCGTCGCCCCGGCACGCTCCCGTCGCGCACTTTGGGCCTGACGCATGGAGGTCCCGACCGCGGCGCCGCAAGATGCTGCCGTGGCGCCAGCCATCCCTGCTGCCGCGACGCCATGGGACGCCGCGCGCAACGGCGCGAGCAGCGGGATGAGGCTGAGCAGCTCGCTTTCGGCGATGCTCGCCTTGGCCGTGACGCCGGGCCGGTCGCCTTGACGGTGATCTGCTGCAGCTCCCAAACGAACGTGCCTCGTGCGCGTTGCGGATACTTGGTACAGTCTCTTCGTGGCGTACTTCGTGACGACGCAGCTCGGCTGGGAGGTACCGCTCAACGACTGGCTCTCATTCCACCGCGACCGCATCTTGTCGGTTCTGTTTCAGATGCGCCAACAAGGTGTGCCCCGTCCCGGATTTCCAGTTTCGACGATCGCAGAGGTGACAGGTCTGGCCGAACCGCAGGCTCGAGCGCTCGCAGCGTCGCTCGCGCAAGCTCAGCTCCTCACCAAGGATGGCGGCGTGTACCATCTCACAGAGCAAGGCGCGCGGTGGGTGTTGGAAAGCCCGATGCCATGAGCCCCGCACGCCCCGACCCATGAGTGCCGGCGACGTGGCCGAAGAGTGGCGGCTGCAGGCGATCCGCGACCTGAAGGCCGCAAAGCCCAACTATGCCCGTCTACGCTTCATGTACCGCACGGGGCTTCCGTAGCCGACCACGCGAAGATCGTCGAGCGGATGCTCAACGTCCTCGAGGCCGCCGAGCTTGCTGGTCCACATACCATTTGGTAACTGGCGTGCCGCGTGCGTCGGAACGTTCCCGTGTTCGTAAATGGCGATCTTCTCGAAATCCTCTTCGAGGTCCTCGTTATCGCAACGCTTGTACCCAAGGGTTGCGTAGGCATCCTCAAACGCGTCTAGGGTCTCCTCCTCACGTACACCCGATGGCCAATACACACCGGCGCCGGGCCACCACCATCGCTCAGTGTCGTGAGCGGCCCACGCAATGCAGTTGTATTCTTCAGTTTCATTGCTGGTAATTTCGAAGGTCGAGACTTCAAGCCCGGCGACCTTCGCGGCGAGTGCTCGTTTCTTGTCGTCCATTCACGGCCAAAGTTAGATGGTTAGATCATGCCTCGTTGACGACCCCAATGAAGCCAGGCGTCACGCTCTTTGCGCAGAGCCCCCTTCGCCTCAGGCGAGACTGGGTCCTCACCGGCAATCGCTCTCAGCGCCCACGTCCATTGGGCGGGGCGGTCGCGTAACTCCGCGAGCAGCAGAGGAAGAACTCTTGGACCCAGTCCGATGATTCGTTGATACGAAGGGTGGAGCACACGTGCGGTCATCGACGACAGATGGGCTGTTTCATTGCGCCATGAGTCGCGCAATTCGTTGAAGGTCTTTACGAGCACTGCTTCGCCACTGAGCGCTGGCGGTCTGGCCGGATGACAGCGCGCCTCATCGTCCCGAGGAATGTTTCGGTTGATGAGCCAGCGTCCAGTGTCCTCTGTCTTCCACCGGAGGAAGTGACGATTGTTTTCGTTGACGTTCCACATTCAACGAACCTCCGACGCGCTCAACACCGGCAACTGTTTTTCAGTCAGCATCGCCCTCAGACTCTTTTCCTTCTCAAGGGCTCGCTCGATCTGCTCTCGCAGATCTTCGAGATCGGCTGCGTCCAGAGCAACGTAGAAGCCCTGAGTCTCGTCTCCGGAATGATACGTCAGGCGCAGCGTGTGTATAACTGCGAGCGCCGCCGGAGGATGAGAAGCAGAGATGGAGAATACAGGCCGAATATCGGTGAGGACCCTTGACCGACAATAGACGTGGGCGTGATCCGTGATTACGCCAAGCACCTTGGACGATACACCCAACGATCGCTCCAGCCGCATCAACTCGCCGATAAGCTTCTGCGCCTTCTCCCAGTCGACATTCTGCTCAAACAACTCGGACGGAAGCTTCTTGGCTGCGGCAATGACGGCCGCAACGAATCTGTCTGGCTTCTCATCGATGCGCGCCATCGCCTCGTACATGCTCGTGAGCACGTCGACGATCGCGCGAGCCGTGTCCTCGTCGAATTTTGTAGCTGGTGCGATTCGGCTCGCGAGCTCGCTACGCGACAATGCAGGCGGCGTATTTCTGAGTTCGGTGATGAGGCTGGAGGCTTGCTCATCCGGTAACGAGACGAGCTTCGCCACCAGTGCCCGGTGTCCCGACGGGATCTCGATCTCAGGCAGGTTCCCGATCTCAGGCATGTTCCCCCCGCAAGGCAGCGATCGTACAGGATGGATCTCGGAACAGCATCTACTTGACCAGGGGGAGTTGTAGCGCCGGTCGAATCGATCACCTAGTGATTGCGCCGCCATGCGTCGCCATCCCATGTCGCTGTAGCGCGTGGCGCGGGCAACGGCGCGCGCCGCGCTTACGCAGCGCTACTGCATGAGCAGCGGCACGAGGCTCAGCGGATCGCTCTCGGCGATGCGACGGGCCCAAGCGAGCGGTACACCGCGCCCTGAAAGGCGACGTGTGCCTCCGCTCGTCCAGCCCGTTCCGTTGCCCGGCTCGCGTAGACGCTGGGCCTGCGCCCGCGGTCCGCCCGCGACACCGGGCAGACGTACCGGTGAGCGGCCGGGTGAATCGGCCCGCGCGTCGAGGGATCAGCGCCGCTTCATCCTGAAGTATGTCGATGCTGCCGAAACTGCAGTGACCTGCACCATGGACAGACCTCGCTTACGTTGACGGGTTCCATCGCGCCGTCGGAAGCTTCCGCTTCGGATGGTGGAAGCCCCCATCGTCGTCGGAGCCTACCGGCTTGTCCAGCGGATCGGCGCCGGTGGCATGGGCGAGGTCTGGGCGGCCGAGCACGCCCTGCTCGGCCGCCGCGCCGCCGTCAAGCTGCTGCTCCCGGAGCTCTCGAACCGCCCCGAGATCCTCACGCGGTTCTTCAACGAGGCGCGCGCGGCGACCGCGATCTCCGATCCGGGCATCGTGCAGGTCTTCGACTACGGCCAGGACGCCCACGGCCGCGCGTTCATCGTCATGGAGCTGCTCGAGGGCGAGCCGCTCGACAAGCGCCTGCAGCGCCTCAGCGTCCTGTCCGTCCCCGACGCGCTGCGGATCATGCGCCAGGTGGCGAGCTCGCTCGGCGCCGCTCACGCCCGCGGCATCGTCCACCGTGACCTCAAGCCCGAGAACATCTTCCTCATGCGCGATCCCGAGATGCCGGCGGGCGAGCGCGCGAAGATCCTCGACTTCGGAATCGCCAAACTGACCGACGATCCGATCGGCCCGAAGTCGAATACGTCCTCGCTCGTCGGGACGCCCACGTATATGTCGCCCGAGCAGTGCCGCGGCACCGGCCAGCTCGATCAGCGCTCGGACGTCTACTCGCTGGGCTGCGTCCTGTTCACGCTGGTCACCGGGCACCCGCCGTTCGACGGCGACGGCCCCGGCGAGGTCATCGCGATGCACCTGCGCGAGCCCACGCCGCTCGCGTCGAGCCGGCGCCCGGAGATCGCGGCCACCGTCGACGACCTGATCGCCCGCTGCCTGGCCAAGGATCCCCACCAGCGCTACGCGTCGGGCGCGGCGCTGGCGTCGGCGATCGAGGCCCTGCTGACGATGCCGGGCTTCGCGGCCGGCCCCGCCCCGCGCGGCGCCTCGGCGGGCGGGTACACCACACGGCCGCCGATGACGACGCTGTCTTCGCTGGCAGGCCAGGCGCCCGCGCCGAGGAAGCGCCGCGGTACGGTGATCGCCGCCGGCATCGGGCTCGCCGCCGCGATCGGCGCGAGCGCCGCGATCTGGATCGTCACGCGCGACGCGCCCGGCGAGCATGGCGCGGTCGCCGTCGCGTCACCGCCGCCGCCGCCAGCCCCCGCGCCCGCGCCCGGACCGGCCACGGCGCCCGCCCCCGCGGCGCCCGCCCCCGCGGCGCCCGCCCCCGCCCCCGCTGGCACGCCGAAGCCGCCCGACGAGGCCGAGCGGACGGCCCGCGCGATCGGCGCGATCCTCACCGGCTTCGCGCCGTGGGCGAGCGCGCACGCGGGCGCGCCCTGCCCGACGGCGGCCGACCTCGGGGCGGCCCTCGGCGCCCACGCGCTCGACGACGGATGGGGGCGCCCGATGGCGATCACCTGCACCGATCAGCCCGCGGACCAGATCATCGGCGTGGTCTCCGCCGGCCCCGACGGCGCGCCGGGCACGCAGGACGACCTGCCCTCGTGGTCGCTGGGCCGCGACGTCACCGCGGCCGTGCGGGGCCCGCGCTGGAAGGCCGCGGTCGCGCTCGCGCCAGCGAAGGGCTCCGGCAAGCCGCGGGCGAAGCCGACGAGCAAGCAGGCCGGACGGCCCGCGCCGACGGCCGGGACACCCAAGCCGGCGGCCGCGAGACCGCCATCCACCGATATCGATGGCGATGGCATCCCCGATTCCCGTTAACCCGCACCTGGAGGCACCGTGCGCGCGATCGTGACCGTGCTCGCGCTCGTGATCGTGCTCGCGACCGCGAGGTCCGCTGGCGCGCAGTCCGCCAAGGCCGAGGCCGAGATCCTGTTTCGTCAGGGCAAGGACCTGATGAAGCAAGGCAAGACGGCCGAGGCCTGCGACGCGTTCCGCGAGAGCCAGAAGCTCGATCCGACGATCTCGACGCTGCTCAACGAGGCGAACTGCCGCGAGAAGAACGGCCAGCTCGCGACCGCGTGGGGGCTGTTCCTCGAGGCCGAGCGCCAGACCCGCGGCGCGACCGACGGGGAGACGAAGAACTACCACCAGGTCGCGCTCGAGCGCTCGAACAAGCTCGAGCGGCGCGTGTCGAAGCTGACGATCAGCGTGCCCGAGGAGAGCCGGATCGATCGACTCGAGATCGTGCGCGGCGAGACCCCGCTCGCCGAGGCATCGTGGAACCGCGCGCTGCCCGTCGACGGCGGCGCGTACAAGATCGTCGCGCGCGCGCCGGGGGCCCGGGCGTGGTCGACCGAGATCGAGATCGCGCCCGAGGGCGACACCAAGACCGTCGACATCCCGAAGCTCGCGACGGCCGCTCCGGCGCCGGGCCCGGTGGACAAGGCGCCGACGCCGCGGACGGCGCGGCGCCGGGGGGCTGCCCCGCTCGTGTTCGCCGCGGGCGCGGCCGTCCTCCTCGGCGGCGCGCTCGGCGCCGAGCTGTGGGCTCGCTCGACCTACGACCGCGCCGAGGCGGCGCCGGATCCGGCCGAGCAGGACTCGCTCTGGCGCTCGGCGAACACGAAGCGCTACGTCGCCAACGGCCTCGCGATCGCTGGCGTCGGCTGCGCGGGGATCGCGGTGTGGCTGTACCTGCGGGGCGGCGGCGAGTCGAGCTCGACGCAGGCGGCGCGCGCCGGCAGCTGGAGACTCGAGCCGATCCTCGCGCGCGGCGGCGCTGGGCTCGGCCTCACCGTGAGGTACCGATGAGCGCGTTCACCCGACTGACCCCGATCACCATCGCCGCGCTGCTCGCGGCCTGCGGCTCGTTCCCCCAGCCAGCGCGGCACGACGACGCGAGCCCCGGCGGGGCCGACGACGCCGCGCCCGAGGACGCGGGCCCCGACGCGCCGCTGCCCGATCCGATCACGGTGCACAACCAGTCGGTCAACGCGATCGCCGTGGACGGCTCGTACGTCTACTGGACGAGCGCGAGCCAGATCTGGCGCCTCGCGAAGGTCGGCAGCGCCGCCGCGACGCCCATCGTCACGATGACGACCACGCCGCAGAGCCTCGCCGTCGACGCCTCGAGCTTCTACTGGCCGGAGTACTTCGCCGAGCGCGTGATGAAGGCGCCGCTCGGCGGCGGCGCCCCGGTGCTGCTCTCGGGGAGCCTCGGGTCGTCACCCCAGTTCGTCCACCTCGACGCCACGAACGCGTACTGGCCCACCGACGGCGGGACGTCCGCGATCCAGACGACCCCCAAGAGCGGCGGCAACGCGATGAACATGATCACGACGGGCCAGCCGGACGACATCGAGGTCGACGCGAGCTACGTCTACTGGACCTCGGGCTCCTCGGGCACCACGGGCACGATCAACCGCCTGAACAAGGCCACGCTCGGGAACCAGGTCATCGGGACGATCGGCGGCGCCCTGCGCGGCATCGCGCTCGACGACACCCACGTCTACGCGGCCAGCGCCACCACGGTGGTGCGCGTGCCGAAGACCGGCGGCGCCGTCGAGACGATCGCCACGAACCAGACGAACATCGGCGACCTGGCGGTCGGCATCACGAGCGTCTTCTGGACCAGCTACGTGGCGAACGGCTCCGTGATGCGCGCGCGCAAGACCGGCGGCGGCGTCGGCCCCGTCGCCCTCGATCAGCCGATGGCCAGCTGGATCCTCGTCGACGGCAACACCGTCTACTGGAGCGTCAGCGGCAAGCTCGTCAAGGTCGACGTGGCGTCGCCGTAGTGCCGCGGCGAGCCGCCGCGGCGATCGCCCGCGCTACTGCATGAGCAGCGGCAGGAGGCTCAGCAGGTCGCTCTCGGCGATGGTCGCCTTGACGGTGACGTCGGGGCCGGTCGCCTTGACCGAGATCTGCTGCAGCATCGTCTTGGCGCCGGCCGGGAGCGAGCCGTCGGCGGCGAGCTTGGTGAGCTCGCCGTTGGCCTTGGACACGGCGTCGGCGGCGGCCTTCGCGCTGTCGAGCGTCGGGTGCAGATCGATCGTGAGGTTGCCGCCGGCGACCGTCAGCGCGCCGTAGGCGCTCTTCATCTTCATGCCGGGCTCGAGCTCCTTGCTGACCGAGCTCGCGCCCCAGATCGCGCCCTTGGTGTTCGCGCTCGCCGCGAGCTTGCCGACGGGCGACTTCGCGACGCCGCCCTTCTGGCCGACCCACTTCTCGAGCGCCGCCTTGTCGCGCGGATCGGTGCCGATCACGAGGACGTCGCTGCCGACCCAGCTCACGTACGCCTTGTCGTTGTTGTGCGTGATCTCGGTGACCGCGCCCACCTTCTTGACGGCGAGCTTCGTGTCCTTGGCGCCGGTCGCCTTCGCCACGTCCTCGAAGCACTTCGTCAGCTTCGGCTGATCGAGGCCGGCCCCGAGCGAGAGGTAGACCGCGCCCTGCTTGCGATCGGCGTCGGACGCGTAGACGACGCCGTGGACCGCGCCGAGCGGATCGATCTTGCACGTCGTCTTGATCGTCTCGATGAGCTTCTGCGCGTCGGGCTGACTCGCGAGCGCCATCGGCATGATCATCTTGAAGAGCTGCGACTTGGTGATCGCCGTCAGATCGGCGCCGATCACGAGCGCCGTCTGCGCGGGCAGGTTGTCCTTGGCTGCGGCCCACGCGCGGGCCGGATCGGCATCAGCATGCTGCGTGATCGCGCACAGCGCCGCGGCGGCGAACGCCGCAGAAACGATGGTCTTGGCTCCCATCGCCGCAGCATAGCAGGGCGCCTCCCGCGATCACGGGCAACCGTGGGTCGCCGTGAGCGCGATCGTGTCGAAGAAGAACGAGGTCGGCTTCGCGCCGTCGTTCCTCGACGAGAAGCGCACCCGAACCGTCAGGTTCGACAGATCTTGCGAGGGGGTCGACGCGACCGTTGAATAGAACTGCGCCCACGTCGTCAGAGGCGTCAGGTTCGAGACCTGGAGCGCCGTCGCGATCGTGGCGCCGCTCGGCAGCGTCAGCGCGACCGTCGCGCTGTCGTAGACGCCGCCGCTCGTCTCGTCCGTGAGCACCTGGTAGTAGCCGCTCAGCACGACCTGCTTCGTCGCCGGCGGGATCACGACGTCCTGGTACAGCGAGTCGCGGAGGTTTGCGCCGGTGAAGCCGCCGAGCCACGCCTTGTACGGCGCCGAGTGCTCGGCGGGGCCGTCCTGCGCCGTGATCAGCGGGAACGACGCGTTGATCGGCTGCTGGATCCAGCCCGCGCCAGAAGGCGCGTCGTCGAGGAGCGGGTTCCCGAGCAGCTGCGTCGTCACCGGGACGCACGCCGGCGGTGGCGGCGGCGGCGGCGGTGGCGGCGCAGGCGGCGCGTCGGGCGAAGGCGCGTCGGGCGAAGGCGCGTCGGGCGGCCGCGGCGCGGGCGGCCGCGCGTCCGGACGCGGCGGCGCGTCGGGCGCGCCGGCCCCCCCGGGCGTCCCGGAGTCGTCATCGCTCGCGGCGATGCTGCCCCGAGCACAGCCACCGAGCAGGATCATCGCCAATACAGCATTTCGCATCTGCGACAATCGTGTAGCTGGTCGGGCCACCCGATCTCAAGATTGTTTCCACTCTTATGGATCACCTGCCGGCGCGAAGGTCAGTGCGCTGACATTCGCACGCTGAAATCTCCGGAAGGCTCTGAGATTGTATCGATTTCTAAATAAAGATTCCGTATCTCAGTGAGTCTCGGAGTCGTCGCCATCGTCATCTCCGGCGCCGCCGTCCCGTCCGTCCGCGGCGGCGTCCGCGGCGCCCTCGCTGTGCTTGATCCCGAGGCGCGCCATCATGCGCTGCAGGAACCTGCGGCTCACGCCGGCGCGCTCGGCGGCGCGCGTGACGTTGCCGCCGACCATGCGCAGCATCGCGCGGACGTAGACGACCTCGAAGCTCTTCGTCCACTCGTCGCGCGCCTCCTTGAGCGGCAGGTGCAGCGCCACAAGCCGCTCGATCGCGTCGGCGGTCGCGTCGGTGGTGGCGTCGGCGGCCGCGCCAGCGGCCGCGTCGGCGGCGCCCTCGGCAGGCCCCCGGCGCGGCGCGATCGTGCCGAGCGAGACGCTCCGCTCGAGGTAGTTCTTGAGCTCGCGCACGTTCCCGGGCCAGCCCCGCCCGGTGAGGCTCGCGACGAACTCGGCGGGGAGCTCGCGCTCCTGCCCGGTGAGCTGGCGGAAGAAGTGCGCCGCGAGCGCCGGGATGTCGTCGCGGCGCGCGCGCAGAGGCGGCAGGCGCAGCTCGACGACGGCGAGCCGGTAGTAGAGATCCTCGCGGAACGAGCCCTGGTTGATCGAGGCGGCGAGCGCGCGGTTGGTCGCCGCGACGATGCGGACGTCCACGGTTCGCGCGGCGCTCGAGCCGACGCGGCGGATCGAGCGCGACTCGATCGCCCGCAGGAGCTTGGGCTGGAGCGCGATCGGCATCTCGCCGATCTCGTCGAGGAACAGCGTGCCGCCGTCGGCCTCCTCGAACACGCCCTTGCGGTCGGCGGTCGCGCCGGTGAACGCGCCGCGCACGTGCCCGAACAGCTCGCTCTCGACGAGGTGCTCGGGGATCGCGCCGCAGTCGACGGCGACGAACGGCCCCTTGGCGCGCGGCGACGCGGCGTGCAGCGAGCGCGCGACGACGTCCTTGCCGGTCCCGGTCTCGCCCTGGATGAGGACGGTCGCATCGCCGTGCGCGATCCGCTCGAGGATCGCGTACACGCGCCGCATCTCGACGCTCGCGCCGACGAGCTCGCCGAACGACGGCCGCCCCGAGACCTCGATGAACGCGGGCTCGTCGCCGAGCTCGACGCGGAACGCCGAGCCGCCGATCCGCACGAGCGTCCCGGGCGGGATCTCGGCCTCGCGCACGCGCACGCCATCGATCAGCGTGCCGTTCGTGCTGCCGCAGTCGCGGATCACGATGGTGTCGCCGCGGACCGACAGCTCGCAGTGGAAGCGCGACACCGTGCGATCGGCGAGCACGAGGTCGTTGCCGTCGGCGGTGCCGACGCGCGCGATCTCGCTGCCGACGGTGGCGCGGGCGCCGCGCGACGGCCCGTCGATCACCGCGAGCGCGACCGACCAGATCCGCACCGCGCGAGCGGGCGCCACGCGCGAGGTGACGTCCCGTTCAGAGTCGATCGGACACAAGCGAGCTCCCCCTGGGGAGCCTTCATAACACTAGCCCGCTGCGAAGCGCGCCCGCAGCGCCTTCTTGTCGAACTTGCCGACGCTCGTCCGCGGCACGGCGTCGATCAGCTCCATGCGGTCGGGCAGCTGCCAGCTCGCGAAGCCGCTCGCCAGGAGGTGCTCGCGCAGCCGCGCGAGATCGAGCGAGGCCCCGCGCCGCACCACCACGCACGCGAGCGGCCGCTCCTGCCACTTCGGATCGGGGATCGCGATCACCGCGGCCTCCTCCACCTCGGGCAGCGCCATGATCGTGCGCTCCATATCGACGGACGAGATCCACTCGCCGCCCGACTTGATGAGGTCCTTCGTCCGATCGCCGATCACGAAGTAGCCGCGCGGCGAGGCGATCGCGACGTCGCCGGTGCGGAACCAGCCGTCCGCGGTGAACTGCTCGCCGCCCTCATCCTTGAAGTAGCGATCGACGATCCACGGGCCGCGCACGAGCAGATCGCCCATCGTCTTGCCGTCGGGCGGCACCTCGGCGCCGTCCGGCGCGCGGATGCTGATCTGGACCCCGGGCAGCGGCAGGCCGGCCTGACACCGGACCTCGCCGAGGAGCCGCTCCTCGGGCCAGTCGCGCATGTGCTCCTTGGGCCACGCGACCGACGCGATCGGCGACGTCTCGGTCATGCCCCACACCTGGTGGATCGTGATGCCGTGCTCGGCGCGGAACCGCTCGATGAGGCTGGTCGGCGGCTGGGCGCCGCCGATGAAGATGCGGCGCAGCGCGGGGAGCTTTGCGCTCGTCTTCGCCAGCTCGTCGCCGACGGCGAACCACACGGTCGGCACGCCGGCCGCGATCGTCACGCGCTCGCGCGCGAGCAGCTCGACGAGAGCGGGCGCGGTGTGGTCGCGCCCGCCGAACACGAGCTTGGCGCCGACCATCACGGCGGCGTGGGGGATGCCCCAGGCGTTGGCGTGGAACATCGGGACGACGGGCAGCGCCGCGTCGCCGGGGCCGAGCGCGAACGCCGCCGCCGACGTCACGGCCAGCGAGTGCAGGACGGTCGAGCGGTGCGTGTAGATGACGCCCTTGGGCCGCCCGGTCGTGCCGGACGTGTAGCAGAGGCCGAGCGGCTCGTTCTCGGGGATGTCGCGCGGCGGGTACGTGGTCGGGCAGTCCCGGATCAGCTCCTCGTACGCGACCACGTTGGGCAAGGACGACGAGAGTGACGCCGAGCGCGACGCCGAGAGTGACGCCGAGAGTGAGGACGGCGGCACCTCGGCGCCGAGGACGACGATGTGGCGGACCCGCGCGAGCGCCGGTGTGAGCTTCTCGAGCGTCGCGAGCTGATCGGGATCGACGAAGATCACGCGATCGTCGGCGTGCTCGATGATGTACGAGAGGTCCTCGACGGAGAGCCGGACGTTGAGCGTGTGGAGCACGCGCCCGGTGCACGGCACGGCGAAGTAGCACTCGAGGTGCCGGTAGTGGTTCCACGCGAGCGTCGCGACGCGCTCGCCGGGCGCGACCTCGAGGCGATCGAGCGCGTGCATGAGCTGCTGCGCGCGCCGCGCGAAGTCGGCGTACGTGTAGCGATGGATCCCGCCCTCGCCCCTGCTGACGACCTCGACGTCACCGAAGTGGGTGGCGGCGTTCTGGAACAACAGCCACGCGTTGAGCTGGGTGGGCATCATCGGGGCACCTCGCGATCGCGATCAGAAGAACAGGTACACGTTCGACATGAGCGAGTAGTTCCTGGCGCGCGTCCCGTCGGCGTAGTGATCGTCGTACAGCCCGCCGTCGACGCCGACGCGCGTCCCCTTCGTCGGATCGACGAACACGCCGAGGTCGAAGAAGTTCTCGTGATCGCGCGTCCGGCCCAGGACCGGATCCAGGGCGTTGACCCCGCCGAACCGGCCGGCGTTCGCCGACTGCATGTGGCCGTAGTTCGCGAAGAAGCCGAGGCGGCCATCGGTCCCGGGCACGTAGTACTCCGCGCCGATCATGTACGAGGTCCACTTGATGAGCGCGAGCTGGCCGGTCGCCGTGTACGCGGCGAACCCGGGATCGAAGTTCGCCGTGTACGGCGTGGACGGATCGCCGGGGTTCGCGCCGGGGACGGCGGCGTTGACGGTGCCGGCCGCGCCGAGCCCCGTGTACATGTCGCTGGTGCCGCGGCCGATGACGATCTCGCCGGACAAGGACAGCGCGTGATCCTTGTTCTCCTTCGTCGCCGCGATGATCGGCAGGAAGGCGTTGAACGCGACGCCGCCGCCGATCAGGGTGTTCGCCTTCTTGGGCGTGGGCGAGAACTCGGCGATCCGGAACCGCCGCACGTCCGCCGAGACGCCGATCGAGGCGGGCGTGACCGTCGTCGACGTCATGTACCCGGTGTGCAGCCCGGTCTGCTGGCCGAGCACGAGGCGGGCGGCGGCGACGCCCTCGGGGGTCCCCGAGTCCATCTGCGGCGGGCGGTTGGCCGCGACGGCGAGCTCGACGGAGGTCTTGCCCTGCTTGATGGTCTTGGTCACCCGGACCTGCGGGGTGCGCTGGAACATCTGGCCGGGGAGGCCGGGCTCCTGCACGGAGGCGACCAGGTAGTTGGCCTGCCAGCCGAACAGGTTCCACGTCTGGCCGACGAGGATGTCGGCCCACGGCGTCTCGAACTTGAGGAAGGAGTGGCGGATGCGGAGCACGGGGTTGGCCCAGGTCCCCTGCTCGGTCGTGGTCGTCGGGCCGAAGAAGTCGGTCTCGATCTGGCCGGTCACCTTGACGTCGCCGACCGGCGGCGCGGCCAGCTTGAGGCCGAAGCGCGAGTCGCGCGCGGTGAAGACGGTGCGCCCGTGGTCCCCGCGGTACGTGCCCGACTTCTGGATCGGGAGGTTGCTGCAGAACTCATTGCAGCTCTGGGTGCTGTGGGCGACGAGGTTCGTCTCGACGTAGCCGTAGACGGTGACCTTGATCTTCGAGACGAGCGGGACGGACGGATCGCTCGCGGCGGGCGCGGGCGCGGGCGGCGGGGGCGGCGGCGGCGGCGCCGGGGGCGGCGCCGGTGGCTGCGTCGCACCATCGGGCGGCGGCGGCGGGGGCTGCGGCTGGCCGGTGCCGTCGGGCGGGGGCGGCGGCGGCGGCGGCTGGCCGGCGGTGTCCGGCGTCGGCTGCGCGGGCGGCTGCGCGGGCGGCGCGGGCTGGGCGGCGGCGCCGGCCGGGACGAGCGGCAGCGCGAGGAGCGCCGCGGCGAGAGAGCGAGCGACGAAACGGCAGTTGGTCTTCATGGGCCCTCCTCGGATCTGCTCCGTGCTTATCATCGAGCTCTGGCTGAGCGCTGGCTCACAGGTCGCCATCGCGATGGACACGCGCCTTGGGCAGCTCGCTCGCTCCATCGCGGTGTTCGAGCTGGTGCTTGCCGGTCTCGCCCGCGATGAACACCGCGACGAGAGTAACAGCCGCGCAGCCGAGCATGTACACGGCCACCATCGTCCAACCACCGCCGCTGCGGGCGACCAGCGACGTCGCGATCAGCGGCGCAAAGCCGCCGCCGAGGACAGAGGCGAGCTGGTAGCCGATCGACGCGCCGGTGTAGCGCACCTTCGCGCCGAACAGCTCGGCGAAGAAGCTCGCCTGCGGGCCGTACATCGCCGCGTGGCCGACGCACACGCCGAGCACGATCGCGAGCCAGATCAGCCCGACCTGCCCGGTATCGACGAGCAGGAAGAACGGATACACGAAGGCCGCCGAGAACGCCGCGCCGAACAGGTAGACGGGGCGGCGGCCGAAGCGATCCGAGAGCGCGCCGAACAAGGGGACCGCGATCAGATCGATGGCGGCGGCGATCAACACGCCGGACAGGAGGGTCGTCTTCGCCACCTTCACGCGCTCGAACGCGTAGTTCAGGATCCAGACCGCGTAGATGTAGAAGAAGACGTTCTCGGCGATGCGCGCGCCCATCGCCAGGAGCACGCTCCGCGTGTGCGTGCGGAAGACCTCCACGATCGGCAGCTTGACCTCGGCCTTCTCGGCCTTGATCTTCGCGAACGCCGGGCTCTCGGCGAGCCGCACGCGGATGTACGTGCCGACGGCCACGAGGAGGAAGCTGACGAGGAACGGGATCCGCCAGCCCCAGGCGAGGAAGTCTGCCTCGGGCATCTCCTGCGTGAGACGAAACACGCCGTTGGCGACGAGCAGCCCCGCCGCCACGCCCACCTGAGGGAGCGCGCCGTAGAACCCACGACGGTGCGCCGGCGCGTGCTCGACGGCCATGAGGACCGCGCCGCCCCACTCGCCGCCGAGGCCGAACCCCTGGGCGAGGCGCAAGATGATGAGGAGGATCGGCGCGGCGATCCCGATGGTCCCGTACGTGGGCAAGAGGCCGATCGCGAACGTCGCGATGCCCATGATGACGAGCGTCAGGCTGAGCATCGCCTTGCGACCGATCCGGTCGCCGAAGTGCCCGAACACGATGCCGCCGAGCGGGCGGGCGAGGAACCCCGCGGCGAACGTGCCGTACGCCAGCAGCGTGCCGATGAAGGGGTCGAAGTTCGGGAAGAACAGCTTGTTGAAGACGAGCGCCGCCGCCGTCCCGTAGAGGAAGAAGTCGTACCACTCGATCGCCGTCCCGATGAAGCTCGCCACGGCGACCTGCGTGATCGAGGTGGCGGATTCTTCGTGTGAGCTCGGGCCGGCGGAGGCCGACGGTGCAGGTTCGGTCATGGAGGCTCCTCGGGTGGGTCGCTCGCGCCGCGTGCACGGTACACGCCACGCCGCGCTCGCGCGAATCCAGCGAGATAGGGCGGCCGCCGCGTCACGCGTGACGCTCCCCCGCGGCCGGCAGGTGCGTCACCGATGACGCGGCCGGGTCAGTCCGTGGTTGGCGCCACCGAGGCGTTGCGTTACCGTCGCCGGGGCTCAACGGGGGATGCCGAGACCCATCGCCGAAGCTGCAGCCGATCTGGTGACGCTCGTCCCCAGCGATGGGCTGCACTGCTTTGGGCGCTACCAGCTGCTCGCGAAGCTCGGCAGCGGCGGCCAGGCGGACGTCTACCTCGCGGCCGCGCTCGGCACGCTGGGCGTCGACAAGCTGGTCGTCATCAAGCGGGCCCGGCCGGGCCTGGCCGCGGACGACGCCCGGCTCGGCATCTTCCTCGACGAGGCGCGCCTGACGCTCCGCCTGAACCACCCCAACATCGTGCACACGTACGAGGTCGGCGAGGAGGCGGGCGCGCACTTCATCGCGATGGAGTACGTCGAGGGCCTCTCGCTCGAGGACCTGTTCCGCTACCAGCGCACGCGCGCCTTTGGCCCGGCGATCTGGCTCCGCATCATCGCCGACGCGCTGAGCGGGCTCGCGCACGCGCACGGTTTGCGCGACTACGACGGCACGCCGCTCGAGATCGTCCACCGCGACATCTCCCCGCACAACATCCTCGTCAGCTACGACGGCGTCACGAAGATCGTGGACTTCGGGATCGCGAAGGCGTCGCTGACCAGCTCGACGACCGAGCCGGACGTGCTGAAGGGCAAGGCGGCGTACATGGCCCCGGAGCAGGCGCTCGGCAAGACGGATCGCCGGAGCGACCTGTTCGCGATGGGCGTCGTGCTCTGGGAGCTGCTCACCGGCCAGCGGCTGTTCGATGGCGACTCGCTCGTGATCCTCCAGCGCCTGCTGCACGAGCCGATCCCGCGGCTCCGCACCGCCCTGCCGGAGCAGGACGCCGAGCTCGAGGAGATCGTCGCGCGCGCGCTCGAGAAGGAGCCGGACGCCCGCTACCAGACGGCGAACGAGATGCGGCAGGCGATCGAGCGCTACCTGCGCAAGACGAGCCAGGTCGTGCGCGAGCCGGAGGTGGGCGAGGCGATCTCGACGGCGTTCGCGGACGAGCGCGCGAGGCTCGGCGCGCGCGTCCAGCAGGCGATGGCGCGGATCGCCGAGGCGGGCACGCCCGGCCGGAGCGGCGAGCTGCCGGCGGTCCGCGGCAGCGCCCCGCCGTCGCGCGCCGAGCCGGAGCGCGCTATCGCGAGTGAGCAGGCGAGCGAGCGGGCGAGCGGGCGCGACCTGCCGCTGTCCGCGCCTGTACCTGCGCCTGCGCCTGCACCTGCGCCTGCGCCTGCGCCGACGCCGCGCCGCGGGCGCCCCCGGCGTGCACAGCTGCGCGTGGCGATCGCCGCGGGCGGGCTCGCCCTCGTCGGCGCGCTCTTGCTCGTGCTCCTGCTCCTCTTCGCCGCCGGCCGGGACGGCCGCGCGAGCGGCGACCGCGCGAGCAGCGCCGTCCCGGCCCCCGCCCTCGCGCGCGCGCCGTGCAGCGCGCCGATCCACGTCCGGATCATGTACGACATGACCGGCGCGACGCAGGACGTCGGTAAGGCCGCCGGCAAGGGCGCGTACGACTACCTGCGCGCGCTCGGTGCGGCCGGCGGTATCCGCGGCTGCAAGCTCGAGCTCGACGTCCGGGACACCCGCTACGACAAGCGCGCGTCGCTCGAGGTCTACGCCGCCTGGAAGGCGCGCCCGGACTGGCCCGCCGTGTCGGCGATCTTCGTCCAGGGCACGCCGATGACCCAGGCGCTCGGCCCGCTCGCCGCGCAGGACGAGAAGGTGATCATCTCCAGCGCCTACGCGGGCGAGCTGGCGGCGCCCACGCCCGCGACGGCGGAGGTCGACGTGCCGTCGCTCTCGGACGCGTTCGTCGAGGCGTCCGTCCAGGTGCACAAGCAGTCGCCGGGCTACCCGTACGTCTTCTTCCAGGGCACCGACTACACGACGGCGGCGCGCGTCGGCGCCAACTTCGCCTGGCGCCAGGGCGCGCGGCGCATGGCCTTCTTCTACTGCTCGACGAGCCCGTTCTGCACCGATCCGGTCGACGGCGCGAAGACGTTCCTCAAGCACCTGGGCGGCACGCACATCGGCCGCGATCTTTTCATCGAGCTCTCCGACGACGAGCAGGCGATCGAGCGCAAGGTCCTGCGGTTCTTCCAGCAGGAGCGGCAGCACCGCGCCGCGCACCCCGACTACGAGATCGCCGACTGGATCTGGTTCGGCAACACGAGCGCGAGCAGCGCGGCGCTGGGTCGCGCGCTCGCCAAGGCGCAAGCGCAGCTCGGGCTCACGATCCACGTGATCGGCAACAACTGGGCGATGGACGAGTCGCTGCACGCTCGCTGCGGCGCGGCCTGCGCCGGCTTCCACGCCGTCCAGCCGTTCGCGACGTTCGGCGACCTCACGGCCGCCGGCACCGCCGCCCTGCTCGCCGATCACGCCCGCTACCGCGAGCTCGACGGCGAGCCCGCGGGCGCCTACCGCACCGTCCACTACGTCTACGGCCGCGTCGCCGTGGCCGCCTGGAGGCTCGCCGTCGAGCGCCTCCTCGACCTGGGCCGCCCGGTCACCGGCCCGAACCTGCGCGCCATGCTCGAGACGTTCCGCCAGGTCGACGTCGAGGGCTTCGCCGCCATCAGCTACGCGCCCACCGATCACCGCCCGCAGTCCGGCGCCCGCGTCACCCAGCTCGGCGCCGCCGGCCGCATCGAGACGATCGGCCCGCCGCTCTCGCTCACGCTGCAGCGGGGCTGGCTCGGCTGGTAGCGCTACATCACCGCGGCCTGCACCGGCAGCGCGGCCGCCGCGGTGAAGTGCGGGACGGCCACGGTCGGCTGGTAGCCGTACACGATCATGCGGTAGCGCCCGGCGGCGTCGGCATCCGTGCCCGGCTCGAACACGGGCACGCCCGCGTCCAGCGTGTTGTCGTCCCACGCCGCGTAGCTCGGCGTACAGGTGCCGCCGACGTCGGCGTAGCTGACGTCGCCGCCGCCGACGCGATCCCACGAGCTCGCAGTGTCGTTCCAGCGATAGATGTCGACGTGCGCCTTCGCGCCGGCGGTGCAGGTCGCGAGCCCGCCGGTAAAGGTGTGCGTGCCGGCGGTCAGCGTGGCGTCCACCACCCAGCCGCGGCAGCGATCGGTCGCGCCGGTCGCGTAGTCGGCGCTCCCGGTCGAGCGCGCGAACGACGCCGCCTCGGCGACGGTCTCCTCGGCGGGCGCGTTCAGGCAGTCGAACACCTCGTGGGTGGCGCGGCCCACGCGCTCGTAGATCGCCGGATCGAGCGCGAAGCCGCTCTCGAGCTGGACGCCGCGGTGCACGACGACCCCGCCCGTGCCCGTGCCCGTGTAGGTCGCCAGGCGGTTGACGATGTTCGTGGTGCCGATGCCCTCGTCGAACGAGCACCCGGCGATGCCCGTCGCGCTGGTCGAGGCGCCGGCCGTGTAGCGGACCTGATCGGGGACGAGCCCGATCATCGTGCCGCCCGGCGTCACGTCGTCGGCGGGGTTCACCAGGAGCCGGATGTTCTCGGCGATGCCGCGGCGGAACGCGAGCGGATCGGCCGTCCGATCGAGGCCGAGCCGCCCGCCGACCAGGAGGCCCTGATCGCACCCGCTCGCGTTGTCGGGGCGATCGCCGCTGCCGTGGAACGCCACCGCGTAGTCGAGATCGCCGTCGATCAGCGCGCCGACGCCGGGGAACGAGTCGCGGCTGATGTCGGTCGACGTGATGTGGAAGCGGCGGGTGTTCGTGATGTTGCTGCCGTCGCGCGGATCGGTGACGTAGTCGCCGTCGTCGCCCTGCATGCCGATCGTCCAGAACGCGTCGCGGGCGGTGTCCCCGGCGGCCTCGGCGGCCTTCCACTGAAGAAGCGCCCGGCCCAGGCCGTTTCCCGGCGCGGGGTTCTCGAACGGGTGCGGCGCGATGTAGCCGACGTTGACGGCGGTGGCTCCGGCGGCGGGCAGCGCACTCAGGTACTCGCGCGGCGTGCTGTCGTCGAGCTCGATCCCGGCGAGCGTGCCGGCCGAAACGACGGCGGGCGCCGCCGGATCCGGCACGGGCACCGGCGCGCCCGCGTACCACTGATCGCGCACCGTCACGGTGGTGGTCGAGCTCGCGGTGGGCAGCGTCCAGACGGTCGAGGTCGCCGGTGGGTTGCCGTCCGCGCCCTCCCAGATCCGATCGACCATCACGGCGCGGCGCGCGAGGATCGTGCTCGCCCCGCTCGTGTGCGTGGCCGTCGCGACAGTGCACATGCCGCGCAGCACCCCGGCGCGGTAGATGAGCAGCTGGCGGCCGGCGGGCCACGCCCGGACGCCGGACCCGTCGACGCCGACCTGGCACAGCTCGGCGGCGACGCTCGAGCTCTCGGTGATCGTCATGCCGGTGCGCTCGAGGCCCTGGCCGAGGCCGTCTTCGCTGGCGGGGCCGGCGGGGTCGAAGGCACAGCCGCCGAGCGCGAGCGTGCCGGCAGCGGCGGCGCCGAGCACGTGGGTGAGTCGCGGATATCGCATCGAAGCTCCTTATGGGTCGTGGCGGTCGTGGCGCCGTGGGCGCCCGCGAGGGAGACGCGGCGAGCGCGCGCATGTCGCGCCGAAAGTTCGCGAGGCCCTGCGCTATGCTGCGCGCCCATGACGGCGTCCCCGACCGCGCGGCCCGCGGCGAGCATCGAACAGATCCGCGCGTGCTTCCCTGCCCTCGAGCGCCGGCACAACGGCACGCCGGTCGCCTACTTCGACGGCCCCGGCGGCACGCAGGTGCCGCGCGCGGTCGCCGACGCGGTGACCGACTACCTCTTGCACCACAACGCCAACACGCACTGGGCGTACCCGACGAGCATCGAGACCGACGCGGCGCTCGCGGCCGCGCGCGCCGCGCTCGCCGACTTCCTCGGCGGCCGGCCCGACGAGATCGTGTTCGGCGCCAACATGACGACCCTGACGTTCCACGCCGGCCGCGCGCTCGGCCGGCGCTGGTCACCCGGCGACGAGATCGTGGTCACCGAGCTCGATCACCACGCCAACGTCGATCCGTGGCGCCGGCTCGCGCGCGAGCACAACCTCGAGATCCGCGCGGTGCGCTTCCACGCCGAGACGGGCCAGCTCGACATGCAGGCGCTCGCCGCGGCGATCGGGCCGCGCACGAAGCTCCTGGCGATCGGGGCCGCCTCGAACGCGCTCGGCACGATCAACGACGTGCGCCGCGCGGCGGACCTCGCCCACGCGGCCGGCGCGCTCGTGTTCGTGGACGCCGTCCACTACGCGCCGCACGAGCTCGTCGACGTCGCGGCGCTCGGCGCGGACCTCCTCGCCTGCTCCGCGTACAAGTTCTACGGCCCGCACGTCGGCGTCCTGTGGGGCCGGCAGGCGCTGCTCGAGGAGCTCGACGTGCCCAAGCTCGCGCCCGCGCCGGCGCACGCGCCGGATCGGCTCGAGACCGGGACGCAGAACCACGAGGGCATCGTCGGCGCCGGCGCGGCCGTCGACTTCTTGGCCTCGCTCGGCGCCGCCAGCGCAGGCGCCGACCAGACGCCGCGCCGCGACCGCCTCGCCGCCGCGTTCGCGATGCTCCACGCCCGCGGCCGGGAGCTCATCACGCGGCTCTGGTCGGGTCTGCGCGAGGTGCCCGGCGTCACCGTCTACGGCCCGCCCCCCGACGCGCCGCGCACGCCGACGATCGCGTTCTCCCTGCGCGGGACGTCGCCGGAAGAAGTCTCCCGCGCGCTCGCCGAGCGGGCCGTCTTCGCCTCGAGCGGCGACTTCTACGCCACGACCGCCGTCGCGCGCCTCGGCCACGCCGCCGATGGCGTCGTGCGCGCCGGCTGCGCCTGCTACACGACGGCCGACGAGGTCGATCGCCTGATCGACGGCGTCCGCGAGCTCGCGCGCCGGCCCGCCTGAGCCACGCGCGCGGTCACCGCGCGATCACCGCCCGAATCCCGGTCAGTCCTCGAGGCAGTACAGCCGGTTCAGCTCGGTGCCCGTGTTCGTGGTCGCGGAGACCCAGCGGCCATCGGCCAGATCGAAGCGGCCGGTGGTGCCGGTGAACGCGGTGGAGCTCCAGCTCGAGCAGTGGCTGCCCGTGGAGAAGCCGCTCGTGGACGTCCCCGTCCAGGCGCTGCCGGCATCGGTGGTGCCGGAGACGTACGCGTTGGTCTCGGTCAGGTACAGCGCGGCGCTCAGGCGCCCGCCCGCGGTGGTCAGCGTAGACTTGGTGGGCGCGACCACGACGCCGTCGGGGCGCGCCCACGGCCCGTTGGTCAAGAACCGCGAGGTCGCCGAGATGGAGGCGTTCGAGGCCCACGCCTTGAAGTTCTGCGAGTTCGCGTAGCCCACGAAGCGCGCCCGCGCCTGGCAGACGGCGTCGGCCGCGGCGATCCCGGTGAGCCCGCCCGCGTCCGTCCACGTGCTCAGGTTCCCGGTCCCGGTGACCGAGGTCAAAAACGCCTTCTTCGCCGGCTGGTGCCGCGACGGCAGCGCCGGGCCGCTCGTGGTCTGGACGCAGCGCAGCCGGCCGAACGTGTCGCAGGTCGGATCGAGGGCGAGCGCGTCGGTCCACGACGTGCCGCCGCCGTGGGCCTCGCCCATCGCGCCGCGGACCGCGAAGGAATTCGTCGTCCAGTCGGTGCACGCCGTGGACGTCAAGACGCCCGCGTCGTCGGTGCCGGTGTAGACCTTGTCGGTCGCGGCGACCTCGGTGCCGAGCTCGTTCATGCTCGCCGGCCGGAACGTCGCGCGCGTCGGCGCAAGCAGGCGATCGATCGTCGGCGCGAACGGCTGGCCGTCGGGGCGCACCCACGGGCCGGCCGCGACGGGCAGCGCGGCCTGGCCGCAGTTGTTCGCCTTCTTCCCGGTCAGGCCGTGCACGCGGCAGTACGCGTCGCTCGTCGCGTCGGACATCCACGCGACGTACGTCCCGGGCAGCCCGCCGAGCGTCGCGCGCGTCTGGCAGACCGCGTCGGCCGCCGCGACGCCCGTGTTGAGCCCGGCGCCCACCCACGTCGACAGGTTGCCGTTGCCGGTCGTCGACGTCACGAACGCCACGCGCATGCGCTGGCAGGTCGTCCCCGGCCCGACGTAGCCCGCGTTGCACATGCACGCGGTCCCGCCCATGCACGTCGCGTTCGGATCGCACAAGGTCGGCGTCACGCCGCACGCGACCTGCGCGCTGCACGTGTCGCCGTTGCCGGTGAAGCCCGCGTTGCATTGACACGTGAACGACTCGGGCGTGTCGACGCAGGTCGCGTTGGCCTGGCAATCGTGCAGCCCCGCGGCGCACTCGTTGACCCCGACCGTCACGAGCAAGGTGGCGGCGCCCTGGTTGTTCGTGCAGCGCAGGCGGTACACGCGCGCCTGCGCAAGCGTCAGGGAGACCGCGGTGTTGGGCGCCGCGATGGCGGTGCCCTCGACCATGCACGCCGGCGCTGGCGACGGGGTGTTCGCGAACGACCACGCGAACGTCACGTTCGTCGCGGTGCCGACCGCGAGCGTCGACGGGGTCGCCGTGAAGGCCCCCAGGAGCGGCGCGGCCGGCGGGATCGCCAGGACCACCTGCCGCATCGCGGTGCCCGCGGCGTTGGTGCAGGTCAGCGTGAACGTGGTCACGGCCGTCAGCCGGATCGTCGTCGCCTGGCCGCGGGTCACCGGGCCGACACCGTTGTCGATGCTGCACACCGGGTCGGGGAGCGTCGGCTCGACCGCGTAGGTCCAGCTCCAGGTCACCTGCGTCGGCGTGTCGGCCGGGATCGTCGACGGACTTGGGACGAGCGACGTGATCGCTGGCAGGACGACGGGTGGACCGGGGGCATCGCCGGCTCCTGCATCATGCGATGCGCCACCGCCGCCGCCACAGGCCGAGATCAGTACAGCCAAGAACAGCAGCTTCTCGCGCATCGCGAACCTCCGGGATCAGATCAGGGCAGGGGCAGATCTCCAACAGCGTCGCAGTAATCGACGGACACCGTCTGCGAGGTGCAGACCGGATCGCCGACGCAGTCACCCGGCACGCAGAGGACGGGGAACACACAGGTGTCACCGACGCCGGCCGTGCAGCTGGTCTGGGTCGTGCAGAGGTTGCCGCCGACCGAGCAGGTGCCCGTCGAGCACTGCGACGAGCTCGTGCAGGAGAACCCGGTGTTCGCGCAGCGACCCGAGCAGTCGGTGTCGCGGAAGCAGCTCTGGGTCGAGCCCATGCACTGGCCGGGAGCGCACTGCCCGGAGAGGCAGCCGGCGCTCGACGTGCACGTCGAGCCGCCCGGCTGCCGCGCGGCGCAGACCGCCATCGTGGGCACCGAGGTGTCGCAGAAGAGATCCTGCGAGCACTGCGACGACGACGTGCACGGGGCCCCGACCGCGAGCCGCGGCTGGCAGGTGGTGCCCGAGCAGTAGAAGCCGCTCGCGCAGCCGCTGCCGCACGGGAACCCGGCCGTCGGCTTCGCGGTGCACTTCTGGTTCGGCGCGCAGAAGTTGTCAGGCGCCCCGGCGCAGTCATGGCCGAAGATGCAGGTGCCACCCACCGCGACGGTGCCCTCCCACGCCGACTCCATGCAGGCTTCCCGCCACGGCACGGTGGCCGAGATCATCCCGCACGAGTCGTCCGGCGCGACCATCGCGTTCAGGCACGCGTTCATCCGCTCGGCGTTGAACGTGACGCGCTTGGCGGAGATCGAGTCATTCAGAGTCAGGAGCGCCCGCTCGCACGAGCGCTTGACGTCCTCGCGGCACTGCAGCTCGGTGCGCGGCTCGCTGACGTTCAAGAAGTCCTCGATCTCGCCCTCGGTACAGCACTGGTAGAGGTTGTTGCAGGCGACCTCGGAGATCTCGCCGCAGACGTTGTCCCCGCTGCTGCTGACGTCCACACCATCGCCACCGCAGCTGGCGGCGAGGAGTCCCAACGCGCAAACGAACAAACAAGCTACTCGCATGGCCTCTCCTTTATTGATTCCATGGACGGCGAACGGGTGGTTCAAAACGATCCTCCGAGCACGAGGGCGGCACCGCCGTCGGCGCGCGGCGCGACCGAGAGCTCTGTGCCGCGCTGCTTGGCGCGCTCGTGCCGGACGATCGAGACGACCGCGAGGGCCACGCCAGCGCCTCCGGTGATGATCGACGCGGCGAGCCACAGGTTGGCGCGCCCCGAGATGTGGTCGTAGTCCTCGACGCTGCGGCCGCGCTCCGCGTCGCCGCGGTCGAGGCGCGAGCCGGCGAAGAACAGGACGGAGGCGGTGAGGCTCGCGCTGGCGCCGATCATCATCATGGCGTTCGTGCGGCTGATGCCATCGCTCGATGGCAGCGGCGGCGGCGGCGGCGGCGGCAACGCCGGTGGGGGCGCCATCCGCTCGGGCTGCGCCTCCGGACATGCCTCCATGCTGCTGCGGACGTCCTGCGCCGTCGCCGGATCAGGCGCGGTCTCGATCAGCGCCTTGTAGTGCGGGATCGCCTCGGTGCAGTTGCCCGACTGGCGCAGCGCCTGCGCGAGCGAGAAGTGGTACGCGAAGGAGCTCGGCTCCAGCTCGTGCGCTTGCTTGAGGAACGTGACGGCGCCGGCGAAGTCCCCGGCCTGGTACGCGTCGGTGCCCTGCTTCGCGAGGTCGGCCGCCGTCGGCGGCGCCGGCGTCGGCGTCGGCGCCGCCTTGGCCGCCGGTCCAGACTTGGGCGCTGGCTTGGACGCAGGCGCGGGCTGCGCCGGCTTGGGCGCAGGCGCGGGCGCAGGTTGCGCGAACGCGGATCCGGCGGCGAGCGCGACGCTCGCGCCGACGAGCACGCTCGCGAGCTTGCGCCCTGCCCTGAAGCTACTACCGCTCGAGCGCGTCGATAAAAACACGAGTCCCCTGTGCTTCATGGCCTCCCCTGGCCGGTCGATGCACCGCGGACGCTAACAGCGAAGCGGGCGCAATCACCATCGTTGATGACGTTGTTCGTGGCGTGATTCACAGATCTTCTCGTCCGCGGTAGCCGTGTGTGAGCCTCGGCGCACATGAGGCCGCCCGTTGCCATCGGTGAGGGGGGCCTCGCAATGCGTGTCCAAGCTCACCACGACGCATGGGCCAGACCGACGCGGCGGGCGCCGATCCAGCGGCGCGCCTCGAGCTCGAGCTCGGCCACGCTGGTGTGGGCGAAGCTGAGCTCGCGATACGGGTGCTCGCGGCACAGCTCGCGGTACCGCGCCATCGTCGTGCGCCCATCCGGGCAGATGTCGACGACGGCGATCCGATCGAAGACGCGGCGATCCCCGACCGTGTGTGCCTCGAGAGCTTCGATCACGAGCCACCGATCGGGATGCGCCGCACGGACGTCAGACCACCGCACGGATCAAACGGTAACAGCTGGCCCCGGAGGGGACCAACTTTGCGGCATTCGCGCAGCAGCCAGGCCCGCCGAAGCCGGCTGCGAAGCCGGCTGCAGCGGTGGGCTCCCAGTAGCACCGGCCCCGGCGCCCGGCGCCTGGCGCCCAGCGCCCGGCGCCCCGGGCGGCCGTCGGCGGCGAATTCGTGTCACTCGTCAACGAGGCGATAGCGCACTAGCTCGCCGCCCGGCACGTCGCCGGGGAAGAAGTACGCGTACTTCCTGTCGGCGCTGATCGCAAAGCCTTCGTTCCCCAATGCTTCGGTGATGTGGTAGGTGCCATAAGTATTGTCCTGGTCCGCTGCGCCCAGGCGCACGCTGGTGGTGCCGTCTGGCAGCTTCAGCGGCACTTCGCGCGTCAGCTGCACGCCCTGGGCGCCCACCTCGAGCAAATGGAGCCGACCATATTTGATTCCGTCGATCTCCTTGAGGACGCCGCCGCACATGAAGTGGGAGCTGTCCCACGTATCGCAGTCTTGGTACGCCGTCGTCAGCGTATTGGCAACTTTGTCGATGATGTCGTCGGTCTGCGTGCTCACGTCGCGAGGGTCGACGGAGTAGAGGTCGATGGAGTCCCAGTTCATCCCGATCAGTCGTCCATCGGGGAGTAGACCAATGGTGCCGATGTGATCCTCGATGGTGATGGGCGTCGCGCCGGGCATGGGTGCGAGGGTGTCCGGGCTATAGAGCGTCATACGGGTATGGGTCAGCGCCTTGTACACCGCGATGGCCGACCAGATGCCGCCCCGCTCGGCGTCATAGACGATGCCGGAGGGGTGGCCCAGCGCCCGGGTGATATTGTCGATGACCGTGGTCTCTGTGATTTCGTGTTTGGTCCAGGTCACCGAACCGCTATTGCTCAGCACCTCGCTCAGCTTTGCCTTCAGCAGAAACGACTTGGCATACACGTCGCGATCGGCGGTGGATCCGTACACCGTGCAGCTCAAGAAGAACTGATCGTCAACAATCTCGATGCCTTGCGAGTGACAAGACTTGATGTCTGGATACTGCGGCAAAACATCGGCTGCGAAGAAGTCTGGATCCATGCCGATGGGGAAAGCTTCTGGCTCCGTGATCATCAATGTATCGTTGTTGAGATCTGGCGCCATCTCGTCTGCGTCGGTACAGCCGACGAACAGCGCGGTGATCGTCAACAACCATGAAATTCTTTTCAGCATGTGTGGCCTCGCTTCTCCCTGCCTATACCGGCGTGACATGTCCAGACGCCCACTATCTTACAGCCCGGTGGACAACTCAAGGCGAAGCCGGGCGCGCGCCGCCCCACCGGTGCTCGCGTCGGCTCTCTACGACCGATTCAGCCTCGGCATCGGCCTGGTCGTGGGGCCTGTTCTGACGCCGCCTTTCGCACGCCCGACGCTGCTCGTGGCCGCGCTGAGATGCCCGCCGCCGGTCTGCTCGCCTGATCTACGCGCCACCAGCCGCCCCGAGCGCGAGTCCCCTCGCACGGCGCCACGCGTCCACGCGCGAGCACCACCGCGCGCGAGCACAGTGCCACGCGTCCACGCGTCCACGCGCGAGCACCACCGCCACGCGTCCACGCGCGAGCACCACCGCGCGCGAGCACGGCGCCAGGCGTCCGCGCGCGCGCTCGGAGCTCCGGCCTAAACCCAGGCCGCGCCCGGGGCGGGCGCCTTCACGCTCGGCCTCCTCCTGAACGCGCTCGTGTTGCTGCGGACTGCCCCGGTACGTCGATCGGGCGGCACTCGATGGGTCTATTCCACAACGCGCCGCGAACGCCGACCGAGGCCGTGACGGTGTCGTCGCGTTGTGGTTGGGTCGGAGTGCCCCACAGAGGGGCTGTCGACCGACACAAAGTACGCATCGGTGATACTGTGATCTTCTAATGCGAATCGGAGTCAACGCGCTGTTCCTGGTTCCTGGAAGAGCGGGCGGCGTGGAGACCTATCTGCGCGAGTTGCTGCGCGAACTCCCGCGCGTGGCGCCGACCGTCGAATTCGTGATCTTCACGAACCGGGAGAACCACGGGACGTTCGCGGACCATCGGCGGGTGGCGCTGCCCGTGTCGGGCCGCCGGCTTCTCCAGCGGGTGCTCGTCGAGCAGACGCTCCTCGTCCGCGCGGCGAGCAGGGAGCGCGTCGACCTACTCTTCTCGCCCTGCTACCTGAGCCCCGTCCGCGCGCCGTTTCCGCAGGTCCTGACCGTCCACGACGCGAACGTCTTCGACGCTCCGGAGGACTTCGCGTGGCCCGTCCTGACGGTCGACCGCGCGCTGCTCCGCGCGTGCGTCGGTGCGGCGCGCAGGGTGCTCACCGTCTCGGAGTTCTCTCGCCGCCGCATCGTCGACAGCCTGCGCGTGGATGCGGACCGGGTCGTCGCCACGCCCGAGGCGGCGTCGCCGGCCTTTGCCCAACCTCGCCCGTGCACGGTCGAGCGGCCGTTCATCCTCTATGTCGCAAACACGTATCCGCACAAGAACGCGCAGCGGCTCGTGAACGCCTTCGCGCTCCTCGCCGGCCGCATCCCCCACGACCTCGTGATCGTCGGCCAGGTCCACCGCGGCGAACCGTCGCCGCACCCGCGGGTGCGGCGGCTGCACCGCGTCCCCTTCGACGAACTGGTCGGGCTCTACCACGCCTGCGACGTCTTCGTGTTCCCGTCGTGGTACGAGGGCTTCGGCCTGCCCGTCCTCGAGGCGCTCACCGCCGGCGCGCGCGTGGTCGCCGCGCGTGCGGCGGCGATCCCCGAGGTCGCGGGCGACGCGGCGACCTACTTCGATCCCCGCGACGAGCGGGAGATCTGCCGCGCCATCCTCGAGGCACTCGAGGAGCCGCCGGGGGAACGGGCGCGGTTTCGCGCGCTAGGTCACGCGCGGGCGGCGCAGTTCTCGTGGGAACGGTGCGCGCGGACCACGTTCGAGACTCTCGACGCCGCGGCCCGCGTGCCCTCGCCGACCAGATCGCCGGACCGGGGTTGATTCAAGTGCGCGATCCAAGCGCTGCTGTCCGGCGTGTCCGACGGCCGGACTTGCCCGGACAAAGCTCTGCCCGCTACCGCTCGCCGACGGGCGCTGCTCGAATGAGCGTCAACGATGGCAGCTTCGCGGTGCGGTGATCGCCCGCGGAGCGGCCGCGCATGGTCCAGCGAGCCCTGGTGCGCGGCGATGCGCTCCGCGAGCCGGTTGGCCCAGCCGCGATCGACGGCCCGCCGCGTCATCGCTGCGCGACGATGCGACACGCCCGACCATGCGTCAACAAGGAGAGTGCGTGGCCGGGTTGGTGAGCCTGGTACGCGCTCCGACGACTACGAGCCAGGGGGCGCCGGGGCGGGCGTCAGTGCGCTTCGACGCCGTTGGTCGACTTGCTCCGACCGAGCAGCGTCATCTGCTTGAGCGTCTTGTCGAAGCCCTCGAGCGAGCCGTCGAACGACAGGATGTTGCCGTGGCTATTGGAGGCGACCAGCTTCATCGACTCGAGCCACTCGGTGTAGAGCAGGAGCGACGAGTCCACGCGCTTGGCGGCCAGCATCTCCTCGGCCTCGACCAGGCCCGCCGCGATCTGCTTGCGCTGCAGGGCGTTGCCCTCGCCGCGCAGCCGGTCGGCGTCGCGCTCGGCCTCCGCGACCAGCCGCCGGGAGTGGGCCTCGGCCTCGGCCACGCGGGTCTTCGAGATGTACTGCGCCTGGGCCTCGTTCTCGGCCGCCGCCTTCAGGTTGTTGGTGGCCACGACCTGGGCCATCGACCGCATGATGGCCTCGTCGAACGAGATGTCGTTGATCTGCAGGTTGATGAGGTGAAAGCCCCAGTCGTTGAGCTCGTGCTCGATGTGGGAGTTGACCGCGTCGATGATCTCGTGCCGCAGGCTCAGGATCTCGGCCTGCTTCTTGGTGGCCACGAACGCGCGGATCGAGCCCTCGATGCTGCGCACCAGGGACTGCATGAAGCTCCGCTCGTCCACGAACCGGAACGCGGCGCGCTTGATCGTCTCCTCCTCCGCGTTCTGCACGGCGTAGATGATCAGCGCCTTGAAGTCGACGTTGGCCTGGTCGCTCGTGATCGCCTGGAACACGAGCTCGGCCGAGCGGTGCTGCAGGGAGATCCGCTTGAACACGTTCTCCATGAACGGGATGCGGAAGCTGAGGCCTGGGCGCAGGATGCGGCGGTAGCGGCCGAACAGGACCGTGACGCCGACATATCCCTGCTTGACGATCGAGGTGCTGGAGAACAGCAAGATTCCCAGCAGGACGAGAGTGCCGATTTCGAGAGAGATGGTGATATCCATGGGTAACTCCTTTGGCTCAGGACGGGAATTCGGATGAGTGGTGCTCGACGATGTACCAGCCGGTGCGCTCCCTCTTGCAGACGAAGGAGTAGCGAGCAGGCACCTGCACGAGCGTTCCTTTTTTGCGATACGAGAATGTGTAGGACCCGGAGCGAATGAAGATGTCGTGGTACTGGCGGGTCTCGCCCGAGTCGAACCGCACGCTCAGCCCTTCCAGCTCGAACAGGTGCTCGAAGTACCGCTTGATGTGGAAGTGGCCGCTCCGCAGGTCCTTCGCGAACGTGCCCCACAGGAGCCCATCGACGTCGTAGGTCCCGACGACGGACAACAGATTTCGCGTGTTGAGGCCGTTGGCCCAGTCCTCGATGAACGCGCTCAGATCCTTCTTGTCCGTCGAGCTGCGGACGATGCTGCGGTAGGTCGTTCCGCCCGAGACCTCGTCGTGCTCGACGTCCATCGTGTCGGTCGCGTGCGGGTGTCCGCTCGTGACCTGGAACAGCGCGAAGAGCTTCTTCAGGATCTGGAGGTGCGGCAGCTTCTCGGCCCGGTAGACGACGTAGGTGATGAAGCTGTGGATCGCGAGCGCGATCAAAAGGCCCTCGAAGATGCCCAGCCGGAACACCAGGATCCCGCAGAACGCCGCGAGCCCGAACCCATACTTCCCGTGGTGGGCCGTATGGTACATGCCGGAGATCATCCTCCAGCCGGTGAAGATCATCAGCACCGCCAGGGAGAACTTGGGCAGGTGCTGCAGCATCTCGGGATAGACCAGGGTGCCGGCGAGCACGGCGGCCACGAACAGCGCCGACATCTTGGTGACGGCGCCGGCTATGCGGTTCGTCGAGCTCTTCGCCAGCCCGTCGAGGTTCGTCATGCCCTGGAACGTTGCGGACGCCATGTTCGCGATCCAGATCGCCAGCAGGCTGTTGTTCGAGTTCGCCTTGCGCCCCAGCGGATCGATCTTCTCGATCGCCGCGTTGCTCATGACCTGCTCGATGATGTCGACCGAGCTGAGCATCAGCGCGAAGAAGACCATCTCGACGTGCGTGGCGACCGGGATCGCGCCGAAGTCCGGAAACGGCGAGCTGAGCCCGATGTCGACCGTGTCGAAGTGGAGCATCGGGAAGCCGACCTTCGTCGCGAGCCAGATGCTGCCGCCGATCACCACGATGTACGGGACGCCGGGGCTTCGGTCCTTGAACTTCTTGTAGAGGTAGAGGAACAGGATGCCGGCCGCGATCGACCAGCCCACCACGTGGATGCGCTCGTCGCTCCAGAACACGCTCGACTTGCCGACGACCTCGTAGGTGTACGGCACGAACTTCATCAAGATCTTGAGGCCGACGCCGGCCAGGAGACCCTCGATGAGGTACGGCGGGACGACCTTGAGGATGTAGCCCTCGAGCTTGTAACGCCAGACGATCATCTGCGAGGTCGCGACCAGGAAGATGATCCACGGCATGTTCGCGTGGCCGTAGCGGTGCACGCCGAGCGCGAGGACGGGCGCGAGCCCGGCCGCGACGCCGGGCACGCCGATGTGGTTGCCGACCCGGAACAGGTAGCAGCAGAAGCTGAGGACACACGCCACCACCACCGTGAAGATGGCGATCTGGATCGGGTAATCGGACAGGATGGCGATTCCGATGTTCAGCGGAATCGCCATCAGCCCGGTGATGACGCCGGCGGGCGCGTCGCGCTTGAGCGTCTCCCACGAGAACCGCGCGCGAGCCGCGCCCGACGGCGTCGGCGACTCGGGCGGCTCGAAGACGCCGAGGCTGTCAGGCAGCCGCGTGCTGCGCTGCCGGCCATAGCGCATCGCGCGCTCGTTCGGCGCGTGCCCGTTCGCGTGCCCGTTCGCGTGCCTGTTCGCGTGCCCGTTCGCGTGGCCGTTCGCGTGCCCCTCGCGAAACGAGGCGCCAGCGTCGTGAGTCGAAGGGCTAGTGTGGGCTGCCATGGCAGTCCCCTGTCACCGGCGCGGCGGGCGCAGGCATAGTAAGTAGGCGTGACAATATGGATTGTCGAGAAATCGACATGATCGAAAGTGCCTCCCTTGGAACTTCGAATGGAGACGTGACCCAAAGGGCACCTGCCGGAGCAGGTGTCCATGGACATTCAATGGTTGACCGGCGGGATCGCCGATGATTCGCCAGCGGTCATTGCTGGCGATTCGCCGACGGTCCAGCGCTGGCGATCTGGGCCGAATTTGGACCCATGATCTGCCCCGATCTGGCCGCGCTGATCACCCCTGAATGCAGCCGGATGGCCGCGATCAGTCAGTACGGCGCAGAGCGGGCGCGATCAGGCCGCGGGCGGACCGCGCTCACAAGGCAGCGCACGCCAGCCTCGCGCGATCACCGGCCGGATCTCATCGGCCAGGTCCTTGACCAACCGCCGCCGCGTCGGATCGAGCGTCGGCGTCCTTACCACCACGAAGTGGTGGCCATCGCCGATTGAATCCGAATCGTCTTCTTCGAGCGCCGTGACGACCCCGGTCACGCGGGACATCGTTTGCTCGTGCTCCGGCAGCTCCCCCGTCCCACTGTCGATCACCAACGCCGAAGAGGAGTCAGCGCTGAACGGGGATTCGATGGCCGGCTTGTCCTCGGCCGCGGCCAGGCTCCTGGCCGGCGCGCCGGGCCCAGCGAGCGATAGCATCGCGATGACGAGCGTCAGCGCGACGAACCATCGATTCTGCGGACCCATGGAAACGTTGAATCCTTAACACGAGTAAATTAACGCGTCGAGTCTATTAATCGGTTCACCGCCGAAAATTTCAGAAGGAAGAGATCCTCGTCTCCCTGGAGGAATAGGGACCACCCCCATCGCCATGACTTTTCGTCATTAAGGAGGAATCCGAGCGTCTCTTGTAACAATGTTTCTGATCAAGACCGCGTAGCGATCGCCGTTCAAGTAGCGAACGCTGGCGCCCTTCCCCCATCGGGTTGGGTGGAAGTCGAGGCCCGACGCGCGGTAACCAGCGGCCGGTTGACCAACCATCTGGTCAACCCTATGCTCTCTGAGATGGCGTCCTTCAACATCTACGACGCGAAGACGCAGCTCTCGAAGCTCATCCGGCGGGTGCGCGCGGGGGAGGAAGTCGTCATCGCCGACGCGGGGACGCCCGTCGCGAAGCTCGTGCCGATCGAGCCGCCGAAGACCCCACGGGTCCTTGGAATCGATCGAGGTAAGATCTGGACCGCGCCGGATGCCTTCGACCCGCTGGCCGACGAGGACCTCACAGCGTGGGACGGAGCGCTCTTTCCCGAGTCCGCGAAGCCGCGGTCGCGGCCACCAGCCGGCCGCCCCGGTCGCCGCCGAAAAGCTCGTCGCAGCACGCGCCAATGAAGCTGCTGCTCGATACGCACGTGTTCATCTGGATGCACGGAGATCCGGACCGGCTATCAGCTCGTGCTCGAGACTTGTTGATCGATGCTGACACCGAGCTGCATCTCTCGGTGGTCTCGGCGTGGGAGCTCGGCATCAAGATCGCCCGCGAACGCTTGACCCTCCCCGAACCACTCGACGAGTACGTGATGTCTCGCGCACGCCGCGCACGAATATCGTTGTTGTCGATCGATCTCGTCCACGTGCTCGAGGCAGTCACCCTCCCGCTCCACCATGCCGATCCATTCGATCGCATGCTCGTCGCGCAGGCGCGCACGGAGAGCTTGACGCTACTGACCGCGGACCCGTTGATCGCGCGCTACGACGTCGAGCTCATGCGGGCTTGATCACGCAGCTCTCTTTGAAAGAGACGGATTCGCGCACGCGCTTTCCAGGGGACCCTCGAAAAGTCCCGATTCGATGTCGCATTCAGAAACAGATACTTGGCCTCTCCGGTCGCCGCAGTTGCAGCGCGCAGGGCCTTGACTGCCTTGGCGTCATTCAAGGTTGTAAGAAACGTCTCATAGACTCCGCGCCAAATAGCCAATGGATCGTGCTCAGGGCTAGCGCTACACGGCGGCGCCGGCGATCGCCCGGCGGGCCGCCGCGGCGGCCGGCCGCCAGCCGCCGCGGTGGACGCGGAGCCAGTACAGCGACGCGCCGACGACGATCTCGAGGGCGAGGCCGATCCAGCCGCCGACCACGCCGAGTCCGGCGTGGACGCCGAGCAGCCAGGTGAGCGGCGGCGTGGTCAGCCACGCGGTCGCGATGCCGACGGCGGCGGCGTACCGGACGTCGCTGGCGCCGCGCAGGACGCCGCGGGCGATCACGTTGGCCGCGTCGGCGACGAGGAACAGGAAGCTGACGTGGAGCAGCGCGGTCGCCCGGTCGGCCAGGGCGGCGTCGCCGGCCGCGAGCGACTCCACGATCAGGCCGCCGGCCACCGCGAACACCGCGAGGCAGATCAGGGCGTAGCCGGCGCCGAGCTTGAGCGTGCCGCCCGCGACGCGCGTGACGAGCCGGTCCTGGTTCGCGCCGACGGCCTGGCCGACGAGCACCGCGGCGGCCTCGGCGAGCGCGTGCGCGGGGAGGAACGACACGTTCACGAGGTGCAGGACGAGCTGGTGCGCCGCGCCGTCGACGGCGCTCATGCGCGCGACCAGGACCGTCAGGATCAGGAACGAGCCGACCTCCATGATGAACTGCAGCCCGTTCGGCATGCCCTGCGCCCAGACCTCGCGGACAGCGGTGGCCCGCCAGCGCAGCCGGCGGAGCCGATCGCGCATGGGCCAGGCCAGGACGCCGAGCTCCGTGATGTTGCCGCAGATGGTCGCGAGCGCCGCGCCGGCCACGCCCCAGCCAAGGCCGAGGATCAGGACGACGTCGAGCGCGATGTTGACGGCGTTGCCGGCGAGCGCCGCGCGCATGGGCGAGCGGGTGTCGCCCTGGCCGTAGCTAGACTCGCGCAGCGCCGCGTAGAGCAGGACCAGCGGCGCGCCGAGCGAGCGGATCGCGAGGTACTGCGCGGCGAACCCGCCGGCGCGGGGCGACGCGGACAGGGACACGAGCAGGGGCGCGATGAGCTGGCCAGCGGCGAGCGCGGCGAGGCCCAAGACGAGCGCCAGGCCGATGGCCGCGCCGAGCAGCTCGGGGAGGCGATCGCGGCGACCGGCGCCGACGGCCTGCGAGACCAGCGTCTTGGCGCCGCGGAGGAGGCCGATGCCGAAGCACACGAGCGCGAAGCCGACGACGGCCGCGAGCCCCACGCCCGCGAGCTCGTCGGAGCCGACCTGCGCGACGAACGCCGTGGAGGCGAGCGTCATCGTCGAGAACGAGACCATCGAGACGGTGATCGGCCAGGCGAGCCGCAAGAGCTCGCGGCCGGGGCGTTCGGCCCAGGGGAGCGCGGTGGTTCGCGCGGTGCGTGTGGAAGCGGAGGAGACGGAGACGGAAGACATAAAGGCCCTCGCGACGTTCGGATCAGGGAAGCTCGGGAGCCCTCCGCGCGCCGAAAACGGAGCGGGCCCCAGCTGGCTGGAGCCCGCGGCGGGAGAGTGAGATCGCTTCGGCTTGCGCTAGGCCGAGCCTCGCCCACCGCGGGCACGAACCGCTCCTACGAGGAAGCTCCCCGCGGGCGGCATGCGGATGTACTGGAGGGCGCTCATCATCAGCACCCGTTCGCCAGCTCTGCCGCCGCTGCCCTCGCCATGGAGGAAGCTGGCAACCAACATTTGTGCCACCGTCCTGCGACGCCGCAGCGGCCGAAGCCACCGAAAGGTCGAGGCGCGGCCGGGACCCGCGACGCCGCATGCGTCGCATCCCCGGCTGTCGCAGGGTCCCCGCTCATGGTGGGAGCCCGGGAATGGGCAGTGACCGCGAGCGGTTGACACGGCCACGGGGCGGGCGTTTGCTCCGCCCCCTCCCCTTCTTTCGCCGCGGCCTCCTCTTATGTCCGACAAGCTCACCCTAGACGTCACCCAGCTCCAAGGACGGTTCGCCTCGCTCAAGGCCGAGGTGGGCAAGGTCCTGGTGGGCCAGGACGACATGCTCCACCGGCTGATCCTGGGCCTGCTCGCGGGCGGACACGTCCTGCTCGAGGGCGTGCCGGGCCTCGCGAAGACGCTGGTGATCCGCACGCTCGCCGACGCGCTCGACGGCACGTTCTCGCGGATCCAGTTCACGCCGGACATGCTGCCGGGCGACGTGGTCGGCACGCAGATCTACAACCCGCGCGAGGGCACGTACACGGTCAAGAAGGGGCCGGTGTTCGGCAACTTCATTCTCGCCGACGAGATCAACCGCGCGCCGGCGAAGGTGCAGGCGGCGCTGCTCGAGGCGATGCAGGAGAAGCAGGTCACGCTCGGCGATCAGACGTTCCGGCTGACGGAGCCGTTCCTCGTGCTCGCGACGCAGAACCCGATCGAGCAGGAGGGCACCTACCCCCTGCCGGAGGCGCAGCTCGATCGCTTCATGCTGAAGGTCAAGGTCGGCTACCCGTCGCGCGAGGACGAGGTCCGCATCCTCGATCGGATGGCGGGTGCCGGGACCGAGCCGACGGCGAGCAAGGTGATGACGACCGACGAGATCCTCGCGGCGCGCGACGTCGTGCGCCAGGTGTTCATCGACGACAAGGTGAAGCGCTACGCGGTCGACGTGGTGGCGGCGACGCGCGATCCGAAGAGCGCGGGCATCGCCGCGCTCGCGCCGCTCATCGACAACGGCGCCTCGGTGCGCGCGTCGATCTCGCTGGTCAAGGTGGCGAAGGCGCAGGCGCTGCTCTCGGGGCGGACCTATATCTCGCCGCACGACATCAAGACGATCGCGCACGACGTCCTGCGCCACCGCATCCTGGTCAGCTACGAGGCGGAGGCGCAGGGCAAGACCACGGATCACGTGATCACGCAGATCCTGGAGAACATCCCGGTCCCCTGAAGAGGTCCTCGTGCTGCCAGCGGAGATCGCTCAAGCCGTCAAGCGGATCCAGTTCGTCACGGGCCGCCAGGTGTCGGACGTGATGGCGGGCGCGTATTTGTCCGTGTTCAAGGGCCGCGGCATGGAGTTCGACGAGGTGCGGCCGTACGTGCCGGGCGACGACGTCCGCGCGATCGACTGGAACGTCACGGCGCGCACGGGCGAGCCGCACATCAAGCGCTTCGTCGAGGAGCGCGAGCTGACGGTGATGCTGCTGGTCGACGTCAGCGCGTCGCAGGACTTCGGCTCGGGGCGGCGCAGCAAGCTCGAGGCGGCGGTGGAGCTGTCGGCGCTGCTCGCGATGAGCGCGGTCGAGAACGGCGACAAGGTGGGCCTGCTCCTGTTCCACGGCGGCGCGGACCTCTACATCCCGCCGCGCAAGGGCGGCAAGCACGCGCTGCGCGTGGTCCGCGAGGTCTTGGCGCGCGGCGAGGCCGAGCCGCCGCGACCGGTCGAGCGATCGCTCCTCGCCGAGCTGCCGCGCGCGGTGCGGCGGTGGTTCGCGAGGCTCCAGGCCAAGACGCAGCACGAGCCGCGGCGCGCGACGAGCATCGCGGCGGCGCTCGAGTTCTGCCGCCAGGTGCTGCCGCGGCGCGCGGTGCTGTTCCTGATCAGCGACTTCCTCGACGAGGGGTACCTGCAAGTGCTGCGTCACGCGAACCGAAAGCACGACGTGGTCGCCGCGCTGATCACGGATCCGCGCGAGGCGGAGATGCCGCCGGCGGGGCTCGTCACGCTCGAGGACGCCGAGAGCGGGCGGCAGCGGCTCGTCGACACACGGTCGCGCGCGTTCCGCGCCGAGCTTCTGCGGCGGGCGAAGGAGCGCGAGGCGCTGCTCCGGGATCAGCTCCGCGCGACGGGGATGGATCTGGTGGTGTTCGACGCGTCGGGCTCGATGGTGGATCCGCTGCTGCGGTTCTTCCGCGAGCGCGAGCGGAGGCTGCGGCGATGAGGGCGGTGCAGGCGCGGCGCGCGGGCGCGAGCGCGGGCGCGGGCGCGGGCGCGGCGGCGTGGGCCGTCGCGTGCTGCGCGCTCGCCGCGTGCGGCGGCGGCGGCGACGGCGGCGCGGAGACGGTCGAGGCGGCGGCGGCGATCAAGCCACCGGCGGACGCGATCGCGAAGGTCACCGAGCAGGGGCCGGTGAAGGCGACGGTGCGGGTGTGGCCGGCCAAGCCGACGCTGGGCGATCCGATCTACCTGCGGCTCGAGATCGAGTCGCCCGCGGGCATCAGCGTCGAGGCCCCGTTCCAGGAGGCGGGCGATCAGCGCCTGGGCCGGTTCCGGGTGGTCGCGTTCGATCGCGGCACCGAGCACAAGCCGGGCGGCGGCCAGCTGCAGGAGCAGACGTACACGCTCGAGGCGCACGCGAGCGGCCGCCACCGGGTCCCGCCGCTGCGGCTCGAGATGATCGACGCGCGCGGCGGCGGCGCTGCTACCGCGGGGTCGGGACCGGGGGCGGGATCGGCGGCCGGGTCCGCCGCTGGATCCGCCGCCGGCGCGGCGAGCGCGCCGAACCCGCGCGGCAAGCCGCAGGAGCTGCTCACCGACGAGATCTCGCTCGACGTCGCGCCGGTCAAGGCGGAGGCGGCCAACGCCGACCTGAAGCCCGTGCGGGGCGCGCTCGATCCGAAGGTGGGCGGCGTGCGCCCGCTCGTGATCCTCGGCGTGGGCAGCCTCGCGCTCGTGCTCGTCTCGGGCGGGCTCCTGCTCTACCGCGCGCTCCGGGCGCGGCGGCGGATCGAGAAGCAGCGCTCGGCGTACGACGAGGCGGTGTCCGCGCTGCGCACGCTCGAGGACAAGGGCGCGCCCGACGCGGAGACGGCGGACGCGTGGTTCGTGGAGCTGTCGGCGATCGTGCGGCGTTACCTCGAGCAGCGCTACGAGATCCGCGCGCCCGAGCTGACGACCGAGGAGTTCTTGCAGGTCGCGACGGCGCGGCCCGAGCTCCGCGAGGATCACCGCGGCCTCCTGACGTCGTTCCTCGAGCGCTGCGACCGCGTCAAGTTCGCCGGCTACCGGCCGGACGCCCAGGAGTCGCTCGCCACGCTGGCCGCCGCGCGCGGCTTCGTGGAGGACACCCGCCTGCGCCTCGCGGAGGCGGCATGAGAGGTCCGCGATGAGGATCGCTGGCGTGGAGCTCGCGCACCCGTGGGTGCTCCTGGCGCTGGTGCTCGTGGTGCCGGCCCTGTACTGGTCGAGCCGCGGCGCGGGGCGCGTCGTGTTCTCGTCCTTGCGCGCGCTGCCGGCCGGCGGGCAGACCTGGCGCACGCGGGTCGCGTGGCTGCCGGACGCGCTCGCCGCGCTCGCGGTGGCGGCGCTCGTGATCGCGCTGGCCGGGCCGCGCGCGGGCGACAAGAACGCGCGCATCCGCCGCGAGGGCATCGCGGTCATGATGGCGGTCGACATCTCGGGCTCGATGCGCGCGCTCGATCTGTCGCAGAAGAACCGCGAGCTGACGCGGCTCGACGCGGTCAAGCAGGTGTTCGAGCAGTTCGCGCTGGGCGGGGGCGGGCTCGACGGCCGCGCCGACGACGCGATCGGCCTCGTCGCGTTCGCCAAGTACGCCGAGACGCGGAGCCCGATCACGCTCGATCACGGCAACCTCGCGACGGCGGCGCGCCAGCTCGACTTCGCGCCCGAGGACGAGGACGGCACCGCGCTCGGCGCGGGGCTCCAGCTCGCCGTCGAGCGGCTGCGCGAGTTCACCGCGCGCAGCAAGATCGCGATCCTGCTCACCGACGGCCAGAGCAACGTCCACGAGATCAGCGAGGAGTCGGCGATCGACGACGCCGTGAAGGCCGGCATCAAGGTCTACACGATCGGCGCGGGCACGGTCGGCTCGGCGCCGATGCGCGTCGATCTCGGCGACGGCCAGCAGCGGCTCGTCCACACGCAGGTCTCGATCGACGAGGCGACGCTGCGCAAGATCGCCGATCGCACCGGCGGGCAGTACTTCCGCGCGACGGACAACGCGAGCCTGCGCCAGATCTACGCGCAGATCGATCGGCTCGAGCGCACGACGCTCGAGGAGGAGCGGTTCACGGAGTATCACCAGTTCTACGGCTGGTTCGCCGCGGCCGCGATGGGCCTCGTCGTCGCCGCGCTGCTCCTGCGCGGCACGGTGCTGCGGAGGCTGCCATGACCGGGCGAGGTAAGTCATGATCGACTGGACCTTCGTCCACCCGGGGCGCATCCACCTCGTCTGGGCGGCGCTCGCGATCACCGCGCTGCTCGTCGTGCTCGAGGTGCGCGGCCGCGACGCGCTGGCGGCGTTCCTGTCGCCGGTGATGCAGCGCCGGCTGACGGCGCAGGCGAGCCTCGGGCGCGCGCTCGTCAAGCTCGGGCTCGTCTTGGTCGCGATGCTCGCGGCGATCGCCGCGCTGATGCGGCCGCAGGGCCGCGGCGAGACGGACACGGTCACGGCGGCGAAGGACTCCGCCGACGTGATGTTCGTGCTCGACACGTCGCGCTCGATGCTGGCCGAGGACACGGCGCCAAACCGGCTCGCGCGCGCCAAGGCCGAGGTGAGCCAGCTCGTCGAGAAGCTGGCCGGCCACCGGGTCGGGCTGATCGCGTTCGCCGGGCGCGCCGCGCCGGTGTGCCCGCTGACGCCGGACCACTCGTTCTTCCGCACCGTGCTGCAGACGGTCGACACGCGGAGCGCCGGCCGCGGCGGCACGAAGATCGGCGAGGCGATCAAGGCCAGCCTGCGCGGGTTCCCGCCGGGGCCGGGCGCGAAGCTGATCGTGCTCATCACTGACGGCGACGACCAGGACCCGTACTCCGAGGAGGCGGCGAAGGCGGCGCGCGACGCGGGCGTCAAGATCGTCGCGGTCGGGCTGGGCGACAGCGAGAAGGGCAGCGAGATCACGCTGACCGATCCGCAGACGGGCGTCCGGAAGACGCTGATGGACGGCGGCAAGCCGGTGATCAGCAAGCTGAACGCCGAGCAGCTGCGCAAGATCGCGCTCGTCACCGAGGGCGCGTACGTCCCGGCGGGGACGTCGGCGATCGATCTCGACGCGATCATGGAGAGCCACGTGCGGCCGATCATCGCGGCCGCGGCCGACGTGGCGGTGCGCCGGATCCCGGCCGAGAAGTACCCGTGGCCGGTGCTGGTCTCGCTCGTCGCGCTGCTCGCGGCGCTGTGGGTCGGCAGCGCCACGGATCGGAGGTCCGCATGAACGAGGGGAGTAGTCGCGCGATGCCCCGCGTGCTCGCGGTGCTGGCGCTCGCGATCGTCCTCGCGGCCGGCCTGGCCGGCTGCGGCGAGCGCCGCGAGGCGCGGACGATCTACAACGATGGCGTGGCCGCGCTCGAGCAGCGCGACCTCGAGCAGGCGGAGAAGCTGCTCCTCGAGGCGCGCAGCAAGGCGGGCGTCGATCCGGAGCTGCGCTACCGCGCCGCGTTCGACCTCGGCGTCGCGTTCGCGGCGCACTCCGACAAGGTCAAGGGCGAGGATCTCGCCAAGGCGCTCGACCTCGCCGGCCAGGCGCTGTCGTGGTTCGGCGACGCCCTGCGCCAGCGGCCGGGCGACGCCGACGCGAAGGCCAACCAGGCGATCCTGCGCGCGCGCGTGCAGGCGCTGTCCGACGAGCTGCGCAAGGCGGAGGGCAAGCTCGAGGCGCGGCTCGACGCGGTGATCGGCGAGCAGCGCGGCGTCCTCGACGGCGCGCGCGCGGCGTGGCTCGCGATCAAGAAGGCGGGCGGCGCAGATCCGCTCGCGCAGCAGCAGCAGCTCGCGAGCCTCGCCGACACCGAGCGCGGGATCGTCGCCGAGGTCGGCGCGATCTCGGACCTCGCGGCCGACGAGATCGACGCGATCGGCAAGAAGCCGGAGGAGCAGCGCAGCGACGAGGAGAAGGTGCGCGCCGTGCAGCTCAAGGGCCTCGACATCTATCTGCTCGAGGCGCGCGCGCGGATCGCCGAGGGGCGGCGCAAGCTGCAGGAGCTGGCCACCGAGGACGCGCTCGGGCGCGCCGAGGCGGCCATGGTCGCGCTCAAGCGCGCGAGAGAGCAGCTGCTCGATCCGATCACGGTGATGCGCCGCGTCGCGCGCGACGAGCTCGAGCTCCTGCAGGACACGGCGAGCGCGGGTGGCGGGCGCGGCCTCCCGCTCGGCGGCGCGACGGCGGAGCGGCCGGACGGCGCGCAGGGGCCGAAGCAGGACGGCGCGCAGGCGGCGGCGAAGGCTCCGGCGCCCGCACCGGCGGCGCTGTCGCCGTGGCTCGAGCCGGCGGTGCTCGCGGAGCGGCAGGGCGGCCTGCGCGATCGGCTCGAGGAGGTGCGCACGCGGCTCGCGGCGGCGGTGGCGACGCCGGCGGTGCCAGACGGCAAAGACGGCAAGGACGGCAAGGACGGCAAGGACGCCGGCGCGGCCGATCCGAGCGCGAAGGCACCGCAGCCGTCGCCGGAGCAGGCGAAGGTCCTGGAGCGCGTGAAGATCGCGCTGCCGTTCGTGGTCGTGGCCGTCTCGGCGATGGACGCCGCCCGGCGCGCGCTCGCAGACCAGCAGCTCGGGCCAGCGCTCGAGAAGGAGCGGGAGGCGCTCGAGGCGCTCTCGCGGGCGATCGAGGAGTTCGCGGATCTCAAGCAGATCATCGAGCTCGCGTACACCGATCAGGAGATCGTCTCGGCGCTGCTCTCGCCGGAGGCGGCGAAGCTCCCCGCCGAGGAGCGCGGCAAGCAGACGCGCGAGGCGCTGACGCGCAACGCGGGCCGCGCCGCGCGGCTCAAGGAGCAGATCACCGAGGCCGCGGCGCAGCTCGCGGCGCAGGAGCAGCAGCTCGCGGCGAAGGCAGCGCAGGCAGCGCAGGGCGCGGGCGCGGGCGCAGGCAGCGCGGCCCCGGCTCCGGCTCCCAGCGCAGGCGCAGGCAGCGGCGCGGGCGCAGGCGGCGCAGGCGCAGGCAGCGGCGCGGGCGCGGGTGCAGGCAGCGGCATCGCCTCGCCGGCCGACGCCGCGAAGGCGCAACTCGACGCCGCCAAGCAGGCGCTCGAGGCCGAGAAGCAGAAGCTCACCCGCGCCGAGGAGCTGCGCGGCCAGTACCAGACGGCGCTCGCCCAGCTCGAGAAGAGCCTCGCCGGAGCCCAGGATCCGGCGACTCCGGCCGCCGAAGCTCGACAGAAGATCACCGAGCTGCGCAAGCTGTTCTTCTCCGTGATCGAGCACCTCGAGCAGCTGATCCGCGATCAGGGCGACACGCGCGACCGGACGTCGGAGGCGCACGCCGCCGATCCGCTCGCGCGCGAGTCGCGGCTGCCCGAGCTGGTCCAGCGCGAGGAGCAGCACGGCCAGATGGCCACGGCGATCACCGACGCGCTCGCCGCCCAGGCCGACGCCGCAGGCAAGCAGCCGCCGCAGCAGGGCGCGCCCGACGGCAAGACCTTGTCGGCCGCCGCCGACGAGGTCCGCCAGGCGCAGCGCGCGATGACCGACGCCACCGCCGGCGTGGTCCGCGTGCGCGACGCCAAGACCTCGAGCGAGAGCCTCGAGCCGGCGCTGAAGAGCCAGGCCACCGCGATCGAGCACCTCGAGAACGCGCTGAAGCTCCTGCAGCCGCCCAAGCAGCAGAAGCAGCAGGACCCCAAGCAGGACCAGCAGCAGCAGCAGGAGCAGCAGGAGCAGCAACAGCAGCAGCAACAGCAGCAGCAGCGCGGCGGCCAGGCCGCGCGCGACCAGGACGCGCAGCAACAGAAGAAGCGACGGGAGCGCGAGTCGGGCAAGGATCCCGTCGAGAAGGACTGGTAGATGCGCGCCCACTCGCTCGCCCTCGCGATCGCCTGCGTCGCAGCGCTGGCCGGCGTGGCGCGCGCGCAGGACGCGGCCCCCCAGGCCCAGTGGAGCATCGGCCGCGGCACGCAGCCCTACGCGGCCGTGCCGTTCAACCTCGAGCTGATCGTCGAGGGCTTCGACCAGGATCCGCCGCCGGTCCCGCCGAAGCTGGAGCTGCCCGGCGCGAAGGTGACCCCGCTCGGCGCGCAGCCGAGCACGGCGACGAGCATCCAGATCATCAACGGCCGCCGGATCGACAGCGTCACCGTCACGTGGGTGATGCGCTACCGCGTCGTCGTCGACAAGCCCGGGCGCGTCACGATCCCCGCGGTCACCATCAAGCAGGGCAAGCAGCAGGCCCAGGCGCGGGGCGGCGCGATCAACGTCGAGGCGATCCCCGAGACGACCGAGATGAAGGTCGCGCTCGAGCTGCCGGCGCGCCCGGTCTACGTCGGCGAGCTCTTGCCGGTGAAGCTCGTGTGGCTGTTCCGCCGCCAGCCCGCGCAGAATCCGACGTTCAACGCGCCGCTGCTCGGGCTGGACGCGCTCACGGTCAGCGTGCCGCCGCCGCCGGATCCGCGCAACGCGCTGCCGCTCACGGGCGGGCAGAAGGACCTCGCGCTCGCGTACAAGGTCGACACGGTGACCGAGGGCGGCGTCGAGTACAACCGGCTGACGTCGACGTTCTTCGCGACGCCGCGCGCCGTCGGCAAGCTCGAGATCCCGCCGACCACCGTGCTCGCGCCGCTCCCCGTCGGGCGGGCCGACTTCTTCGGCAACGCGCCGTCGCGCATGTTCCGCGCGAGCGACGTCCTGCGCACGCTCGAGGTGCGGGCGCTGCCCGAGACGGGGCGGCCGCCGACGTTCGCCGGTGCGGTCGGCGAGCAGTTCGCGATCGAGGTGCGGGCCAGCCGCTCGGTGGTCAAGCTCGGCGAGCCGGTCGATCTCGACATCAAGGTGAAGAGCAGCCAGCGGCTCGACACGCTCTCGCTCGGCCGGCTCGACGGCGAGGGGCGGCTGCCGAAGGACAAGTTCACCGTGCCGGCCGAGTCGCCGACGGGCGAATTGTCCGAGGACGCCACCACGAAGACGTTCAAGGTGGTCGCGCAGGTGACGGGCCCGGCGACCGAGGTGCCGGCGCTCGCGTTCTCGTACTTCGATCCGACGAAGAACGCGTACCAGACGATCCACTCCGAGCCGATCGCGCTGTCGGTCGGTGGCAGCAGCGTCGTCGGCGCCGGGGACGTGGTCTCCGGCCAGCCGGCGAAGCGGCCGGGGGGCCCGTCCGCCGAGGACCTGGCGAGCGAGGCCTCGAGCGTCAACGCCGAGCTCGCGCTGTCGGCGGCGGGCGCCGTCGACGATCGGCCGCTGTCGGGCACGCTCCTGTGGCTGCTCGTGGGCCTCCTCTACGCGATCCCGCTCGCGGTGCTGGCCGCGCGGAGCTGGCAGCTGCGCACCGCGGGGCGGCGCGAGGAGGCGGCCGAGGTCCGCGCCGCGCGCCGCCGCGTTGAGGAGCTGCTCGATCGCGGCCAGACGGCGCCGGCCCGCGAGATCGCGGGCCCGCTCGGCGCCGCGCTGCGCGAGCTTTCGCGCGCGATCGGCCGCGGCGGCGCCCCGGCGGCCTCGGCGGCCGCGGCGGCCGCGGCGGCCCCGGCGACCGGAGACGCGCTGGACGGCCTGCTCGCCCGGCTCGAGACGGAGGGCTTCGCGCCCGACGCGGCGACGCGGCCGCTCTCGCCGGACCTGCGCTCCGACGCGGCCGGCCTCCTGCGCCGGTGGGCGACGGCGCGCCGCGCGGCAACAGGCGCGGGCGCAGGCGCGGCCGCGGGCGCGGGCAAGGCGGGCGCCGCGCTCGTGCTCGCCCTGCTCGGGCTGCCAGCCACCGCGCGCGCCGACGCGCTCGGCGAGGGCCGCCAGCACTACGAGCAGGCGATGACGGTCTCCGAGCCGACGACGCGCAAGGCGGCGTTCGCGCGGGCCGCGGTCGCGCTCGGCGAGGCCGCGCGCGCGTACCCGGATCGGCCCGAGCTGCTCGCCGACTGGGGCAACGCCGCGCTCGGCGCAGGCGACGTCGCCACCGCCACGCTCGCCTACCGCCGCGCGCTCGCGATCGACGGCGGCAACGCGCGCGCCCGCCGCAACCTCGCCTGGCTGCGCGGGCGGCAGGGCGACCTGTTCCGGCCGGCCACGGCGACGGGCGCGACCGAGGCGCTCCTGTTCTTCCACGCCTGGCCGCGCGCGCGCCGCCTGCTCGTCGGGGCGGCGGCGTTCGCCGCGGCGATCCTCCTCCTCGTGCCGTGGTCTGGCCGGCGCCGCCGCGGCCTCGCGGCGCTGGCGGTGCTGCCGCTGGCGATCTGGCTCGCGATGCTCGCCTCGGTCGCGCTCGAGGATCGCCACGACCGCGACGCCATCGTGATGGACGCGGTCGTGCTGCGCGCCGCCGACAGCGCGGGCGCGCCGGCCGCGCTGACGCAGCCGGTGCCGCGCGGCGCCGAGGTCGCGATCCTCGAGCGGCGCGCGGACTGGGCGCGGATCCGCGTCGCGAGCGGCACCGAGGGCTGGATCCCGAGCGGCGCCGTGCAGGCGGTTCATTAGCCGCGGCAGTCGCGGCAGCCGCGGCAGCTTCGCCGCGGCAGGGCGCTACTGCTTGGCGATCTTGCCCGACGCGATCACGCAGGTCTCGCCGTCCTTCACGGTGCACGACGTCTTCGAGTTCTTCACGGTGATCGTGCAGGACGTCGCCCCGGCGGGGATCGACAGCTTCTTCGTCACCTTGCCGGCGATCGACCAGTCCTCGTTCTTGGAGCCGCACTCCTTCTTCAGCTCGTAGCTCGCGTGATCGTCGTTGCGGATCGACCACTCGGCGAACGCGGTGGCGGAGGTGAGGCCGAGGACGGCGAAGATCGTGAACAGGCGGGCGTTCATGCGTGACACGGGGAGCTCCTTGGCAAGGCTGTGATCGTCGGTCCGGACGATCGCGCCGGCCGACGGTCGCACGAAATCATGCGACGATCTGCCAGATGTTCGCCCGCGCGCTCGTACTGCTCGGCGTGCTCGGCGTGCTCGGCGTGCTCGGCGGCTGCGGGGCGCAGACGCCCCCGCCGGCCCGGCCCCGGGCGCCGCGGCCGGAGGTGCCGGTGCGACTCTCGGAGCCTCCGCGGCCCACGGAGCCGGCCCCGCCGGGTCAGGCCGCCGTGACCTGGAGGCGCGTCGAGACGGCCGCGGATCTGCCGCCGCCGCCCGCGCCGGGCACGTTCCAGCTCCACCTGATCGACGTCGGCACCGGTCTGGCGATCCTGATCCGCGGCGCGGACTTCGCGATGCTCTACGATGCCGGGACCAACGACCCCGGCGAGAAGCCGCTGCGGGTCGCCGCGTACCTGGCGGCGACGCTCGGCCCGTCCGGCGACGATCTGTGCGTCCCGCCGGGCACCCCTCTGCCGCGCGCCCGGCGGCGCCTCGAGCACGTCGTGCTCAGCCACCCGCACGCCGATCACGCCTCGGCGCTCGATCTGGTCCTCCACTGCTACGACGTCGGCCACTTCTGGGACCCCGGCCGCCTCGTGCAGACGGCGTTCTACCGCGATCTGATGGCGCAGCTCGCGCGCTCGGCGCCGACGACGTACCACACGGCCGCGGTGGTCCCGGACGATCGCGCGGTGGCGGTCAAGGGCCACCGCGTCACGATCCCGCGCTGGGAGCGGTTCTCCGAGGGCGACGCCGTGCCGCTCGGCGCGGGCGCGCGGTTCACGATCCTGCACGCCGAGCCGAAGCCGAGCGGGAACCCCAACGGGAGCTCGCTCGTCGTGCGCGTCGAGCTGGGCGGGACGCGCGTCCTGCTCGTCGGCGACGCCGAGTCGGGCGCGCGCCGCGACCCGTCCGAGCCGCCGGCCGGCCTCGAGGCGTACCTCATCGCGCAGCACGCGCCAGCGCTCCGCGCCGACATCCTGCAGGTCGGCCACCACGGCTCGAAGACGTCGAGCCGGCGCGCGTTCCTCCAGGCCGTCGGGCCGAAGGTCGCGCTCGTGTCGAGCGGGCCGCGGCAGTACAGCGGCACGACGCTGCCGGATCCCGAGGTGATCGCGGCGCTCGGCGCGGTGGGCGCGACGATCCTGCGCACCGATCTGCGCGACGCGAGCTGTCCGGTGACCGGACGCATCGGCGGCGACGCCGGGCCGGGCGGCTGCGACACGTGGGTCGTGACGATCGACGGGCGCGCGGCAGGCGTGCTAGACCCGGGCCCATGACGCGCCGCCTGTACCACGAGGACGCCTACCTCCGCCGGTTCGAGGGCGAGGTCCTCGCCGTGACCGCGTGGCAGGGCAAGCCCGCGGTGATCCTCGATCGCACGGCGTTCTACCCCGAGGCCGGCGGCCAGCTCGGCGACCGCGGCCGGCTGGGCGGCGCCGCCGTCGTCGACACGCAGGAGGAGGGCGGCGCGATCCTGCACGTCCTCGAGGGCGAGCCGCCCGCGGTGGGCGAGTTGCCCGCGGTGGGCGAGTTGCCCGCGGTGGGCGCGCGCCTCGAGGGCGAGCTCGACTGGGCGCGCCGCCGCCAGCACATGGCGCAGCACACGGCGCAGCACCTGCTCTCGGGCGCGCTGCTCGATCGCGCGCGCGCCCCGACGGCGTCGGCGCGCCTCGGCGAGAGCGCGCTGACGATCGACGCTGCGCGCGACCGCATCCCCGAGGCGGAGCTCGCCGCGGCCGAGGACCTCGCGAACGATCTCGTCGACGACGATCTGCCGATCCGCGCGTGGTTCCCGCCGCCCGAGGAGCTCGCGCGGCTGTCCCTGCGCCGCGATCCGAAGGTGGACGCCGACATCCGCGTCGTCGCGATCGGCGACTTCGACTTCTCGCCGTGCGGCGGCACGCACTGCGCGCGCACCGCGCAGCTCGGCACGATCCGCATCACCTCCGCCGAGCGCTACAAGGGCATGACCCGCGTGACGTTCACCGCGGCGCGCCGCGGCCGCGCCGAGCTGTTCTCGCGCGACGCCGTGCTGCGCGGCCTCGCGGCGCAGTTCTCGTGCGGCCCCGCCGAGGTCCCGCAGGCGATCGACAAGCTCCGGCGCGACGCCGACGCGGCCGGGACGGAGCTCACCGCGCTGCGCGGCCGGCTCGCCGGGATGCTCGCCCGCGAGCTGCTGGAGGGTGCCGGCGTCGGCGCCGGCGCGGGCGCGGGCGCGAGCGCGGGCGCGGGCCCGATCGTCGCGTCGTTGCCCGGCGACGCCGAGCTGCTCCGCGGCGTCGGCGCGAAGCTCTGCGCCGCCGGCAGGGACGCCGCCCTGTGCGCGCCCGACGCCGAGGGCGCCACGGTCGTCCTGTTCCGCGCGCCGGGCGGCGCGCTCGACTGCGGCGCGCTGTGGAAGCGGCTCGCGGCCGAGATCGGGGGCCGCGGCGGCGGCCGCGCGGACCGCGCCGAGGGCCGGCTCGCGCGCCCCATCGAGGACTGGGCCGCGCTCGTCGAGCGGCACTTGCCCGGCTGACGTGCCCGGCTACCGCGCCCAGTGCTGCGTCGCGCGCGCCGGCGGCCGCGCGATGCACAGCGCGGCGCAGTGCTCCTGCGTCGGCCGCAGCCGCACGAACATCCACGCCGCCGGATCGTCGGCGAGCGGCGGCCCCGGCACGAAGCGCGGCGGCGCCAGGGGCGGGCTCAGCACACCGGGCGCACCGGGCGCGCCGGGCGGGCTCAGCGCACCGGGCGCGCCGGGCGCGCCGGGCGCGCCGAAATAGAAGCAGGCCTCCTCCACCGGCAACGCGAGCCCCTGCCCCCGCGCCTTGACGTACGCCTCCTTGAGCGTCCACAGCGTGAAGAACCGCTCCGCCTGCGCCGCCGCCGGCAGCGCGCGCAGCGCGGCCGCCTCGGCGGGCGAGGCGATCGTATCGATCAGATCGCGCGGCAGCTCGGCGATCCGCTCGACGTCGACGCCGACCTCGCGCCCGCGCGCGATCGCGCACGCGACGAGCCCGCGGCAGTGCGACAGGTTGAAGGAGAGCGGCGGCACCGGCGCGGGGCCCGCGATCACCGGCTTCTCGCCGTTCTCGGCCCGGAAGCGCCACGCGTCCGGCGCGACGTCGGCGTGCCGCGACAGCGAGCGCCGCACGAGCGCGTGGGCCGCCAGGAAGAGCTGGCGATCGCGCTCGAACACGAAGCGCTCCATGCGCGCGCGCTCACCGGCGTCGAGGATCGCGACCGCGCCCGCGTCGATCGCCGCGGGATCGGCGAACCAGACCTCGACCTCGTCGTCCCCGATCACGCGCCGAGCCAGCGTAGCAGCGCCGCGCTGCGATCGGGCGGCAGATCCACGCCGGGCTGCGCGATCGCCTCCTCGGGGCCGTGCCAGTCGGAGCCGCCGGTGCACGTGAGGCCGAGCTCACCGGCGAGCGCGATCCAGCGCTCGCGCTCGCGCGCGTCGTAGGCGCCGTGGAACGCCTCGACGCCGTCGAGCCCCGCGTCGCGCCAGCGCCGCAGGAGCGCGACGCCGCGCGCGTCGTAGAGGTGCGGGTGCGCGAGCGCCATCGCGGCGCCCGCCGCGCGGCCCAGGGCGAGCGCCTCGTCGATCGGCAGCGCGCGGTGCGGTACGTCGACCGGGCCGTCGTCGTAGAGGTGGCGCGCGAACGCGTCCCTGACCGAGGTGGCGGCGCCGACCGCGACCATCGCGCGCGCGAGGTCGGGGCGGCCCACCGAGCGGCGCTCCGCATCCGCGAGCAGCGGCTCGAGGTCGATCCGCACGCCGCGCGTGACGAGCTTGGCCCCCATCACGCGGAGCCGGTTCTTGCGCGCGGTGCGGACGGCGCGCAGCCGCTCCTCGAGGATCGCCCAGTCGCCGCCGCGGTCGTACGCGAGGACGTGGATCGTGCGCCCGCCGTCGTCGCACGACAGCTCCACGCCGCGGATCGCGCGCGGCGCATGGCCTCTGGCGGCGGCGCCAGCGGCGGCGCCGGCCTCCTCCGCCGCCGCCCGCGCCCGGGCCGATCCCTCGCAGCTGTCATGATCGGTCAGCGCGAGCACGAGGACGCCGCGCTCGGCCGCGCGCGCGGCGACGCGCTCCGGGGGCTCGGTCCCATCGGAGCACGTCGAGTGGCAGTGCAGCTCGAAGCGCACCTCCGGTATATACCAGGGCCCATGGCCGAGAGCCTCGTCGCGCTGCGCGATCGTCGCCACCAGGTGATCGCGAGATTGTCGGAGTGTTTCGCGACCGACGTGCTCGAGGTGGACGAGCTCGAGCGCCGGCTCGATCTGGCGCACGCCGCGCGCACCGTCGCCGAGCTCGAGGAGCTGGTCGCCGATCTGGCGCCGGTTCTGGCGCCGGTGACGACCACGGCGCTCGCGCCGGTGGCGTCCACGGCGATCGAGGATCCGAGCCGCGCCGAGCGCAAGAAGCTGCGCGTGGTGATGAGCCACATCGAGCGCAAGGGCCGGTGGACGGTGCCGCGCACGCTCGAGCTGCGCGTCCTGTGGGGCAACACCGAGCTCGACTTCCGCGACGCCTCGCTCGCGCCGGGGACGACGACGATCGACGTCCGCGTCCTCATGGGCAACCTCGAGATCATCCTGCCGCCGCACCTCGCGGTCGACGTCGACGTATCGTCGTTCATGGGCTCGGTCGAGGAGCGCCACCGCGTGCCGCCCGACGCCGACCCGGCGCGCCCGCTGCTCCGGCTCACCGGCGCGGTCCGGCTCGGCAACCTCGAGATCACGACGCGGCTGCCCGGCGAGACCGCCGGCGACGCGAGCCGGCGTGAGCGGCGCGAGCGGAAGCAGCTCCGCAAGGCGCAGCAGCGAGAGCTCGCCGCCGGCAAGGACGGCGACGAGCGAGACGACTGACGAGACGACTGACCCGCGTCGTCGAGGCGCCAAGCGCCGCGTGCCGGTGCCCGCCCGACGGTGATAAGCTCGCGGCTGGATGGTCACCCCCGAGGTCTCCGGACCGGTGCGCCTCGGCCGTTACGAGCTGCTCGCTCGGCTGGCCACCGGCGGCATGGGCGAGATCTTCCTCGCGCGCCTGGGCGGCGCGGCCGGGTTCGAGAAGCTCCTGGTCGTCAAGCGCATCCTGCCGCACCTCGCCGACGACGCGCGCTTCCGCGCGATGCTGATCTCCGAGGCGCGGCTGTCGTCGCGGATGACGCACGGCAACATCTGCCAGGTCTACGAGCTCGGCGAGACCGACGGCCAGCTCTACATCGCGATGGAGTACCTCGAGGGCCTGGGGCTCTTGACGCTCCTCCGCAAGGCGTCGCGCGACAACGTGGAGCTCGACCTCGGGTTCATCGGCGGCGTGGTGCAGCAGTGCACCGAGGCGCTCCACTACGCCCACGAGCTGCGCGATCTCGAGGGCGAGCTGCTCGGCATCGTGCACCGCGACGTCAACCCCGGGAACATCTTCATCACCGAGGCTGGCGTCGGAAAGCTCCTCGACTTCGGCATCGCGAAGGTGAAGGACGCCTCGGCCCACACGCAGACGGGCGCGGTGAAGGGCAAGTACGCGTACATGGCGCCCGAGCAGCTCCGCGGCGCCGCCGGGATCGATCGGCGCGTCGACGTGTTCGCGCTCGGCGTCGTGCTCTACGAGATGCTGGCGCTGCGCCGGCTGTTCCAGCGCAAGACGGACTACCTCACGTTCCGCGCCGTGATGGAGCAGCCGATCCCAGACGTGCGGCGCTACCGGCCCGACGCCCCGCCGGAGCTCTCCGAGGTGCTCACCCGGGCGCTCGATCGCAATCGCGAGCGGCGGCCCGAGACGGCGCGCCAGCTCGGCGCGCTCATCGTCGACGCGCTCGCCCGCGTCCGGCGGCCGTGGTCGCAGGGCGAGATCAGCGACTTCCTCCGCGTCCACTTCGCCGATGAGATCGATCGTCGGCGATCCGAGATCGCCAAGGCGATCCAGGCGAGCAGCGCGAGCACGGGCCGCCCCAGCATCTCGAAGCTCGGGTCCGCCGCGACCGCGCCCAAGAGCGACGAGCCCGACGACGACGACGAGTTCCCCGAGGTCGACTCGGAGGTGGTGGAGCGACCGTTCGAGGATCGCGACACGTCGGAGTTCGGCGGATCGGGCTCGCCCTCCGTCGAGGTCGAGGTCCAGACCGAGCCCGATCCGAGCGCCGCGCACGCCGCGATGGCGCACGCCGCGCTGGCGCAGGCCCCGATGGCGCAGGCGCCTGCGCCGGCCGCGCAGGCTTCAGTGGCGGCCCCGGCCTCGGCGGCGCAGGCCCCGGCCGCGCAGGCCGCGGTGGCGCGCGCGCCCGCTGCCGCGGCGCCTCCGGTGGTCGTCGTGCACAAGCGCGGCCTCCTCTGGCCGCTGCTCGCGATCGCGATGGTCGGCATCACGGCCACGGCGCTGTTCCTGGTCTGGAACCAGCGGCAGACGCCCGAGAAGATCCTCGTGACGCAGGAGCCGCGGACGGACACGCCGGGCTCCGCTGGCGCAACGACGCGGCGCGGTGCCGAGAGCGGCAGCCAGGCGGCGGTGGTCACCGTGGGCAGCGCGGGCAGCGCGGGCAGCGCGGGCAGCGCGAAGCCGGCCCCGCCCGCGTCCCGCCCGCCGCCGCCGACGACGGCCTCGCCGACGGATCCGTACACCGCCGTGGTCAACGCCCACCGCCCGCAGATGAACCGGTGCATGAACGACCACCCGCTGCCCACGGGGACCGAGAACGTGAACGTGAAGGTGAAGGTCGTCGTCGATCCGAGCGGCAAGCCGAAGGAGGTCGTGTTCGACCCCGGCACGCTCGACGGTACCGCGGCCGGCGCGTGCATCAAGGGCGCGCTCTCGGCCGCGAGCTTCCCGCGCGCCAGCGAGACGCGCAGCGTGACGTTCCGGATCTGGATCTGACGACGCACCGAAGCTGGGCCGCGGTCGTGGCCGGGCCGCGTCAGCGGCGCGCCGCCCGCGCGCGCGCCGGCCTGGGCTTCGCCCGCGCCGCCCGCCTCGCCCGCGGCTTCGGCTTCGCGCTCGCCGGCGCCCGCTTGCCCTTCGGCGCCCGCTTGCCCTTCGGCGCCCGCTTGCCCTTCGGCGCCGGCTGCGCCCGCCCGGCCGCCTTCGCCCGCGGCTTCGCCCGCGCCCGCCCCCGCTTCGCCGGCGCGCGCGCTGCTTCCTCCTCCGACGGCGGCGGCGGCGGCGTGCTCCCCAGGGCGACGACGGCGGCGTACTCCGCGGCCGTCACCGGCTGCACCGACAGCCGCATCCCGCGCTTCAGCACGAGCATGCTGGCGCACGCCGGCTCGGCGCGCAGCCGGTCCATCGACACGAAGTACAGAAGCGTCGCGACGTACTCGACGTCGACGCAGTCCCAGATCGGCCGCTCGCGCGTCGCCTTCGGATCGAAGTACGGGCTCTCGCGATCGAACTGCTTCTCGTCGAGGACGTTCGTGCGGACCACGCGCGCGAGCCCCGCGACGCCCGGCGGATCGACGCTCGAGTGGTGGAACAGCACCAGGTCGCCGACGCGCATCCGCCGCATGTGCGCGCGGGCCATGTAGTTGCGCACGCCGGACCACGGCTCGACGCGCACGCGCGCGAGGTCGTCGATGCTGAACTCGTCCGGCTCCGACTTCATGAGCCAGTGCTGCTGGTCCACCTGATCCGCCATCGGGCGGAACCTACACCCGCGCGCCGATCTCGAGGGTGTGGACCGGCACCTCGCGCGACGCCGCGCGCACCTCGTCGGCGAAGCCCGTCAAGTTCACGTTAAAAGAGAACCGCGCGTCGGCACCGGCGCCCAAACCTGGGCCCAGCGGCCGGAAGAAGTCGTCGTAGTGCATCGGCACGATCACGCCCGGATCGAGCGCGCGCACGATCCGCTCGACGTAGCGCGGCGTGAACCGCCGCCCCGAGATGCCGCACAGAAAGACGTCGACGCCGCGGTCGACGATCTCGCCCTCGACGAGATCCGCCGAGCCCTGGTGGTAGAGCCGGACGCCGCCGACCTCGACGCAGATCCCCCAGACCTGGCCGCACCGGTACGCCTGCGGCGTCAGCGCGTCCACGTGCTCGCAGGTGAGCTCGCCCGCGAACGGGATGCCGAGCCCCAGCTGGAGCCTGCTGTGCAAGCTCGGCACGAAGTGGAACCGGAACGGGCCCACCTCGTAGTCGCGCTTCGGCTCGACGACGACCGCGCGATCTGCGAGGCCGTGGAGGCCCATGAGGCGCCTGAGCGACGCCGAGCCGTACACGCGGCAGCCGAGCCGCCGCGCGATCGCCGGCACGTCGAGGGCGTGATCGAAGTGGGTGTGGCCCACAAGCACGGCGTCGGCGCGATCGATCCAGCGCGCGACCGCCTCCGGCGACGACGGCACCACGCGCCGCCGCAGCAGATCGCCCATCGGCAGCCGCGTCACGTACGGATCGATCCAGACGACCACGCCCTGGTACGCGAGCCGGAACCCCGCGGTGCCGATCCACGTGAGCTCGAGGCCCGCCGGCAGCGGCGACGCGGCCGGCCGCCACGCGAGCTGGCGGGCCGTCTCGTGGTCGCTCGCTTGCATCCGGCGCGCGGTCGCGAGGTACGCGAGCCCCGCACCGAGGTGGCCGCCGAGGCGGCCGAACGGGCGTAGGGCGCTCAGCACCGAGCGATTATGCACAGTGTCCGGACGACGGCCGGACAACGAATTGGCCTCCCGCTAATTTCGCGCGCTCCCGCTCCCCAGGCCCGCGGCGCGGCGATACAACACGCCGGCACGCCGTTTCTCTCGACAAAGGATCTAGCGATGGCTTTTGAACTCCCCCCGCTCCCCTGGGCCAAGGACGCGCTCGCGCCGACCATCTCGGCCGAGACGATCGACTACCACTACGGCAAGCACCACAAGACGTACGTCGACAACCTGAACAAGTTCGCGCCTGGGACGCGGTACGAGTCGATGTCGCTCGAGGAGGTCATCAAGGCGTCCTACAACCAGGCGAGCGAGAAGAAGATCTTCAACAACGCCGCGCAGATCTGGAACCACACCTTCTTCTGGAATTCGATGGCGCCGAGCGCAGGCGGCAGCCCCACCGGCCCGCTCGCCGAGGCGATCGACAAGGCGTTCGGCTCCTTCGCCGACTTCCAGAAGAAGTTCAACGAGGCCGCCGTCGGCCAGTTCGGCTCCGGCTGGGCCTGGCTCGTCAAGACCGACGACGGTGTCGCGATCGAGACCTCCAGCAACGCCGACACGCCGTTCGCCGCCGGCAAGACGTGCATCCTGACGCTCGACGTCTGGGAGCACGCCTACTACATCGACTATCGCAACGCGCGCGCGAAGTTCGCCGAGGAGTGGTGGAAGGTCGTCAACTGGGCCTTCGCCAACCAGAACTTCGGCGGCTAGCGCAGCGCCCGATCAGCGCCCGGTCAGAACGCGCCGACCACCGCGACGCCCGGCGCGTCGCGGATCACCGTCGGCGTGACCATCGGCGGCGAATCCGCGCGCTGGCGGAAGCGGGCGTGCGGAGGCATGTCGCGCGTCAGGTACGTACCGAGCGCGAACCCGCCCCACAGCCCGGTGAGCGTGATGCCGGCGGCCAGCCGCGCGATGTTGTCGCCGTCGCTCTCGCCGCTGCCATTGGCGAACACCAGCAGCGACGTGCCGACGCCGGCGAGCCCGCCGAGGAACGCGCTCAGGCCGACGTAGCGGGCCCGCGACAGCGACCAGTCGAGCTTGCCGGCGAAGAACGCGCCGACCCCGAGGCTCACGTCGAGCCCGGCCGCGGTGAGCGAGAGGAACACGTCGCCGTCGAGATCGTCGGGCTGGACGATCGCGAGCGACAAGAGCGTCGAGGCGAGCCCCATCGCGCTGACCGTGGTCGTCACGCTCACCTGCGCGCGCGTCGGCCGGTAGTGCTCGGCCACGAGGAGGCCGGCGGAGGCGACGCCCCACGTCGACGCGAGCACGAAGGACTGGATCTTCTCGCTGGTGTTGGTCGTGGAGTCGAACAGGCCGAAGGGGCCCGACAGGAGCAGCGCGTTCCCGGCGCCCACCATCATGCCCAGGCTCCACGCGTCGGCCATGCCGCCGGTCATCGTGCGGCCGCGCGTCCCGTACAGCGCCCCGACCAGACCCGCCGCGGTCGAGCCCATCACGGCCAGCGTGCCGATGCGAACGTCGTCGATGTCCGCGAGATCGATCAGCACGACGCCGCTGTACAGCGCCGCGAGCGTGGTCGTGACCACGAAGCTGGCGCGCCCGCCGTCCCGCTCATCGTCCTCGGAGACCGCGGCCACGCCCGTGGTCCCCGGCGGCTTGCCCGCGGACCCCGGCGCGTCGTCCTGTGTGTCGCCGAACGAAAGCCGCCCGCCGCGGCGCGCGAAGTCCTCGGCCAGCCGGCCCAGCTGACGGGCGGCGCCCCGCAGCTCGGGATCCGTGGCGGCGGCCGCGACCGCCCTGAACCCGACGACGGCGCCCGCGAAGTCGCCGCGGGTCATCGCGGCGAACGCCGCGTCGAACTGCGCCTGCGGATCGGGCGGTGGCGGCGCAGGCTCCGCCGGTTGTGCCGCCGCGATGCCGCCGGCGAAGAGGAGGATCGCGATCACGAGGAGCTGCCGCATCCGGGGAGCGTACCCCCAATCCCCCCGGGATCGGCTGTGAGCTGGCGCAAGGCCACCCGTGGCTGATCAACGCGCTGGCCGATCGGATCGTCTGCCGCGACGTGTGGGATCGAATCTGCGCGGTCACGACCGCGCACGTGGACGCCGCGAAGGAGGCGATCATCCTCGAGCGGCACTCGCACATCGACTCGCTGATCACGCGGCTGCGCGAGCCGCGCGAGCCGCGCGTCCTCGAGCCGATGCTCGCCGGCCACGGGCTACCCCCGAACGTGGTCCACGACGACATCTCGTATGTGCTCGATATGGGCCTTATCCGGATCGCGGACGGCGAGTACACGATCGCCAATCCCATCTACCGCGAGGTGCTCCCGCTTCCCGAGATCGGCCACAGAGGTCCGTCCTCGGAGTGAAAGCGTGCCCGCTCGCCCTGGCGAGCTCCTACCAGGAGAGCTCGCGCAGGTAGTACTTGAGCTGCGGATCCTCTATGGTCAGTGTCTGCGTCGCGCGGTTGTGGAGGCGGCGGACGCGGCGGCAGTAACCCAGAGGGAGCAACCGGCGAACGCGGTAGGCCATCTCGGGCGGCGGCGGGGCTGACAATACGCGGACTTGGCGGTGGTGCGGCGCTTGCTTTGCTGGCTGGCGTGCGCCTCTCGCGAGCTCTCCTGATCGCGGCCCTCGCCCCCGGGGCGGTCGGCTGCCGGGCGGGAGCCAAGACGCGGCCGGCGGTCGCGGCGCCCTGCGCGCCGGACCGGATCGGCGCGGTGTCCGTCACCGGTGCGAGCCTCGGCGACGTGCCGGCGCTCGCGGTGCTCGAGGGCGCGTACGACGATCCGGCGCGCACCGCGCGCATCGCCGCGGCGGCCGCGGAGGCGCTGCGCTGGCGCGGCTACGCGAACGCGTCGATCGCTGTCTCGCGCGAGGTGGGCTGCTTCGTCGCGCTGCGCGTCGCCGTCGATCTGGGCCCGCGGTTCCAGATCGCGCGCATCGACTTCCAGACGGCCGACGAGTTCCCGGCGCGCGAGCGGCTCGCCGCGATCGAGGACGCGCTGGGCACCGTCAACACGGTCGGCGGCGTCCACATCGATTACCGGCTGCGCCGCGCGCTCGAGGGGCTCGCGCGCCGGTACCGGGACGTGGGCTGGCTCGACGTCAGGATCGGGGAGCCGCGGTCCGCGTATGACGACGCGGCGGGCGCCGTGCGGCTCGCGATCCGGATCGACGCGGGCCCGCGCTACCGCATCGGCGCGATCCGCGCGCGCGGCGCGAGCGCGGTCGCGCGCCGGACGCTGCTCGAGGAGCTGGGCGTCGATCCGGGCGCGTACTACGACGGGCCGGCGCTCCGCCGCGGCATCGCGCGCGCCCGCCGCAAGCTGGATCGGCGCGTCGAGCTCCGCACGAGCCTGACGGGCGGCGACGAGATCGAGATCGAGGCCGAGATCGCGGCCGAGCGCGCGGCGGCCGGGGCGGCGCGCCCGTGAGAGGGGCCGCGAGCCTGCTGGCGGCGGCCCTCGCGCTCGGCGCGGGCTGCGCGCGGCCGCGGCACCTGGGCACGGAGGTGCCGGCGCCGTGCACGGCGCGCGACGTCGAGGGGTGCCTTGGCTGGATGATGGAGCGGGATCTCGCGGCGGTGGAGCTCGGGCTCTACGAGGACGCGCGGCTCCGCGGTTACGTCCAGACGGTCGTGGATCGCCTGGCGCGCGCCGCGCGGCTGCCGCGCTCGCCGCGCGTCCTGATCGGCGATCAGAACGAGACGTACGCCACCGCCGGGCGCCGCATCGTGGTGGCCCGAACGACGATCGAGAAGCTGGGCAGCGAGGCGGAGCTGGCCGGCATCCTCGCGCACGAGCTCGCGCACATCGAGGCGCGCCACGTCATGGTCTCGCTGTTCGGCCGGCCGCCGGGCGAGGATCCGCTCGTCGATCGGCGCGACGCCGAGGCGGTCGCGGACGAGCGCGCGGTGTGGCTGCTCGAGCGCGCGGGCTACGCGCCGTCGGCGATGGCGCGCGCGCTTCTGGCCGTGCTCGAAGCAGAAGACCCGGAGCACCCGCCGCGCAAGGAGCGCGTCGCGCGCGTCGCCGCGCTCGCCGGGGGACGCGCCGGCTTCGAGGGCCGCGCCGAGCTCCTCGGTCACCTGGACGGCATGGTGTACGGCCGCGATCCGAGGCTCGGCCAGCGCGTCGACGATGCCTGGGTCGTCCCGGTGCTCGGCGTCGCGCTCGATCTCGGCCTGGACGACGACGTGCGCACCGCGGGCGAGCTGCTCGCGCTCCAGAGAGGCGACGCGCAGATCGTCGCGTACGCCGTCGGCGCCCCGTGGGCGCGCGAGCTCACAGCGACGCTCGAGGACCGGCGCGACTCCCTGCTGCCGCTCGGCCGCGCCACGGCGGGCACAGTCCCGGCGGTGGCCGTCCGGCGGCCGGACGACTCGCCGCTCGGCAAGCTCGGCCGCGCGATCCGCAGCACGTACCCGCAGCCGCCGGCCGGCGCGCGCGTCGCGATCGTCGAGCGGCCGGCCGGCGCGCTCGTGTTCGAGCTCCCAGCCGGGCGCGGCGACATGCCGCGCCTGCCGCTCCGCGCGCCGACCGAGGCCGAGCTGGTGCGCACCGAGCCGCGGCGCATCGTGATCGAGCGCGCCGCCCGGGCGGGCGCGATCGGCGCGCTCGGCGCCTGCCAGGGCCGCCTGCTCGACGATCCGGCGCGCAAGGTCGCCGCCGGCGATCCGATCAAGTGCGCCGATCGGCCGGCGCGGCGCTCGCCGCTCCTCGCGGTGCCGTGAGCCCGCGGCGCAGCCGCGTCGACCGGCGGCGGGATCAGCGGCCGCGCATGCGCGGCGCCGGATCCTCGGGCAGCTCGCCGAGCCGGGCCTTCACGACCTTCCTCGCCGCCTGCCCGCGGCCGACGACCTCGAGATCGACGGTGGTGCCGGGCCGGAGCAGCGCGATCGTGTTGCGCAGGACGTCGCCGCTGCGGATCTCGCTGCCGTTCAGCGCGGTGATCACGTCGCCGGTCACGAGGCCGGCCTTCGCGGCGGGGCTGTTCGGCTGCACGTCGGCGACGACCGCGCCGCGGCTGGCGCCGAGGTTGTTCTCCTTCGCGAGCTCGGTGGTGACGGTCTGGATGTTCACGCCGAGGAAGCCGCGCACGACCTTGCCGTCCTTGACCAGCATCTCCATGATCGGGCGCGCCATGTTCGAGGGGATCGCGAAGCCGATGCCCTGGTAGCCGCCGGACCGCGACGCGATCGCCGTGTTGACCCCGACGAGCTCGCCGCGCAGGTTCACGAGCGCGCCGCCGGAGTTGCCTTGGTTGATCGCCGCGTCGGTCTGGATGAAGTCTTCGTACTCCTCGATGCCCATGTTGCCGCGGCCCTTCGCGGACACGATGCCCATCGTCACCGACTTGCCGACGCCGAACGGGTTGCCGACGGCGAGCACGACCTCGCCGAGCCGGAGCTGCGACGAGTCGCCGAACGACAGCGGCCGGAGCGCCGGCACCTTGCCCTTCAGCTGGAGCACGGCGAGATCGGCCTTCGGATCGATGCCGACGAGCTTGGCCTCGTAGTCGGTGCCGTCGTGCACCGTGACCTTGATGTCGTCGGCGCCATTCACGACGTGCGCGTTGGTCAGGATCCGCCCGCCCGACGAGACGATCACGCCCGAGCCCATGCTGGCGAGCCGCTTCTGGCTCGGCCGCGTGCCGAAACCGGGCGAGTCGGGATCGGTGAAGAACGGATCCGACTCGGCCGGCCCGCCGCGGACGGCCTTGGAGGTCGAGATGTTCACGACGCTCTCGACGACGCGCTCGGCGACATCGGGGATCGACGAGTCGGTGATCGCGGACGGCGCGGCGTGCGCCGCCTCCGGGCCCGAGCGCAGCGCGGCGCCGGTGCCAGCGAGACCCAGGACGGCCAGGGCAGCGAGCAACTTGCGAGTGCGGGTCATCTTCTAGCTCCTCCATGCCCGAGCGTGACGGGGGGGCTCGGGCTCTTTTTTCGGACGGTGGTTATGAACCTAGTACCGGTCAACGTGTTGCCCAGATTCCGCCGCCTAACCACCTGTTCAGGCAGGCAGGATCCAGTCTGGCGTGACCCGCGGCACTGGCAAGCCGTCGTCACAATCCGTAATGCTCGGACGCTCGTACCAGGCGGGCGCCAGCGCGCGATCCAGCTGTCCGGCGCACGGACGTCCGCGCCCCGTGGGCTCGACGAGCTCGGCGGCCCTGGGAGGCCGCGCGAGCCGAGGCGAGGCGGCCCGCGCGTGCCGAGGCGAAGCTCGCCTCGAGGCCGCGCGGATCCGTGCGCGCGGATCCGTGCGCGCAGATCAGTGCGCGTGGCCGTCGTGCGCGGCAGGCGCAGCGCTGCCCGCCGGAGCCGGCTTCGGCGCCGCAGGCGCCGCAGGCCCAGCAGGCGCCTTCGGCGCAGCAGGCGCCGCAGGCCCAGCAGGCGGCTTCGGCCCCGCAGGCGCCGCAGGCGCCGCGCCGCCCGCCGGAGCCGGCGCACCCGGCGCCTTCGCGCCCGCGCTGCCCGCGGCCGGCCCACCCGGCGCGCCCGGCGCGCCCGGCGCCTT
>Ga0247790_10000034_pt1 | contig 73443 bp, 59 predicted proteins | sample UWRJS171409R4_FD_179913 | JGI IMG/M metagenome (GOLD analysis project Ga0247790, IMG submission 179913) | Soil microbial communities from Arlington Agricultural Research Station in Wisconsin, United States - UWRJ-S171-409R-4 | ecosystem: Environmental > Terrestrial > Soil > Agricultural land...
GCCGCCCCAGCCCCCGCCGTGGAATACCCCCGCCCCGCCGCGCGTTCCGAGTGAGCCATGGCCTCCGTCCTCGTGGTCGATGACGACGCGCACATCCGCGAAGTCGCGCGCTTCGCGCTCGCCCGCGCCGGGCACGCCGTCGAGCTGGCGCACGACGGCGAGGTCGCCCACGCCCGCCTCGCGCGCGGCGGGATCGATCTCGTCGTGCTCGACGTGCTCATGCCCGAGCTCGACGGCTTCGCCCTGTGCCGCCGCCTGCGCGCCTCCGGCCGCGTGCCGATCGTCTTCCTCTCGTCGCGCGGCGAGGAGGCCGACCGCGTGCTCGGCCTCGACCTCGGCGCCGACGACTACCTCGCCAAGCCGTTCTCGCCGCGTGAGCTCGTGGCGCGCGTCGCGGCGGTCCTGCGGCGCACCGCCGACCAGAAGCTCCCCGCGCCGCAGCCGCCGCTCGCCATCGGCGCGGTGACGATCGATCGCGATCGCCACGAGCTGCGCGTCGGCGAGCGGACCCTCGACGCGACCGCGACGGAGCTGCGCCTGCTCGCGGCGCTCGCGGCGAGCCGCGGCCGCGTGCTGTCGCGCGCGCAGCTGATCGCCGCCGTGTACGGCGACGATCACCACATCAGCGAGCGCACGATCGACACGCACGTCCGCAACCTGCGCGCCAAGCTCGCGGCCGCCGACGCGGACGTCATCGAGACCGTCCATGGCGTCGGCTACCGCTGCGGTTAGCGGCCCGAGCCGGGGCCCGAGCCGGCGCCCGATCCAGCGCCTGATCCGCCACTTCGCGCGGATCCGCTACCGGCTCCTGCTCGTCAACGTGCTCGTCGCGGCCGTGCCGATCGGCGGCATCGCGTTCGCCGAGATGCACGAGCAGCAGCTGCTCGCCGCGCTCGAGCGCGACATGGTCCACCAGGCCGAGCTCGTGCGCGCGTTCGTGCTCGCCACCCCGGCACGCCCGCGCGCCGAATTCGAGCCCGTGCTCGCCGCCGCGGCGCGCGACACGCGGACCCGCATCCGGCTGCTCGACGGAAGCGCCGCGGTGCTCGCCGACTCGCACAGAAACGGCCCGCCCGAGGGCGCCGAGCAGCCCGTGCCGTCGCTCCTCTCGCGCGAGTCACCGCGCCACGCCGCGGAGGTCCCGCGGCCTCTCCCGCTCGCCGAGCGCCGCGAGATCCGGCAGGCGCTCGCCGGCCGCTACGGCTCCGCCACCCGGCTGTGGAGCAACCAGGGCCGCGTCTACCTGTTCGCCGCGCTGCCGATCCGGCAGGGCGGCAAGCTCGACGGCGCCGTCTACGTCACGCGCTCGACGCGCGAGGTCAAGCTCCAGCTGCTGCGGCTCCGGACGTGGCTCTCCCAGCTGCTCGCCGCGACCGTCGTCGCCGCCGCGCTGCTCTCGCTCCTGCTCGCGATGACGATCGAGCGCCCGCTCGATCGGCTGCGGCGGCGCGCGCAGCGGATCGCCGCGCAGCAGCCCGTCGACCCCGGCGAGCGCCTCGCCGACCGCGCCGACGAGATCGGCGAGCTGGCGCGCGCCGTCGCCGCCATGACCGACGAGCTCGAGCGCCGCGCGCACGACGCGCGCACGCTCGCGGCCGACCTCTCCCACGAGCTCAAGAACCCGCTCGCCGGGATCCGCGGCGCCGCCGAGCTCCTGCGCGATGGCGCCGCCGAGGAGCCGGAGGCCCGCGATCGCTTCCTCGGCATGATCGAGGCCGACGCCGCGCGCCTCGATCGGATCGTGACGCGCCTGCTCGAGGTCGCGCGCGTCGAGGACGATCGCGGCGTCGTCTTGCCCGTCGACACCGCGGCGCTCGCGCGCGCGTGCGCGGATCGGCCGTGGCCCGTGCCCGTCGACGTCGTCGCGGCGGGCGACGCGATGGTCCCCGGCCGCGGCGCGCAGCTCGCCGCCGCGCTCGAGAACCTCGTCGCGAACGCCACCCAGCACGCCGAGCCCGGCTCGCGGGTGCAGATCGAGCTCGCCGCGCGCCCCGGCGCGCTGCGGCTCACCGTCTCGAACCGCGGCCCGGCGCTGTCGGAGGCCGCGCGCCGCCGCGTCTGGGATCGCTTCTACTCGACGCGCGCCCAGTCGGGCGGCTCCGGCCTCGGGCTCGCGATCGTCCGCTCCGTCGCGCTCGCGCACGGCGGCTCGGTCGGTGTCCGGTGCGCGGACGGCGTGACCTCGTTCTGGATCGAGCTGCCGCGGTGACGAGGACCGGCCGGTAGCTAGAACCGGCCGCTGAGCGCGAAGCCGGCGAGGCCGCCGCGCGGCCCCGGCAGCGCGAGCGGCGCGAGCGTGACGCCGGTGAGCCGCTGCGCGCGCTCGCGCTCGAGCCGCCGGTTGTGCCGCCGCGCCCGCAGCGGCGCCGTGATGATGTCGTCGAGCGAGCCCGCGATGTAGACCGCCAGGCCGGCCCAGAACCACGGCTCGTACTCGCTGTCGTCGCAGCCCTCGCAGTTGCTGGCCAGCTTGAGGAAGCCCGCGACCGCCGTCACGAGGCCGAGCGTGCGGATGCCCAGGCCCCGCGTCACGAGCTTGCCCGCGTACATGTGGCCGACGTTCGGCCCGACGAACGTGCCGAGCGCGCAGAGGAGCAGGTGCCCCTCGGAGACGCTGGTGCTGTCAGCGATGCGCGCGAGCAGGATCAGGCTGCCCCAGCTCGCCGTCGTCACGCCGAGCGACAGCCCGAGCGCCATGCCCTCGCTGAGCTCGCCGCGCTCCTGTGCCGCCGGCCGCGGCGCAGACGCGAGGGCCGGCGGCGCGATCTGCGGTCCAGGCGGCGCGGCTGGCGGCGCAGCTGCCGGCGGCGGCGGCCCGGCCGGCTGCGCGACCGGCGTCTGGCCCGGCTGCGCGGCGGCGTCCCCGACGCCGGTGATCGATCCGACGAGCCCGGCGATGATCGAAGCGGTGATGAAGGCGATCCTGCGCATGCGGCCTCCGCGGACCATGATCAGAACCGGCCCGCGAGCGAGAAGCCCGCGGTGTTCGGCGCGAGGAGCGGCGCGACCGCGAGGCCGGCGCGCTCGCGGTTGATCCGCGCCACGCGGCCCGGCGCCTGGACGATGTCGTCGATCGTGCCCGCCACGAACAGCGCGGCCCCGGCGATCATGATCGCCGGCCCGATCACGGCCTCACCGTCCTCCTCCGGTGGATCGTCGTGACCATAGCTGATCGGATCCTCCCCGAGCGCCACGAGGGCGCCCAGGACCACGACCGCCCCGGCGCCCAGCCGCATCCCCAGCCCGCGCGTGAAGTACTTGCCCGCGTACCAGTGGCCGAAGCTCGGCGCGATCCAGACGCCGACGGCACCCGCGGTCGCCATGAGGCCCGCCGCCTCCGCGCTGCCCTCGCCAGCGAGCGCCGCGCCGAAGATGAGGCTGTACGATCCGATCGTGCCGCCGAGCGAGAGCGCGAGCGCGGTGCCCTCGGAGAGCTCCTCGGCCGCCGGGGGCGGCGACGGAGGCGGCGGCGCCTCGACGTCGTACACCGGCATGGGCGCCGGCGGCGTCACCCCCGGCTGCGCCGCGGCGCTGCCGGCGAGCGCGAGGAGGAGAGATCCGGTGACGATCGCGGTCTTCATGGACGAGCCGTCATTTACACACGGCACGCCAGCGCCCCGGCGCAGAGACTTCTTCGGTAAGCCCCCTCAGATCCTGGCCAAGCGCAGATAGACCTACATCTAGGGTGTCAGCCGTCCGGCAGACGCCGTGTGGACAGCCACCGCCAGCTGGCCGACTTTCACCACGCCGATCGGCTACCTCCGCGATCCGGCAATGGTCCAACCGATGGCGCACCCCTTGCTTTCCGAAGCGCTCTCATGAAGGGACTCGCCACCATCATTATTAGCTTCTCGGCCCTGTCGCTCGCTCCCGGCTGCTTCGTCGACTCTTCGGTCGACTCTTCGGGGGATCGTGACGACGCGCACGACGACGACGACTCCGTCGACCCGCCGCTCCCGCCGGCCCCACCGCCGCCCGTGGTGACCGCGCGCGGCGCGTACGAGGTCCGGTCGACGTTCGACCTCACCGCCTCCGCGGTGCTCCCGGAGCCCGCGTACGAGGTGGTGGAGACGCTCCACGACTTCTCGACCGCGCCCGCGCACACGTTGATCGATCTGGCCGAGGCCGCTGGCGTGCCCGCCGTGGCGGAGCTGCGCGCCGCGCTGCCGGACTCGCTCGAGAGCCGGCTCGAGGGCTGGATCGACGATCGGATCGCGACCGTGAAGATCAACGGCGTCCCCGTCCCGCAGGTGGCCGGCCAGCTCGCCGCGCTCGCCGAGCTCCCGCTCACGCAGTTCGCCATCGACAGCACGCTCGACGTGCACGAGGACGGCGCCACGCACCGGCTGCGCACGCTCGACTTCTCGCCCGCGGGCCTGAACGCCCAGGTCCCCGTCGGCGTCCTGCCCGGCGACATCGTCGCGGCGGAGGTCACCGCGTCGTGCAAGAGCAACGCGCTCACCCTCGGCGAGCACGCCTTCGGCCTGCCGTACGGCGCGTACGCGTGGCGCGGGATCGAGGCCGCGGTGACCGCGCAGTACGGCGCCGGGATCCGCGACCTGCTCGGCACCGCCGTGAATTGCCCCGCGCTCGCCGACACGATCGCGAGCAAGTGCATCCTCAGCGTGTGCGTCGGCCACCGCGCGCAGCTCCTCGAGCTGTGCGAGCGCGGCCTGGACGAGGTCGTCGGCGTCGCGCAGCGCAAGATGGAGGCGCTGCGGTTCGACGCGATCCGCCTCGAGGCCGGCACCGCGACGCTCGCCGGCGCGGCCGCCGACGGCACCGCGACGCGCCTCGGCGGCGGCGTGTGGACCGCGCAGATCAACGCGAGCCAGGGCCTGCGCCCGGTGCCCGCGGTGTTCACCGGCGCGCGCTGAGCCCCGCGCTGCCCCCGCGCTGACCCGCGCGCGCTCAGCGCGCTACAGATCTTCGCCCGGGACCGGCGCCTCGATCATGCTCTCGATCGGCCGGTCATTCACGAAGTCATTGACCCACTGGCCGAGCGTCATGTCGCGCTCCTCGATGTTCGAACCTGCAAAGTTCAACACCGTCGTGCAGTGGCTGTCATTGACGTTCCGGTAGTACGGCAGGAAGTAATACAGATTGTCGCGCGTCGCGTACTGCTGCATGAGCAGCTGCGTGTCGGCGTCCCACATCCGCAGGATCTCGGACTTCGCCGGAAAGTTGTAGAACCGCTCGTACGAGTACAGCGAGAAGTTGTAGTCGCGGCGGAAGTACGTGGTGGCGAGCCGGTCACCCGGGAACTCGTCGGCGATCGCGGTGTTGATCGTGCCCATGTCGTCGGGCGAGAAGCCGGGCGGCATCTGATCCCGGAGCGAGTCGAGGTCCCACGCGGCGCGGATCATCGCGTGCAGCGGCGCCGAGTAGCCGCTCGACGGGAACACCGGCCCCGAGTCGTCGAGCAGGTAGCTCTTCTCGACGGCGCGGATGCCGTTGCGCAGGAGGCGGTAGTTGACGAGCGAGCCGACGCCGCCCGCCGAGCAGCCGGTGACGAGCAGCTTCGGCACGTGCGTGAAGCTCTGGTCGAGCCACGCCACCACCTGCTGCACGGCCGCGTTGCCCTGGTGGTGGAACGTGACGTCGGGGCTGCCCGCGCTCGAGTACGTGACGACGCGGTTGCCGGTGTGCACGTCGCCCGTGCAGTACGGGACGTAGATCATGTTCCACTCGCGCGACGGGCTCTCCTCGTCGAACCGCGACAAAAACGGCGAGATGAGCGGCGCGAGCCGCCAGTGATCGTCCGGCAGCCCGTTCACGTTCGCCGCGCCGCGGATGCCGTTCTTGCCCGTGCAGCTGTCGTAGTCCCAGCACGCGCCGCCCGGCTCGAACACGACGACGAGGTTGTCGCTCTTGTCCGAGAAGTTCGCGAAGAACTTGAACGGGCTGTTGTTGCCGCACACGACGCCCGGCGGCTCGACCTTGAGCCACGTCTCGTACTGATCGCGAGGCGGATTCTGGATCTCGTCTGCATCGTCGGCCCCTCCGCAGGCACCCACGAAGCTCAAAGCCGAGCCCCAGGCCAAACCCAAGGCCAAAACCGAGATTCGAACCGAGATTCGAACCGGGATTCGATCGACGCGCACGGCGCTCATGGCCAGACGCTACCGCAGCGGGCGTCACCGGCGCCAGAAGTGAAGCGAGCGCGCCTGGGTCCGGAACTCGCGCAGGTTCTGGTCGAGCTCGAACAGCGCCGTCACGTCGGTGTGGCGCCCCGGCGAGACGTCGAAGAACATCGCCGACGAGGCGTTGTGGCAGACCGCCATGCCGAGCCCCGCGCCGCCGTGGCTGCGGTCCATCTCGCCGGCGAGCCCGCGCGCGAGGCCGCCGAACACGTGGTGGCGCTCGAGGCGGCCGAACGGATCGCGGACCTGGAGCGCGAGGCGCGAGCCGTCGGTGCCGATCCGGACCACCGCGCGCTCGTGCGCCTCGAGCACGATCGCCGCCTTGCGATCGGCCTCGTAGCGCGGCTGGCCCCGGGCGTCGACGGGCGCGTCGTACATCGCGTTCATGATCAGCTCGTGGCCGAGCTCGCCGAACATCTCGCCGATCCGCCGCGGCACGGCGAGCATCTCGCCCACCTGGTGCATCCGCGCGACCGCCGCGTCGCGATCCGCCGTCGACCGCACCTCCAGCTCGATCGCGTAGGCGCCCCAGTCGAGGTACGCCGACAGCGGCGCGGGAGCGGAGAGGCTCCCCCGCCGCGCCGTCATCAGGATCTCCCACGGGCGCGGCGACGAGTCGCTGTCGCGCCGGCCGAGCAGGTGATCGATCTCCGCCGTCTCGACCATGAAGTGCAGCGATTGCTTCAGCGGCTCGCTCGTCCACAGGACGCCGCGCAGGGCCGGCCGCGCGCGCACCAGCTCCGCGACGAGCGCGCCGTCGGACGCGTCGGCGCACAGCATGTCCGCCGTCTCCACGGCGGCCGCGAGCCCCGCCGGCTCCTCGAGCACCTGCGCGGTCGCGCCGGTGGCCATGAACAACCGCGCGACCTTCCGCCCCACCAGCTTGTTGCGCTCGAGAATAACGACGTGCATCGCCGACCGCCCAGCACCGTAGCACCTGCGCCCGCGAGGCCACCACGTCGATGAATGCATAAGCAGCAAGCCAGACCACATTACGTGTAACGCCAGCATCAAGATCGAACGCTGGTGTTACGGCGGACCGCATCGACGGCCGCACGACAGCCGTACCGGCTCGTGTCCGTCGAGATCCTCGTCGCTAAGATGCGCGCGAGGTTCCGATGAGCTTGCCAACGAGCACCGACCTCGGAGCGAAGGCGGGGTGGCGGATCGAGGATCCCGTCATTCGTCTGCGCGAATGGGGCACCGACCGTATTCACCGCCTCCCTGACACGCCGGTCGAGTGGACGCTCGGCTCCGCAGCGGCCTGCCAGCTCCGGCTCCGCGATCGCTCGGCGCAGATCTCGCGCAAGCACGCAACGCTCTTGCCGTTCGCAGGCGGCTGGAAGCTCCTCGATCAGGACAGCAAGAACGGGCTCTGGGGCGACGGGGTGCGGCGGCCGGAGCTCACGCTGACGCCCGGCGTCGAGATCGGGATCGGCGGGCTGTGCCTGATCGCCGAGAGCCGGCAGCTCATCGCGCTGCGCGCGCTCCTGTGCCGGTTCCTCGGCTTTGACCCGGATCGCCAGGTCAGCGTCGACCAGGCGCTGCGGAGCCTGCGCGAATGGGCGGCGCTCCGCGTGTCGCTGGTCTTGCTGGGCGATGGCGATCTGACCACCGTCGCCCAGCAGCTCCACGCCGCGACGCTCGCCGAGGGCGCGCCGTTCACCACGTGCAGCAAGCAGGACAGCGGCTTGGCCACGCTGCAGGCGACCCGGCACGGCACGCTGTGGACGCCCAGGCTGCCGCAGGACTTCGCGGCCGTCGCGGCGAGCCTGTGCGAGTCGGACAACCGAACGCGGCTGATGCTCCACGCGCAGAGCGCGGCCGACGCGGCGCGGGCGGCGATCACGCTGGCGCGTCCCGCGATCATCGCGCTGCCGTCGTTCACGGCGCGGCACGCGGAGCTCGAGCGCATCCTCCAGGAGTCCGCCGACGCCGCTGCGGCGAAGCTCGGCCCACGCGCGCGCAGCATCACGCCGCGCGACCTCGAGCAGCTCGTGTGCCTCAAGTACCGCGGCTTCGCCGCGCTCGAGGCCACCGTGCACCGGGTGGTGGTGCTGCGGACGTGGGGCGTCTCGCGTGGCGCGGATCGCCTGCGCATCTCCCACGTGGCGCTGTCGCGCTGGGCGCGGCGCCGGAATCTCACGACGTGAGCGATCCGAAAGCCCAGCGGGGCGAAGGCACAGAGAGGACAGGAGCCGCATGACAGAGCACGCAGGAGGCGAGCCGGTCACGACGCAGGAGCGGCCCGCGCCGCTCGGCGAGCTCGTCGGCAAGCGGTGGGCGACGCAGCACCGGATCGTGGGGCTGATCGGCTGCGGCGGCATGGGCGAGGTCTGGATGGCGGCCTCTGACGACCTCCCCGACCAGCGGCTCGCGGTCAAGGCGATCTCGCCTGGGCACGCGCACCTCCGCGACGTGGTCGAGCGCTTCTTCGGGGAGGCGCGGGCGGCCAGCGCCCTCGACGATCCGAACGTGGTCAAGATCTATGACACCGGCCGGCTCGACGACGGTCGGCCCGTCCTGATCATGGAGTACGTCGACGGACCGTCGCTCCAGGCGCTGATCGAGACCCGGTCGCCGCTCCCGATCGACACGATCGGCCAGCTCATGCTCCAGGCCGCGTCCGCGCTGCACGCCGCGCACGCCAAGAACATCATCCACCGCGACATCAAGCCGTCCAACCTGCTCGTCACCTCGCGGCGGGGGCGCGCGATGTTCCTGGTCGTCGTCGATTTCGGGATCGCGAAGCTCGGCGATCCGCAGCTCGCGGGCAAGATCCGGACGCGGACCAAGACGTTCATCGGGACGCCCGGCTTCGTCGCGCCGGAGCAGGCGCTCGGCGAGCCGATCGACACCAAGGCCGACCTCTACGCGCTCGGCGTCGTCCTCTATTACGCGCTCACCGGGCGGCTCCCGTACCAGGCCGACTCCGAGCTCGCGATGCTGAACCTCCAGATCACCGGCGCGCCGTTCCGCCCGCCGATCGAGCTGCGCCCTGACACGCCGCCTGCGTGGAACGCGCTCGTCCTCGACTGCCTGCAGCTCGATCGCGCGCGGCGCCCCACCACGGTCGAATTCGCGCGCCGGATCGCGTCCGCGCTGCCGAACGGCGAGCTGCTCCTCCAGACGCTCGCCCCGCGCATCGCCATCCACCGCGACCTGGCCGACGCGAACGCGCCGACGCTCTCCAGCGACGTGCCGACGGCGCTCGCGCAGCTCGCCGCGGCCCACGCCGCGCAGCTCGCCGCGGCCCACGCCGCGCCGGGGGCGGCCGCCCGCGGGCGCGCGGCCCGGCTCGCGCTGATCGGTGCCGGAGCCGTGCTCGGCTGCGTCGCGACCGTCCTCGTGATGCGGCTCACCGCGCCCGCGGCGCCGGAGGCACGGCGCGACGAGCCGCGCCTCGGGCAGCCCGCGCCCGACGCCGCCCCGGCCGATGTCGCGCCGACGGGCGCCGCGCCGCTCGATGCCGCTCCGCGGGCCGCGCCCGCGGTGGATGCGGACCTCCCGGTGACCGATGCCGGGGCACCGGCGGCCGTCGGCAAGCCGCCCGGCCGTGCCACGACCAAGGCCGCCCGCCCCGGCAAGGGCCGCGTCCTCGTGTCGGTGACGCCGTTCGCGGACGTGTACATCGACGGGCGCGCCGTCGGGACCACGCCGATCGACATCGAGCTCCCCGCCGGTCCGCACACCGTGCGGCTCGTCAATCAGCCTCGCAATCAAGACCAGACTACCACCATCACCGTCGATCCCAATAAGCCTGTCATTCTCGAGAAAAGTTGGTGAGCCATGAGATTCCTTATCTTCATTGTTGGACTTTGTGCCGTATTGACCGTGCCCGGCGCCGTATCACGGGCGCGCGCGGACGGCTCGGTGCTCGTGCTCGGCGAGGTATCGCCGCAGCAGCGCGAGCTGATCGCCAGCGCGGTCGTCGCGACCGCCCGCGACGGCGGCTGGAGGCTGACGCCGCGCGCGTCCCCGGACGAGGAGACTGACCTCGTAGCCGCGTGCCTGCGCGCGGCCAAGCCGTGGTCGTGCGTGGCCTCGCAGATGCAAGACAAGGGCGATCAGCTCGTCGTGGTCCAGGTCGACCTCGAGCGGACCGACACCGTCCTCAGCGTGCACGTCGTGACGGCGGCGAGCGACGCGGCCTCGACGGCCAACCACTTCTGCAACGCCTGCGACGACGACTCGCTGAAGCTCGCCGTCTCGGACGTCACCCGGCGGCTGCTCCGGGACGCGGCCGAGCGGAGCGGCACGACACGGATCTCGATCGCGTCGGAGCCGGACTCCGCGTGGATCACCCTCGACGGCAAGCCAGCCGGCTCGACCAACACCATCAGGCCGACCTATCCCGGCGAGCACACCGTGATGCTGACGCGCGCCGGGTACGCGACCGCGACGCGCACCGTCCACGTGAAGGAAGGCGAGCTGTTACCGCTGAACTTCAACCTCGTGTCCAGCACGGTCATCGATGAGAGCGGCGATCCGCGCGCGCGCTCGTCGCGGCGCGTCCCGCTGCTCCTGATCGGCACGGGCGCGGTGGCGCTCGCCGGCGGCGCGGTCCTGTTCGGGGTCGATGAGGATCCGAGCCCGATCGGGCCGCAGCCCCCGCGCTACTACGACACGGTGCCGCACGGCATCGGCGCCGCCCTCGTCGGCACCGCGGCGATCGGCACGGGCCTCTATCTCTGGTGGCGCGCGTCGCGCGCGTCGCGCGCGTCGCGGTCCACGTCAAGCCCCACCCTCGCGCCGTCTTTGGGCGGCGCCGCGGTGGGCGGGTCCGGGAGGTTCTGATCATGTGGAATCGAGCTGGCTTCCGCGTCCTCTACATCTTCTGCCTCCTCTCCATCCTCTCCTTCGCCGGCTGCATCAAGCCCGAGAACCCGCATTACTGCCCCGGCAGGAATGCCAACAACAACTGCGACGAGCCCCCCGATCCCACCTCGTGCACGTCGAATGATCAGTGTGCCGAGCCGACGCCCGTGTGCGACGTCACCGGCGCGATGGCGTGCGTGCAGTGCACGCCCGACCAGCCCGGCGCGTGCAGCGGCGCGACGCCCGCGTGCGACGAGGACCGCACGTGCCGCGCCTGCCGGGCGCACGCGGAGTGCGCGGCCTCGGGCATCTGCCTGCCCGATGGCTCGTGCGCCGATCCGGCTCAGGTCGCGTACGTAAGACCGGCGTCACTCGGTGGCACGCACAACACGAACTGCTCGCTCGAGCGTCCTTGCACGATGGTCTCGTACGCGCTCGCGACGAGACGGCCACTCGTCAAATTCGCCGGCACGACCGACGAGGCGGTGACCGTCCAGGGTGGCCAGGTCGTCACGTTCCTCGGGGAGCCCGACGCGAAGCTCACGCGGACGAGCAGCGTCGGCGCGCTCCTGACTGTCGTCGGGGACGGCACGTCGCTGACCATCTACGACCTGTCGATCCATAACCCGAGCAGCGTCGGCATCGTGATTTCCTCCGGCGGCGGCGCTCCGGCCTTCTCCCTGATCCGCTCGAAGGTGATGGACAACCCCGGCGGCGGTATCTCGGCGACAGGCGGCTCGCTGACAGTCTCCCAGAGCACGATCTCTGGCAACATCGGCGGCGGCATCTCGGCGACAGGCGGCTCGCTGACGGTTTCGCAGAGCACGATCTCGGGCAACACCGGCGGCGGCATCTCGGCGACAGGCAGCTCGCTGACGGTGTCCCAGAGCACGATCTCTGGCAACACCGGCGGCGGCATCTCGGTGATGAACGGAACGTTCAACATCACCAATTGCTTCATCGTCCGCAACGGAAACTCGAACTCAACACTCGTCGGCGGAGCTTCTTTTACGACGTCATCCACAAATAACGTTTTCTCATTCAACACAGTCGTCGATAACGAGATCGCGAACAGCAGCGTATTCGCGGGTGGCGTCTTCTGTGACATCCCAGACTTTACCGGCGCGAACAACATCATCGTTCGGAACTTCGTCAACAACGACCCGGCGAAAAGCAACTCGAACACGAGCGGCCAGTGCACATATCCAACATCGACGATCGCACCGACCATATCGGACCTGAGCTTCGTGTCGCCGGACGCAACACCATATGATTATCACATCATGCCTGGCAGTATGGCGGTCGATCGGGCCACGACCCAATCGACCGTGTCCGTGGATGTCGACGGTGATCGCCGTCCCCAAGGCAACGCCCCCGATCAGGGCGCCGACGAGGTCCCGTGAACCGGAAGGAGAACGCCATGAGCGCACTCATCACAGCACAGACCGTATCGGCCGCGATCGCGATCGGCCTCGCCGCCGGATGCCCGAATCCCAACTACCGGCCCGATGCGCTGGGCACGTGCAGCATTGACCAGCACTGCTCCGAGCCGACGCCCGTCTGCGACCCGATCACGAACACCTGCGTGCAGTGCACCCCCGATCAGCCGAGCGCCTGCAGCGAGGCGACGCCCGTCTGCGGCGAGACGAGCACGTGCCGGCCTTGCCGTGCAGACGAGGAGTGCCCGAGCCAGGTCTGCCAGCTCTCCGGCCGCTGTCTCCCCGAGGACCAAGCGCTGTACGTGTCACCCGTCGGGGCGGAGAGCGACTGCACGGCTTCGCAGCCGTGCACGCTCCAGACGGCGCTGACCCAGTTCACGGCCAAGCGCTTCGCGATCAAGCTCGCCCCCGGGACCTATCGAGGCGCAATCATCGTCGGGAACAACCAGCGGCTGGAGATCCATGGTGATGGCGCCGACCTGACGAGAGGCGAGCCCGGCCCCATCGTGATCGTGGAGGTGAAGGGCTTGGCCGAGCTCACGGTTCTAGGCCTGCGTATTCACCATTCATTGCAGCATGGAATCTCGTGTGCCGACGATCTCGGCAACCAGCCGACCATGACACTCCATCGAGCTCGCATCGACTCGAACCCAGGGCTGGGCATCAGTGCTCTCGGCTGCAAGCTCCATGTACTGCGAAGCCAGATCTCCATGAACCCCGGCGGTGGAATCCGGACGGAACATGGAACGTTCGCGATCGTGGGCAATGTGTTCTTCGCCAACGGCGCACCCTTGGCGGGGACTGGAGGGCTCTCGGCCGACTACCTGAGCGCGACGTCCCGGCTGGAGTTCAACACCTTCCACTCAAACCTCGCCTCGGATGGGCGCGGAAGCGCTATCGATTGCAGCGGGGGTACGTTCACGGCGCAGAACAACATCCTCAGCTTCAACGGCTTGGCCGGGAGTGCACAGCAGGTCCGGGGATGCACGCATGAGTACTCCCTCGTGTACCCGGGCCCGGTCTTGCCGGGGATCGGCAACTCGAGCACGGACCCATGGTTCAAGGCCCCGGACGCCCAGCCACCCGACCTACATCTGATGGCCGGCTCTCCAGCACGAGCCGCCGCCGACCTGGGCGCCGACCTCACCGGCCCCGCGGCGCTCGACATCGACGGTGACGAGCGCACGAGCCCCGCCGACATCGGCGCCGACGAGGTCCCATGACGGCGCGCCCCCTGATCTTCGCTTCACGCGCCGCGCGCCGGCAACACGCGACGTCGCCGCGCTGGTGCGTGCGCGTGGCCGCGCTCGTGGCCGCGCTCCTCTTGACCGCGCGCAGCGCCGATGCCGTGGTCGTCCTCGAGGCGCACGTCGGACCGCGCCCCGCGAATGCATCGGCCACGCTCGCGCCGCTCCTCGCCGAGCTGGAGGCGATGGGCATGGTGGCGCGCCCCGAGGCCGTGCGCGCGCGGATCCGCGATCCGCGGCGCCCCGGGATCGTCGCGCCCGCCCTCACGCTGGCGAGCCTCATCGCGCGGATCGACGAGGCCACGCAGCTCTTGGCCCGGCGATCTTACGAGGCCGCCGCGGCCAAGCTCGAGTCGGCCATCGCGGACGCGCACGAGAACGCCGCGCTCCTCGTCGCCGATCCGGCGCGCAGCCAGCCCGCGATGATGAACGCGTGGATCGGCCTGTCGACCTGCCGGTTCCGCCTGAAGGATCTCGACGGTGCGGAGCGAGCGATGCAGGAGGCCGCGCGCAGCTTTCCGAACCAGGAGCCGAGCGTCCGCCACGGATACGGCATGGAGCCTGCTGAGCGCTACCAGGCAGCCGTGAAGCAGCTGCAGGCGCGCGGCACCGGGAAGCTCATCATCACGGTGAACGATCCGTCGGCGCTGATCTTCGTCAACGAGCGGGATCGGCCGCAGAACGCGATCTTCGAGGCGGACGTGCTCCCCGGACCGCACCGCGTGCTCGTCCAGCTCCCGGGCACGACCGGCTGGCGCCACGACGTCGTGGTCGCGCCCGGCGAGAAGGCCGAACTGCAGATCGACGTGCGCTTCGATGTCGCCGTCGTGATCTCGGACGCGTGGGTCGGGCTCACGTTCCCGAACGCCGAGGCCGCGCGCAGAAACCTCCTCCCGTATGTGGCTCGCCTCGTGCAGCCCGCCGAAGACCTCGGCCTGATCGCGGTGTCACTCACGACCTGGAACGGGCGGCCCGCGGTGGTGGCGTCCCTGTACCGGATCGACACCGGTGCACGCCTGCGCAGCCACGCGGTCATGCTCGACGGCCGAGACGACGCGGCCCGGCTCCGGACGCTCGCGCACGTGCTCGTCGACTCCGGCGCCGCCGCGCTGTTCGCCGAGCACGCCCGCATCGCCGCGATCTCCGATCCGTTCGCGCCGCCCCCGATCGCGCGGCCGGCGGCACCGCGCGCCCCGAGCCGCGCGAAGTGGCCGCTCCTCGGTGGCGCCGCCCTCCTGGTCGGGGCCGGCTTCGCGCTCGTCCACTTCGACAACCAGGATCGATGCGGCACGGACTGCCCGACGATCTATCCCACGAAGCCTTTCGGCTACGGATCCTTCGCCGCGGCCGGCCTCATGGCCGTCGGCGCGGGCTACCTGTTCTACCGCGACGCGCGGGCGCGCCCCGCCTCGGAGGAGCTCGCCGCCATCGGCCTCGCCGCCTCCCCCTCCGGGATCTTCGTGACGGCGGGCCGGAGCTTCTAGTCCGGGAACAGCAAGCTCCGCGGGATGTCGAGCACGCGCAGGATGCCGTCGATCGTGGTCTCTCCCAGGATCGAGTCCACGATGATGTCGTCGGGGGGCCCGGGATCGTCGTCCTCCTCGTCGTCGCCGTCCTCGTCCTCGTCGCTCGCGGTCGCGGTCAGGATGATGTCAATGACCTCGCGATCCAAGGTCGGCCACTCGCCTAGCGAGAACCGCTCCTTCTGGAGCCATCCCGATTCCAACGGCGTGGAGATCACACACAAGAATCTCTTGTTGTCTGGATCGTAAGAGATCGTGTATTCACGACATTCGAGCGCCCTCATCAGATCGTACGCGACGAACCCAGTTCCTCCCCTGACGAGAACGCCGCGTGAACTGACAGCGAACAGCTCCTCGGCTTCGGGCCGTACACTGCGTGCCTGCTCGAGGGTTGCACCTTCGATGACACTGATCTCGATAATAGGGCTCGGCTCCCATCGCTCATGCACAGGAGGGGTGATGCCGTACGCCTGGAGGAACACAGCCGGATGCTGCTCGTCCCGCCATTTGCCTCGCGTGCCACGATACTCACAGATTCCAAGGCCATACTCGTGAAAGTCGAGCAGATAGATCGGCGTCCGATGCGCCCTGGAGAGCCTGCTGGCCAGCTGTTCACCTGAGGCAGCCGAGTCTTCGTAGACTAGCAGCACGGACATTCCATCGTTGCCAGACACGATCTTGGAGCCATCGGTCGGGAGCGGCTCCGGCAGCTGGCTCTGCGCGTCGGCCAGCGCAGCCACTGGAACTTTGCCTGCGATCCCCCATTGAACATCGAGCGGCACCCAGCTACCCATCGTAAGCCTCCATCATTTGATCGGTGGTCACGAGCACAACACCCGCAGCAAGGCCGAGGCCCGCTCTCAGCTTCGAGAAGGTACTCCTGAGCTTGCTCTCGGAGAACGTGATCACGGTGATTTCCGTGAGCTCGTTATTGTCAAGGAGCCGCTTCAGCCTCGAGAAGCTGTCTCCTATCGAGTCGGGAACAGCGAGGTAGACGGGCTCCCCGGTGTCCTTGGCCGCACGAAGCTGCTCGATCATGCGTTCGGCCGCGCTCCTGGGCGGAACCCGCGCGGGGTCCGCGAGCTCCCGCTCCCACGTCCGCCGGCTCCAGGCCTTGACCTCGAGCTTCGCCTTCCGTCCATGGGCATCCTGGAGCGCGAAGTCGATGAGCTTTCCCCTCGCCTCGATCTGGCGCCCGACGATCTTGAGACCCGCGGGTAGCTCGATGTTCTCCACGACGAACACCATCTCGCCAGCGATACCGCGGAGCTTCCCTGCGGCCTGGGCGTAGTCGTCCGGTGTCAGGAACTTCTTCATGCTGCTCGGAAAGTAGTCGGAGGGCCGTGTAGACACCTTCATGAGCTCTTTCCAAGAAGTCACTCGATCGAGCGCCATGAACTCGAGCATCGGGTCGGGCAGATCGGTGTGCCCACGCAGCCAGCGCAGATCGAGCGGATCGCGGCTGCGCACGGCGTGCCGCAAGAGGCCCGCGCGTGCCGACGGAGTCAGCCCCGCATGGCTCGCGGCCCAGACGGCGTCATCGAGGAGCTTCACCGGATCCACGGCGTCGATGGCGCGCCGCAGCACCCGCGCGAGCACCTCGGGCTCAGGCTCAAGGCTCGCCGGCCATGTGTCGAGCACACGCTTGATCGCGGCCACGAGCCGGGCCTTGCCATCGCCCTCGGCGATCCGGCGCGCTACCGCGTGGATCGCGTCGGCCATCCGAGGCTTGTCCGCGAGCTTCCCGAGCTTCTCGAGGACGCGCTCGCCCTGCGCGCGCGCGGCCGGCCCGCGCAGCTTCGTCATCGCGCGCGCGGCGCTCTCCATGGCCCGCGCCCCGCGGACGTGCTGGATGGCCCGCGGGATCGCGCCGGGATCGAGCACCGCGATCGGCCGGCCGGTGGCGGCGTCGACGAGGTGCCGCGCCTCGGCCAGCCCCTCGAGCAGGCCCTGCAGCGCGTCCTCGAGGGCGAGCGCGGCCCGGCGCGCCGTGGCGGGCACCGCCTCGGCCGCGCGCCGGACCTTCGCCAGCGTCGCGCGGGTGCGCCGGGCGAGCGCCTCGGCGGCCTCGGCGGCCAGGGCGAGCGAGCGCCCCGCGAGCCCCACGCGCTCGGCGGCCACCGCGGGCCCGGCCGCGCCGGCCGTCGCGGCCCCGATCGCCAGATCGAGCGCCAGCTCGGCGCCGAGGCTCATCAGCTTCGAGTAATCGCCGTTCGCCGCGTGATCGATCGCCTGGTCCCAGGCATCGACGATGCCGCCCGCGATCGCGAGGAAGATCTCGCCGGTGGACTTGCCGGACTGATACGCCTTGCCGATGCCGCTGGCGGCCTGCCAGTCGAGATCCTTGCCCAGCAAGCCGGCGAGCTCGTCCAAAAGCCACAGGCCGAGATCGCGCGCCATCCGCACGAGCTCCCGCATCGCCGCGCCCACGCCGACGATCGCGCCGCCGATCGCACGGGCCGCGTCAGCGGCGTGGTCCCAGGCGTCCTTCTCGGCCGGCCGCGCCTGCTCCGCGCGGGCGACCAGCTTCGAGAAGCCGGACCGCATCGCCTCGAGCTGAAGCAGGACGGCGGTGCCCTCGTAGCCCGTCCACGTCCCCGACGTCAGCGCCTCGAGCCGCTGGACCATGTGGCGCCCGATCGCCAGCGCCTCCGCCGGTGGGCTCTCGTAGGCGAGCTTCGCCTGGATGTACCGGGTGAGGCCGACGGCCGCCCACGGCGCGTCGCGCAGGAGCGCCGCGACCTGCTCCATGTTCGCGCCGTGCTGCGGCACGGTGACGGCGACGAACCGCTCCGCCTCGCGGATCCGCTGCGGCCCCTCGGTCTCGATGCCGAGCAGCGGCGCGCCGTCGAGGAGCTCCGCCACGGAGCGCGCCCCGGCCAGCGGGGGCGGCAGCGCCTCGAGCAGGTGCACGCCGCGCTCGTCGATCACGAGGATGCTCCCGTCGTGCTTGATCAGCCGCGCGGGCGCGTGCACGGGCGCGTGCACGTCGTTCGGCAGCCGGTCGGCATGGAACCAGGCGCGCGTCCGACTCTTCACGACGACCGTCACGCCGCGCGCGAGCCGGACGTGGATCGTGCGCTCGATCGCCAGGAGCGCGCTGGTCTGGAGCTCGAACGACGCGTGCTCGGCGAGCGTCCAGTCGGTCCGGACCCGGGCGGTGTCGCCCGTCGCGCCGTCGACGAAGCCGTCGATCGCCTCGTGCTGGAAGATCTGCCCGGTCACGCCCGCGCCCGCCCAGGCGCCGAGCGCCGAGGACACACGCGGAGCCAGATCGAGCCGCGGCAACGAATGCGGTCCGGTGCGCGCGCCGCCAGCGGAGCTGTGCGCCCGCGGCGCGTGCGCCTGGGTCAGCGTGCTCCGACCCGGCACCAGTTGCGCGTGGCCGGACGGCTTTGCGTCGACCGCGCCGCTCGCCTCGCCGTGGCGCCCGAGCGCACCGGCTCCTGCGACGCGCCGTCCAGGGCGCTCGTCATGCGTGTTGGATGACAGACGGATACCTCCTTCCGTCGCTCGTACGAGCGAGGACGCAGAGGCTTCCTGGTGTCACCGCAGACGGTAACCCCGACGTGCGCTTTCACGGATGAGGTTACAAGAACCGCGATCCAGCGGACCGAGCTTTCAGTTCGGGAACAACAGGTGGCGCGGGATGTCGAGCACACGCAGGATGCCCTCGATGGTGCTCTCCCCCAGGATCGAATCGACGATCTTGCAGTTCGCCGTCGGCCAGCCGCCCAGCGAGAACCCCTCCATGAGGCTCCACCCCGGCTCCGAGATCGTACACAAGAAGCTCTGGTCTCTCTGGTCGTAAAAGACCATGTAATCACGGCGGTTGAGCGCTGCTGCCAGGTTGCCCGTGATCATCCCCGAGACATCCCTGACGAGCACGCCGCGCGCATTGGCCGTGAACAGCTGCCTGGCCTCGGGCAGCACGTGGCGCGCCTGCTCCAGGGTCGCGTCTTCAATGACGCCGATGGTGATCACGAGGCTCTGCTCCAGCGACTCGTACCCAAGCGGGGTGATACCGTGGGACTTGAGGAACATGGCCGGATGACCTTCCTGCCATTCGCGCCGTGCGCCATCGAACCTCCAGATCCCAGGGATGTACTCGTAGAAGTCGAGTAAGAACACCGGAGTCCGATGCTCTTCCGAGAGCGCGCTGGCCAGAGACACACCCTCTCGGGCCGGCCCGCCAAAGACCAGCAGCGCGGACATGCCATCGCGGCCAGACATGATTGTGGCGCCGTCAGCCCGGAAAAACTCCGGGATCCGATCTCGCGCGGCGTTGAGCGCATCCACCGGGACTTTGCCCAAGATCGCCCAGCGGGTCTCAATCGGAAGAGGGTCGTCCGGCAGAGATTCTTCAGGTTCTTCCCAGCTGATCACCATAAGCTCATAGGCTCCACGCGCTGATGGGTAGTCATGAGTGCAACGCTCGCGGCGCGAGGGCGCCTTCAGCCTCGAGACAGTACTCCTGTGCTTCGCGCTCGGCAAACATGCTCACGACAAAATCGACGAGATTCATGAGTCCTTGTAAATTCTTGAGGTGGGCGTACGCGCGCTCCTTCAGTCCAGGCAGTCCGGGCAGTCCGGGAGCAACAGGCGGCGCGGGATGTCGAGCACGCGCAGGATGCCGTCGATCGTGGTCTCGCCTAGGATCGAGTCGATGACCTTGCAGTTCGCCGTCGGCCACCCCCCGAGCGAAAACCCCTCCGTGTAGCGCCACCCCGGCTCCGAGATCGTACACAAAAAGCGCTGGCCTGCCCGGTCGTAAAAGACCACATAACCGCGCCGCCTGAGCGCTCGCGCGAGGTTGTCAGTGACGAGCCCGGAGATATCCGTGACGAGAACGCCGCGCGAATTGGCGGCGAACAGATCCTCGAGCTCCGGGAACGCCTTGCGCGCCTGACCCATGGTCGCGCCTTCGACGACACCGATGGCGACCACCGAGCTCTGCTCTACTTCCTCGTATCCAGGAGCGGTGATCCCGTGCGCCCTGAGGAACGCGGCCGGGTGCCCGTCCTGCCACTGGCCCCCCGTGCCGTCGAACTTCCTGATCCTGGGAGCGTACTCATGGAAGTCGAGGAAATACACCGGGGTCCGATGCTCCTCCGAGAGCGTGCTGGCCAGATACTCGCCATCACAGGCCGGTCCGTCATAGACCAGCAGCACGGACATCCCATCATTGCCAGACAGGATCTCGGAGCTGCCCGCCTGGAGAAACTCCGGCAGCTGACCGCGCGCGGCCGTGAGGGCATCCACCGGGACCTCGCCCGCGATCGCCCAGTGGGTGTCGACAGTGTCGACAGTGCCGGCAGGTGAGAGGTACGTGTAGACAGGCGGCGGCGACATCAAGCTATTCATCATGTAAGCCTCCATGACCAGGAATCGGTGGTGACGAACGCGACGCCCACGGCGAGGTCGGGCGCGTTCTCAGCTTCGATTCGAGATGGTACTCATGGGCGCGCTCATGGCAAATATAATCACCGTCAAAATCTCTGAGATTCCGTGTGATATAGAGATCTAGGCGAATTCTTGAGGCGGCCGCTCATTTGATAGATTCCTGACCCGAAACCGCTTCGGCCCCCCCTGACATGAGTGGAGTGGATATGTAGAGCATCGAGCAATAAATCCATTCTTGATCTTGATGTGATTTGAAGGCGGTCGCTGGCGCATCGCGGTCGCGATGTCATCGAGTCTCTGAGAGCCTGGGCCTCGCGAGATGGACCGCCGTGCCGGCGGCCTGCGCCGCGCGCAGCTGCTCGCCCCCCATGCTCGATGCTCGCAGCCGCGCTCCCGGCCGGCCGCGCCGGCTCGCCAGCCATCGCGCTCCCAGCGCTGCCGCGCGGCCGCCTGGCGGACCCGGCAGCCATCGCGCTCGAAGCGGCGGTAACGTCGGCGTGCGCGCGCACCGACGAGGTTACGAGAATCGCCGGCAGGCTGACGCGCGGGCCCACGGTGCCAGCCGCCGCGAGCGGATCATGGCCCTGGCGTGACGCGCCGGCATGTTAAGGTTTCGCGCGTGAGGCGACTCGCCCGCGGGTCCACGATCCTGTCCGCGCACGAGTCGATCCTCACGCAGCGCGCGGGCGCGGCCAGCTCGCTCCGCGCCCGCGACCGAATCCCGTTCGCTACCAGGCAGATCGGCGCCGCGCTGGCCTACGACTACATGGCGCACGCGCTCTCACCGGACCTGGCCGGCTTGGCCCGCCCGGCGCCCAGCGCCCCGGGGCAGCCGATCAGGGTTCGGTGGTAAGGTGCCCGGACGCGAGAGCTCCGACCGTCGGGGAGACGTGCACGACTTGGCCATCGACCGACCATCGCAGGACGGCAAGCTGTCACCCGGGGCTCCGAATGATCCGGAGCCGTTCGGGAAGTACTACCTGCTCGGTCTGATCGCGCGCGGCGGCATGGCCGAGGTCTACCGCGCGCGGAGCCCGGACTTCCCGAACCGGCTGCTCGCGGTCAAGGTCATGCGGCCGCAGCTCGCGCGCGAGGCGCGCTTCATCGACATGTTCCACCGCGAGGGGAAGCTGGCGATGATGCTGAGCAACCGCTGCATCGTCGAGACGCACGAGCTCGGCCAGCACGACGGCCGGCACTACATCGCGATGGAGTACATCGGCGGGCGCGATCTGACGCAGGTGCTGCGCCGGTGCCAGGAGACACAGCAGCGGATCCCAGTCCCGCACGCCGTCTACATCGCCCGCCGGATCGCCGAGGGGCTGCACTTCGCGCACACGCTGGTCGACGCCGCCGGCCGGCCGCTCAACATCGTCAACCGCGACGTGTCGCCGTCGAACGTGCGGCTGTCCTACGACGGCGACGTCAAGCTGCTCGACTTCGGCATCGCGCAGGCGCTGATGAAGTTCACGAGCGAGATCGGCATCCTCAAGGGGAAGTTCAGCTACATGTCCCCGGAGCAGATCCGCGGCATGCCGCTCGACGCGCGGACCGACGTGTTCTCCGCGGGGATCATCCTGCACGAGATGCTGACGACCGAGAAGCTGTTCCGCGGCGACACCGAGTTCGCGCTCATGGAGAAGGTGCGCAAGGCCGAGGTGCCGCCGCCGTCGCACTTCAACCGGCGCGTGACGCCCGAGCTCGACGCGATCAGCCTGCGGGCGCTCGCCCGCGACGTGGCCGATCGCTACCAGACGGCCGCGCAGCTCGCGGCCGACCTCGACGCGCTGATCGCCGGCTACCGCTTCGATCCGAAGGAGCTGCGGCAGTTCATGCGCGCGATGTTCCGGCGGGAGTACGCCAAGGAGCTCGAGGAGACGCAGACGTCGCTCGAGGCCGAGCCCGGCGCGCTGCCGCGGGCCACGTCGTCGTCGCAGATCTCGACGCCAACGAACCTGCCAACGAACCTGCCGGCGAACCTGCCGACCATGCCCGACGCGACGGAGCAGACCGTGCCGCACGGGCGGCAGCCGCGCACCGAGCCGCCCACCGCCCCCGAGCCGCAGGCGCCGAGCGAGGACCGGCCGCGCGGGTTCTGGGCGTCCTTGTTCAGGAAGCGCAAGTAGCGCATCATCGGACCCCGACGATGTCCAACGCGATGCCTGACAGCGCGCCGCGCAAGCCGGGAGAAGCCAGCCCGATCGCCCAGCTCGCGACCCTCGTCGGGATCGCCGTGCTCGTGCTGAACGCGGCCTTCTTCTTCCTCTCGGACGCGTACTTCGACGACCGCGTGAAGCGGTTCGGCGTGAAGGAGCTGGAGCGGCTGTCCGGCGCGCGCCTCGACTTCGCGATCTTCACGATCGTCGTCGGCGCCGGCGCCATCCTCGCCGGGCGGTACCCGCGGGCCTTCGCGCACAGCGCCGCGGCCGGCGCCGGCCTCCTGGCGCTCGTCGCGGCACCGTTCGCGATGCGCTACGGGGTGCTCGGGGTCGCGCTCCTGATCGTCGCGGGAGCGTTCGGCTTCCTCACCCGGCTCTCCCTGCGGCGCTCCCGCGCGGCGTGGGCCTGCCTCGCCGCGATGTGCGCCGTGTCCAGCGTCGTGCTCCTGTTCGGCGCGCCGAAGATCCGCCACCTCGTCGGCATCGGCATGTGGATCGCGATGATCGCGCCCGGGCTGCTCGCCGCCGCGACCGTGGCGCTGAGCCAGATCCGCGACGACTACCGCGAAGCCGCCTGAGCCGGTGTGCGCCGCCTCGATCCACGAGCCCGGTGCTTGCGGCCGGGCGCGGCCTCCGTTATGACGGATATCGTGTCACAGCCGACGTGACGCGAGGACTAGCCATTGCGATCGCGCATCACCTTCGCCGCGAGGACGAGCGGCAGCATCTTCGAGAGCGAGCTGCTGCTGCTCTGGCTCTTGAGATCGCTCAGCGAGTCGGTGATCGACTGCAGCGTCTGCTGCAGCTGCCCGTCGGTCGACGAGGACTTCGAGCGCGACGCGCCGCCGGTGGCACCTGCCAGCGCGTCGGTGGTGATCGTGGAAAGCTCTGGCTTGCTCATGGTGTTGCTCCTTGGGGAGCGTCTCCAGCAGGCCGCGTGCCACGGCCGGCGCCACGGAAAACGCAGGGTTATGCGATCGCGGGTGCACACCGCGAGCAGCGCCTCGCCTACCCCGAGTGACGATCTCGCGGCCGGGATCGCGGCCGGGATCGCGGCCGGGATCAGGGAATGCCGACGATCTTGTGCAGCTGCAGCGACAGCCGCCAGCGCGGCCGCGCCTGCACCAGCGCCAGCGCGCGCGCGAGGTTGTGCGCGTAGCACCCGTCCATCCACGGCTGGACGAAGTAGTGCTCGCAGCGCCAGCGCGCCGCGTAGCGATCGAGCACCGCCGCGTCGACGGTGTCGTCGATCACCACCTTCACTTCGCTGGCCGGCAGGTGCTCGGCCAGCGCGAGGCGCGCCGGGTGATGCTGCGGCTTCGGCGAGATCGTGAGCCAGTCGACCGGGCCCGCGGGCGCGCGGGTGCCGTTCGACTCCATGTGGACGCGGAACCCGGCGCCGCGCACGGCCGCCGAGAGCGGCGCGTCCCACTGCAGGGTCGGCTCGCCGCCGGTGACGATCACGCACCCGGTGCCGCCAGCGTCGAGCTCGCGGAGCCGCGCCACGATCGCGCCGGCCGTGAGGCGGACCGCGCCCTCCGGGGAGAAGTCGGTATCGCAGCCCGGGCACGCGAGGTTGCACGCGGCGAAGCGGAGGAACACGCACGCGCGGCCGGCGTGCGCCCCCTCGCCCTGCAGCGTGGGTCCAAACATCTCTTTCACGAGGTAACGGCGACCGTCCACGAAGGTGGGAGCTATACCCCTTCCCCTCGGCGCTGCCCAGATCACACGGACGAACGAGACGATGGAGGACGACGCCTCGCTCGTGATACTGCCGATCTGATGGCGCGGCAGCTCGGGGCGGTCCTGGTGTGTCTCCTCGGCTGCGGAGACAACCTGGCGCCGCCCCCGACCGACCTCGTCGCGGACCTCTCCACCGAGCGCGCCCTGGTGCTGCCGGCCAGCCGGGTGCTCGCGATCGCGCTCACCGGCATCGATGACCACCGGTTCCTCGTCGCCCGCGCCACGGCGCAGGGCGAGGACTTCTGCGAGGAGTGCCTGACCGCCGATCCGACCGAGTGCGCGGCGACCTGCCGCCGCGCGGTGCTCGAGGTGACGCGCCACCGCACCGACGGCCCGTCCGACACGCCGCAGCGGTTCCTCGAGGTCTTCCCGGCGACGAGGGACCACGTCCTCGGCGCGCTCCAGCTCGTCTCGCTCGACGAGGCGCACGCCGGCGTCGCCTGGCTCGAGTGCGACGACGCGGCGTGCGGCACCGGCCAGCCGAAGCGGAGCTGCACCGCGCGCTACACGAAGGTCGACCTGATCACCGGCCGCCCCGGCACGATCGCGACCCTGTACGAGGGCTGGTACGGCGACCTCCAGCTCGCGTTCGACCAGCGCACGCGGCGCCTGCTCGCGGTCCTCGGCAAGCAGGCCCCGTCGCGCGTCGGCGTGCGCGCCGCGATCTTCAACGAGCTCGGCGGGATGCGGCTCGGGTCATGGCGGTCGTACGGAGGCGCGGGCGCCCGCGCGCCGGCCGCCGCCGCGAGCCGGGGCGGCTTCGTGATCGCCGCCGACGATCCCGCGCCCTCCGTGGCTGCGCTGGAGGAGCCGTGCGCCGATTCGTGCGAGTGCAGCGGCCCCGCCCCGCCCTCGCAGATCACCGGCGGGCTGTTCGCGTTCCACCCGAGCCCCGAGCGCGCCCCCGAGCGGATCGCCCCGGGCCGCGACGTGAGCGGCACGTACGGCGCGCGCGAGGCGATCGCCGCGATCGACGCTGGCGGCCGCGTGATCGTCGCGAGCAGCCAGGCCAAGGACGGCCTGGCCGAGCTGTTCGAGCCCGCGATCGGCGGCTGGCTGCGCCGCCACGTCTCGCGGGCGCCGGTGCCGCTGTGGCTCGGCGCCCTCGGCGACTCCAGGCGCCTCGCCTGGATCGGCTCCGAGCCCGACGCGCAGGCGCCCGACGTCGAGCGCCTCACCGCGGGCGTCGCCCTGATCGGCGAGCTCGAGCAGCGCGGCGAGCTCACCGCGCTCGAGCCCGGCCGCGTGCTGCAGGCCGCGCCGGCCGGCGTCTACAGCGCCGTGACGACGGCGTACGTGCTCCGCCGGGTGTCGATCCCCGGCGGCGCGCCCCCGGAGCGCTTCGAGATCCTCGCGGTCCGCGCCGACTGGTGAGCGCCCGTCGGGGCCGAGGCAGTGGTATGACGTCGCGGTGAGCCGAGCCGCGTCCGCCGCGCCGTCGATCGCCCTCGCCGGGCTCGCCGCCCTCGCCGGGCTCAGCGGCGCGTGCCGCCGCTCCGAGCCGCCGCACGCCGCCAACGGCTCCGCCACCGCCGCCGCCCCGGCCACCACCGCCGCGCCCGCCGCGCCCGCCGCGCCCGCCGCGCCCGCCGCGCCCGCCGCGTCCGCTGTACCCGGCGCGCCCGCCGCGTTCGCCGCGTCCTGCACCGAGCTGCCGTTCGCCGAGTCCACGCCCGTGCCCGAAGCCTCGGGCGCCGCGTGGCTCACGATCGACGGCGCGCTCTCGCTCGTCGTCATCAGCGACAGCGGCAACGACGGCGCGTACGTGATCGTCGATCCCGAGACCGGCGTCGTCCGCGAGCGGGGCAAGCTGCCGCTCGGCGACAAGGGCGACGACCTCGAGGGCGTCGCCGCGCGCGGCGACAAGCTCTACGTCGTCACGTCGCCCGGCTGGATCCGCGTCTACGAGCGCAAGGGCCAGGGCTTCGCGCTCACCGAGGGGCCGTACCCGCTCGGCCCGATCGACATCGAGGACAAGGGCGGCGGCATCGGCGACAAGCCGCCGCAGGGCGCCGGCATGGTGTGCGGGGCGACCCACACGAACTGCGGCCGCAACTACGAGGGGCTGTGCCTCGCGCCCGGGCGGACGTCCAGCCGGTGCGTCGGGTTCGCCGCGTCGAAGGCAGACGGCCACCTCTACTGCATCGTCGAGCAGGGCGGCAAGCTCGTCGCCGTGCACCCCGGCGCGATCCCGATCACCCGGCCCGGCGCCCTGTCGGACTGCGCGTTCTCCGAGGACAACCGGCTGTACGTCGGGACGAACCTGTTCGACGCCGGCAACGTCTACCGCGTCACCGGGTGGGAGGATCCCCCGCGCGCGCAGGTCACGCGCATCGGCCCCTTGCTCATCGGGTTCCCCGAGACGCTCGCCGTCCGCGGCGACATCATCTATCGGATGTCGGACTCGGGCCGCGCCCCGAGCTTCATGAAGAAGTACCGCTGCCCTGGCCAGTGAGCCGCGGGCGCGCGGCGCGAGCTAGCCGACGTACGTGATCTCCCACTCGCGCAGCTCGCCGTCGACGGTGACGTCGACCACGTCACGCATGCGCCGGCCGAGCACGGCGCGCCCGATCGGCGAGACCGGCGTCACGACCGAGAGGATCCCGTCGCCGCCCGGCCCCGTCAGCGTGGCGCCCGCGCCGACCGGCGCGAGGAAGAACGTGCGGCCCTCGCGCGTCTCGGCGTCCTCGATCTCGACGATCGCGCCGACGCCGATCGCGGCGCTCGCCGGCAGCGGCCGCGGCCGGAAGCCCGCGAGGCTGTCGAGCTCGGCCCGCACCTGCTGCGCGCGCCGCTGCTGGGCGCGGCCGAGCCCCGCCACCTGGTGCGCCGCGCGCGCGTCCTCGCGCTTCTCGTCCGGGGTCGCGCCCTCGCGCGCCTCCGCCGCGAGGCTGTCGCGGGCCGCGAGCGCCGCGCGCACGGACGCCTCGAGCTGTGCCACGAGCTGATCCACGAGCTGTGCCTTGTCCATGCCGAAAGCGTCGCGCCGCCGCCGCGCTCGGGCAAAATTTTGGGATGCCGAAGCGAGAGCCGAAGCGAGAGCCGAAGCGAGAGCCGAAGCGAGAGCCGAAGCAAGATCGACACGACCGGCGGACGCAGCGCGACCTCCACGCCCTCGACGAGGATGGCATGGTCGCCTGCAACCCGCGCGATCCCGAGGCCGCGCACCGCGCCGAGGCCGAGGGCATCGCCACCGCGGACGAGGCGGCCGTGACCTGCAAGAAGTGCCTGGACCTCCTGCACCGCCGGCGCGCGGGGCGCTGATCGCTGCGCCTGCGGGCCTCAGGGCGCGGCTTCGTCCATCACGACCTGCGCCGTCAGCTTCGCCGCGAGCGCCATGTACTCGAGGTACGGCGCGATGCTGGCGGGCGTGTCCTGCGCCGTGTGGCGCCACGGCGACGTGTCGCCGCCGACGTACTCCTCGGTGAGCCCGACCGCCGGAAAGCCCCGCGCGCGGAACGAGTCGTGATCCGTCCCGCCCGTCGGGGTGGCCGCCACGGAGGCGCCGACGACCGCCGCGGCCGCGCGCCACTCCGCCGCGAGCTGCGCCGTCGGCTGCTCGATCTCGAAGCGTCGATCGCCGTCCGCGTCCCACGCCACCTGATCGATCGTGTGCACGGCGCGCACGGCCGCCGGATCGAGCATCTGCGCGAACGCGCGGCTGCCGAACAAGCCCGTCTCCTCCTGATCGAACAGCGCGACGATCACCGGCGCCGTCCGGCACGGCACGTCCCGCAGGTAGCGCGCGACGGCGAGCACGACCGCCGCGCCGCTCGCGTTGTCGTTCGCGCCGGGGCTCTGGTCGACCGTGTCGAAGTGCGCGCCGACGACGACCGCCGCGCCGCCCGGAAGCGTCGCCGGGATCGTGGCGTGGACGTTGATCCCGCCCGGGTACAGCTGCAGCTCGGCCGTCCAGCCCATCGCGGTCAGCTGGCCCGCGAGGAACGTGCGCGCAGCGTCGCGATCCTGCGTCAGGAAGCGCGGCGTCGCCGCCAGCCCGGCGACCGCGTCCGAGAGCAGCGGCCGCAGCCAGCTCGCCTCGAGGTCTGGCCGCGTGCACCCCGGCGGCGCGTCGGGCCGCGCGTCCGGCCCGCCCGGCGCATCGGGCATCCCCGGCGCGTCGTCGCCGCCGCACGCGGCCGCGCCCCCGGCGGCGCCCCCGACGGCGCCCCAGACGGCGCCCGCGAGCGCCGCGGCCGCCACCGCGCGGCGCGCGATCACGGCCGCAGCACCTCGTGCGCGTCGGCGGCGCCGAATAATTCGCGCGTCGCGCCGCCCGGGACGTAGAGCGCGCCGCCCCAGACCGCGGCGCCCATCCCGTGGCGCGGCGTCACCATCGGCGCCAGCGCCTGCCAGCGGTCGGCGGCCGCGTCGTACGCCTCGACCTCGGAGAACACGCCCGTCGGCGTGCCCGGGTTGCCCTCGCCACCGACGACGAGGATCCGATCGCCGATCACGCCGCACGCAGTGCCGCCGCGCGCCGTCGGCATCGGCGCCTTCGTCGCCCACGCGCCGCCCGGCGTGTACTCGAACACCTGGCTCGATCGCGACGCGGTCGTGCCCATGCGCCCGCCCGTCACGTACAGCTTGCCGCCGACCACGCCGCCGCAGCCGTGATCGTTGTTCTGCGGCAGCGGCGGCAGGCTCGTATCCCACGTATCTGTCGCGGGCGTGTACGACGACACCTGCGCGACCGCGCCGCTCCGCAGCCCGCCCGCCAGATAGATAACGCCGCCGATCACGCCGACCACGGCGGAGCCCCGCTGCGTGCCCACTGGCATGCTCGCGCGCGCCGTCCAGCCCGCGTCGGTCTTCGGGTTCCACGCCCAGACGTCGCCGATCGCGACGAAGCCCTCGATCATCGAGCCCAGCACGTAGATCGTGCCGTCCACGACCGCTGCGTTCGCGTGGTGGACGCGCCGGGGCAGCGGCGGCCCGTCGGACCACGCGCACGCCGCCGTGTCGAACACGCGCACCGCCGCCACGATCTCCGACGCCGACCGGAACCCGCCCAGCACGTAGATCTTGCCGTCCTCCGCCACCGCGGCCGTCTCCTGCGCCGGCCCGCCGCCCACCGGCGGCGCCGCCGTCCACCCCGCCGCCTCCGAGCAGCTCACCGGCGCGCCGTCGCCCGCCCCGCCGTCCGGCGCAGCCTTGTCCTCGCCGCCGCACCCGAGGGCCACGCAGGCCGTGATCGCCGCCGTGCATCTCGCGAGCATGCCGCCATCATGCCCCAGCCCTGGGCCTGAACGCAGGCCGTGATCGCCCGGAGCGGCGACCTGCCAGCGCGTCCGTGCGACACCATTGCGAGCACCCAAAATCTGGCTAGACTGGCCAGATGCCCAAGGTCGCGAAGTGGCAGCTGCAGGAGGCCAAGAACCGGCTCAGCGAGGTCGTCGACGAGGCGCTCCGGAACGGGCCGCAGGTCATCACCCGCCACGGCGCGGAGACCGCGGTCGTGGTGTCGTTCGACGAGTGGACGCGGCTCTCGCGCCGCCGCGGCCGCTTGATCGACGTGCTGCGTCGCGCGCCGAAGATCCCGGGCGGCCTTGAGGTCAACCGCTCCAAGGACACGGGACGCGAGCTGAAGCTCTGATGTCCTACCTGCTCGATACATGCGCGCTGTCCGAGTTCACGAAGCCGAAACCCGCGCCGAGCGTCGATCAATGGTTCGCGTCGACCCCCGATGACGCGACCTTCATCAGTGTCTTGACCCTCGGCGAGCTGGAGAAGGGGATCCACAGACTCACGAGCAGCAAGCGGCGAAGCACGCTCGAGCGATGGTTCTCCGATCTACGCGATCGCTTCGAAGGCCGCATCCTGGGCCTCGACGAGGCTTGCGCGCTCGAATGGGGCCGGATCTCCGCGCGCTGCGAGGCTGCCGGCCAGCCGATCCCGGTCGTCGATGCGCTCCTGGCCGCGACCGCGATCGTCCACGGGCTCGGAATCGTGACGCGAAATACGTCGGACATCGCGCGCGCCGGAGCCCCGATCATCGATCCGTGGCAGGCCTGACGTACCGGGCCTGACGTACCGGGCCTGACGTACCGGGCCTGGCGTACGATGGCGGCGTGAGCGATCTCGTTGTCTCGACCGCTTATGGCAAGGTGCGCGGGCTGCGCAAGGATGGCGTCGCGCAGTGGCGCGGGATCCCGTACGCCGAGCCGCCGGTGGGCCCGCTGCGGTTCCGGCCGCCCCGGCCGCCGGTGCCGTGGAGCGGCGAGCGCGACGCGACGCGGTTCGGCGCGGTCGCGGAGCAGTCGCGAGACCCGCGCAGCGCGATGCTGAGCGGCTTCACCGACAAGATCGCGATGAGCGAGGACTGCCTCGTCTTGAACGTGCTCTCGCCCGCAGCTGACGACGCGCGGCGGCCGGTCCTCGTGTGGATCCACGGCGGCGCGTTCGTCATGGGCTCGGGCAGCCAGCCGCTCTACAACGGCAGCTCGTTCGTGACGCGCCACGACCTCGTCGTGGTCACGTTCAACTACCGGCTCGGCCTCCTGGGCCTGCTCCACCTCGGCGACCTCGCGCCCGCGGACCAGGGCTACCGCGGCAACGTCACGCTGCTCGATCAGATCGCCGCGCTGCGCTGGGTGCGCGAGAACATCGCCGCGTTCGGCGGCGATCCGGCGCGCGTCACCGTCATGGGCGAGTCCGCCGGCGCGATCGCGATCGGCACCCTGCTCGGCGCGCCCGCCGCCAAGGGCCTGTTCGACCGCGCGATCTTGCAGAGCGGCGCGTCGGGACTGCGCCCGCACGATCGCGCCGACGCGACCGCGTTCGCGCGCAGCGTGCTCGCCGAGCTCGGCATCGGCGAGGAGCGTCTCGCAGACGGCCTCGCAGGCGCCCTCGCGGACGTCCCCATCGAGCGGCTGATCGCCGTCCAGGAGCGGCTCCTCGGCACGCGCGGCATCGGCGCGTTCACGCCGTTCGTCGACGGCGAGCTGCTCCCGCGCTCGCCGACCGACGCCGTGCAGGATGGCCAGGGCGTGCACGTCCCGACCCTGATCGGCTCGAACCGCGACGAGTGGACGCTGTTCGACGTGCTCCTCGGCCCCGCCGCGCTCGAGGCCTCGAAGGCGCACCTGATCGATCGGCTCGGCGATGACGCGGCGCGCATCCACGCCGCCTACCAGGCCGCCTACCAGCGCGCCATCGCGGCGCAGACGCCCGCGGTCGGCGCCGCGCGCACGCGCCCGCCGGACACCGCCGCGTGGATCGATCTGCTCGGCGACGTCGGGCTGCGCGTCCCGGCACTGCGGCTCGCCGAGGCGCAGGCGCGCCACGCCCCCGTCTGGATGTACCGCTTCGACTGGGAGAGCCCGGCGTTCGGCGGCCGGTTCGGCGCGACGCACGCGCTCGAGCTGCCGTTCGTCTGGAACCAGCTCGGGCTGCCGATCGCCAGCTTCCTGCTCGGCCCGGACGCCGCCGGCGCGCGGGAGCTCGCGCTCCAGCTCCACGACGCGTGGGCGGCGTTCATCCGCGGCGGCGAGCCGGCCGCCGCCGGGCTGCCGGCGTGGCCGCGCTTCGAGCCGCCCCGCCGCGCGACGATGCTGATCGATCGGCAGTCGCGCGTCGCCGACGATCCCGACGCCGAGGTCCGCGCGCGGTGGAGCGAGGTCGCGCCCGCGGCCCCGTAGCGGTGCGCCCCGTGGACGGGCACACGGCCGCCGACGCGCTGGAGGCGCTCCTGTGAACGCCACCACTCTCCGATTCATCCCCCGATTCCTCATTGAGTGCGTTCATCGCGCTGAATGAATCCCCCGCGGCGACTCCGCTGAACGATCTGATGAACGGATTTCTACCCAAAGCGGTCGATTCGGCCACCCGCGCGCGACGGCGCGCGACGGGAGTGAGCGACACAGCGCCAACGTTGGCCGGCATACGCTCAAGCGACCGCGGCGTGCGCTCGTTCAACAGCCGCGCCTCACTCGATCATCACAGAGACGACTCGAGAGGATCGGCGCAATCCGATTTCTCCCTCACATTGAGGGGTCGGAATTTTTCGCGTGCTATGAGGAGCAGCGATGATCGAGACTCGATACGCGCGCTCGGGCGACCTCTCCATCGCGTGGCAGAGCTGCGGCGAGGGTCCGGTCGATCTGCTGATCGTCCCCGGCCTGATCTCGCACGTCGAGGCGTTCCACGAGCTGCCCGGCTACACGCGGTTCGTCGCGCGGCTCGCCGGCCTCGCGCGCGTCATCACGTTCGACAAGCGCGGCAACGGCCTCTCCGATCGCGTCGCCGACGTGCCGAGCCTGCCCGAGCGCATGGACGACGTGCGCGCCGTCCTCGACGCCGCCCGCAGCGAGCGCACCATCCTGCTCGGCCTCTCCGAGGGCGGCGCGCTCGCGATCCACTTCGCCGCCACCGAGCCGGCGCGCGTCGCCGCGCTCGCCCTGTTCGGCGCGTTCCCGCGCATGCTCGCTGCGCCCGGCTACGAGCCGGGGCTCCCGCCCGACGCCTACGAGCAGTTCTCGGCCGAGATGATCGAGGGCTGGGGCACCGGCGTGCCGCTGCTCACGCTGTTCGGGCCGTCGCTCGCGCACGCGCACGCGCGGATCCGCGAGGTCGCCGCGCGCTGCGAGCGGCTCAGCGCGACCCCCACGACGATGCGCGGCCTGTGGCGCATGAACGCGAGCATCGACGTCCGCGACGCGCTCCCGCGCGTCCGCGCGCCGACGCTCATCATGCACCGCCAGGGCGATCGCGTGGTGCCCATCGCCGCGGCGCGCTGGCTCGCCGCGCACCTGCCCGACGCGCGGCTGATCGAGCTCGCCGGCGCCGATCACCTGCCGTTCATCGGCGACTTCGAGCCGGTGGTCACCGCGCTCGCGCCGCTCTTCGGCGCGCACGCACCGACCGACGCCACGCCGACCAGCGCGGCCACCGGCGACTCCGCCGATCCGGCAGGCCCCGCCGACCCCGACCCCGCCACCCCGGCGCTGCCCTCGGGCCGCAGCGTCGATGCCGCCGCGCTCGATCGGCTGTTCGCCGGGACGCTCGGCGGCAGGCCGGTGCAGATCGGCCGGTTCCTCGTCGAGCGCGCGCTCGGCTCCGGCGGCATGGGCACAGTCTTCCTCGCCGAGGATCGCGACCTCGGGCGCCCTGTCGCGCTCAAGGTCCTGCACAAGAGCGGCGAGGACGCATACCGCCGGTTCCGCCGCGAGGCCACGGCCGTCGCCCAGCTCTCGCACCCGCAGGTCGTGCAGGTCCACGAGCTCGGCCTCGACGCCTCGGTGCCGTACCTCGTCATGGAGTACGTCCCCGGCGGCACCGCCGCCGACCTCGGCGATCGCCCGCTGCCGTGGCGCCGCGCCACCCAGATCATCGCGTCCGCCGCGCGCGGCCTCGGCGCCGCCCACGCCGTCGGCATCATCCACCGCGACGTCAAGCCGGCTAACCTACTGCTCACGGATCACGCCGGGGCCAGCGCGAAGATCGCCGACTTCGGCATCGCCAAGCTCGCGGGCGGCGAGTCGCAGACGGCGCTGACGCGCGAGGGGATCGTCGTCGGCACGCTCGGCTACCTCGCCCCCGAGCAGGCGCGCGGCGAGGCCGTCGACGCGCGCGCCGACGTCTGGGCCCTCGGCGCCACCTGGTTTCGCCTGCTCACCGGACGCCGGTTCTTCGACGGCACGGTGGCGGAGATCCTCGCCGCGACGATCACGAAGGAGATCCCCGATCCACGTCAATACGCGGACATGCCCGCCCCGGTCGCGGCGCTCGTCCTGCGGATGTGCGCGCTCGACCGCGCGGCGCGGCCGGTGGACGGTCAGGCGGCCGCCGACGAGCTCGAGGCGCTCCTCCGAGCTGCCCCGCCCGCGCCGTGCTTCATGGAGGCTCCCTGCGAAGCGCCTCTCCGAGAAGCTCTGCTCGCGGCCTCCTGACCTCCTGACCGCCCGGGCCGCCGTTTGCGTGCGTGCTATCGTGCCTGCGATGGCGACGCGTCTGGGTGACGTGCCCCTGCCCCAGGTCCGGCGCTGCGCGCACGCGCGCGAGGCGCCGTGAGCGAGACGCGGTATGCCAGCACTGGCGATCTGTCCATCGCGTGGCAGAGCCTCGGCGACGGCCCCGTCGATCTGCTGATCGTGCCCGGGCTCGTCTCGCACGTCGAGGCGTTCCACGAGCTGCCCGGCTACACGAAGTTTCTGTCCCGGCTCGCCGGCCTCGCACGCGTCATCACGTTCGACAAGCGCGGCAACGGGCTGTCGGATCACGTCACCGAGGCGCCCGGCCTGCCCGAGCGGCTCGAGGACATGCTGGCGGTGCTCGAGGCCGCGCGCGCCGAGCGCGTCGTCCTGCTCGGGCTCTCCGAGGGCGGCGCGCTCGCGATCCACTTCGCCGTGACGTACCCCGAGCGCGTCACCGCGCTCGGCACGTTCGGCGCGTTCCCGCGCATGATCGCCACGCCGGACTACGAGCACGGGTACCCGCGCGACGTCTACGATCGATTCACCGCCGAGATGATCGCCGGCTGGGGCACCGGCGCACCGCTGATCGCGCTGATCGGACCCTCGCTCGGAAAGGCGCACTCGCGGATGCGCGACGTCGCCGCACGCTGCGAGCGGCTGAGCGCGAGCCCCACGACGATGCGCCGGCTCTGGCGCATGAACTCGACGATCGACGTCCGCGCGGACCTCGCGCAGGTCCGCGTGCCGACCGTCGTCATCCACCGCACCGACGATCGCGTGGTGCCCGTCGGCGCGTCGCGCTACATCGCCGCGCACGTGCCCGGCGCCCGCCTGATCGAGCTCGTCGGCGAGGATCACCTGCCGTTCATCGGCGAGGTCGAGCCGGTCCTCGTCGCGATCTCGACCCTGCTCGGCGCCCACGGCGCGACCGACGCCACGCCGCCGGGCGCGCCCGAGCGCGCGGCCACCGCCATGCCGGAGCGCCCGCGCCCGGGCCCGACGCCGCCGACCGCGTACGTGCGCCCCCGAGGCAGCGAGCCCGCGCTCGAGCGCATGCTCGCCGGGATCGACGTCGGCGACGAGCCGTTCCAGATGGGCCGGTTCCTCGTCCACCGCACGCTCGGCTCCGGCGGCATGGGCGCCGTGTACCTCGCCGAGGATCGCGACCTCGGGCGCAAGGTCGCGATCAAGGTCATGCACCGGAGCGATGGCGAGGCGTACCGCCGGTTCCGCCGCGAGGCCACGGCCGTCGCCCAGCTCTCGCACCCCGCGGTCGTCCAGATCTACGAGCTCGGGCTCGACGGCTCGGTGCCGTACCTCGTCATGGAGTACGTCGCCGGCGGCACCGTCGCCGAGCTCGGCGAGGAGCCGCTGCCGTGGCGCCGCGCCACGCGCCTCATCGCCTCGGCCGCGCGCGGGCTCGGCGCCGCCCATGCCGTCGGCATCATCCACCGCGACCTGAAGCCGGCGAACCTCCTGCTCCCCGACCGCGACGGCGATCACGCCAAGGTCGCCGACTTCGGCGTCGCCAAGCTCGCCGGCGCCGAGGCGCTCACGCACGACGGCGCCGTGATCGGCACGCTCGGCTACCTCGCTCCCGAGCAGGCGCGCGGCGAGCCCGTCGACGCGCGCGCCGACGTCTGGGCCCTCGGCGCCACCTGGTTCCGCCTCCTCACCGGCCGCCGCCCGTTCGATGGCACCGCCGCCGAGATCATCGCCGCGACGCTGGCGGAGGCCCCCGTCCCCGATCCGCGGCTGTACGCGCCGGATGTGCCCGCCGAGGTCGTGGCGCTCGTCTTGCGGCTGTGCTCGTACGATCGCGAGGCGCGACCCGCCCACGGCCACGCGGCCGCCGACGCGATCGAGGCGCTGCTCGCGGGCTAGCCCACGGCCAGCCCGAAGCGACCGAGAGGCGCAAAACTACGCACCCTTCTCATCAGGCGGTACGATCGATCGGTGCAGTGCCCGTACTGCGGTGGTGACTCGAACGTGACCGAGACGCGCGTCACGGCCGAGGGCGGCATGCGCCGGCGCCGCGTCTGCGCCGCCTGCAAGCGCCGCTTCACGACGTACGAGAAGCTCGGTCCGCCCGGCCTCAAGGTCGGCAAGCGCGACGGCTCGCTCGAGCCGTTCGAGCTCGACAAGCTGCTCCGGGCGCTGCGCCGCGTCTGCGCGCACCGGCCGGGCATCACCGACGCGGCGCTCCAGCGGGTGGCGCGCGACATCGAGGCCAAGCTCGTCGACAGCGGCCGCAAGTCGATCAGCTGGAGCGACCTCGCGACGCACGTCCTCGGGCGGCTGCGGAACCTCGACGCCGTGGCGGCGCACCGGTTCGAGGCGAACTACACCGACGAGGCCGGCGTCCTGCGGTTCGACGAAGACCCGCAGGCGGCGGCGAGCCAGCAGCTCGGGCTGCCGCTCCTCTCGGACGAGGAGTAGAGAGCACGTATTAGGTCATATAGCGTGATGTTGTGTACCGGGCGGCCTCCTCGGCCAGCGGCGTACTCTGACCTATTCCTCAAGTGACAGCCCGCGTACTTCGCCTATAGAATCTCCTTCGTGCAGGGGAAGCTGGGGCAGCGGGGGCTCACACCATCATCCACCAACTCATGGACGCGGGTCTCCGGCACGGCCGAGCCGGGCAAGACCACGCTGGTGCAGCGGCTCGAGCAGCAGGCAGACGGCGCCACCGGTGGCGCCGTACACGCGGCCGTCGCGAACGGTATCTCCGGCACGAGCCAGCCGCTGCCACGCCTGGACCTGAGCCCAAAGTCGGCCGGCGTCATGAGCCGCGCGACGCACGCAGCGCGCGAGGTCGATGAGGACCGCGCGGAGCCCGAGACGGCGACGGCACCGCAGTGGCTTGGCTACTACCTGAAGGATCTCGCGCCCAGCATCCGCTACCACCTCGCAGGCGCGCAGATCCCGCCGGGACATCCGCGCCTGACATGGTCGATCACCGGCGGTGAGGTCGCCGCCGAGGTCTGGGATCGGCTCGCGCCGATGGACATGGGGTCGAGCGCGACGCTGGTCAGGGAGCTCGAGCGGCTGCTCGCGCCCGGGCTGTGGAAGCGGATCGACGAGGTCCGCCCGATCGATCCGCCCGAGCTCAAGACGGTCGGCGATCCCGAGGGCCCGTACGAGTACGTCCCCGAGGCTGCGATCGTGCTTGCGCGCGATCTCGAGAAGGTGATCGCTAGCGCGACAACGCGGCTCGGCCCGCGGATCGTCGCCGCGATGGACGTGCTTCCGCACCTCGCCCCGGTATGCGAGGCGCGCGACGCATCGATCCTTCCAACGAACTCCGTCGTGCAATCCCACCCGTTCGACGCGTACGTCCTCGAGATCCTCGGCATCCCCGGCACAGCGACCGTCGAGCCGACGCCGACCGACGAGTTCGACCCGTACATGGACCACGTCGCGAGGGTCGGTCCGAGCGGGCTCCGCCCCGTCGCCTACGAGTGGGTCGACGCCCCCTCGATGTGGAGCTAGATCCGGGTCACGCCAGCGGACGCCTCACCCGAGGAGGTCGCCCAGACCGTCCTCGGCGACACCGCGCGCGCCCACGAGCTGAAGGCATCGGCGCCGTTCTTCTCTCTGCCACCGCGTGTTGTCGAGCAGCTCGCGCCAGAGCGCAGCGACATGATGATCGCGCGCTTCCAGTCGATCACGAACCCGATGGCGGTGTTCGACGAGATCGACGTTCTAAAGGAAGGCGTGCCGACGGAGGACCTCGCAACGAGCGCGGTCGGCGAGGAGGCCGGACTGGCGCAGGCAGCGCGCCTCGACGCGCCGATCGTCGATCCCGAGACCGCCCAGGCGGCGGGCCGCGCGCGCGCCGAGCCTGCCACCGCGACCGCGTTCATCGAGGCGCCGGAGCTCGCCGAGCGCTGCCAGGCGCAGATCGCGATGCTGGCCGAGCGCTTCGTCGGCTTCGAGGCGCCGAGCGTGCTCGCAGCGATGGCAGCGCGCCTCGACCAGCGGCGCGCGCGGCTCGTCGAATTGACGCCGGTCGAGCTCGCGCGCTTCATGACCCTGTTCCGCGCGCAGTCCAGCGTGCTGCTCGAGGTCGCCGCCGAGCTGCAGGCCATCGCTACGCAGGCGCGCCGGATCCGCGACGCGCAGATCGCGTCCAACCCGAACGATCCAGTGCCCAACATCGATCCGCAGCTGCTCCAGCTTGGCCGTGTGGTCCTCGAGGCCGGCGCCATCGCGGACCTACCGGAGACCGCGCGCGAGAAGCTCGTCACGGTCCGCCAGCAGCGCGAGGGGGCCATGTTCGACACGCTCGACGCGATGCTCGGCGACGCGCGCGGCGGTCTGCGCGTCGCCGAGCCCGTGGTGTACAAGGACGGCCCGAGCCCGAACGACGCCGAGAACCTGTCGATCCACGGCGATCTCAAGGTCCGCGAGATTGCGCTCGCCGAGCAGGTGCTCGCTGCGCGGCGTCGCCACGCCGCTGGCGAGTCGGCCCCCGATCAGCTCGAGTTGCTCCAGCTCCAAGTGCGCGCGGTGCAGCTCGAGTCGCGGCTGGTCGCCGGCATCTCCCAGAGCCATTACGTCCACCGCCGCGTCGTCGACGAGATGGGCACCCTCGCGAACATCACCTTCCAGGACATCGATCTTCGGGAGGCGAACCACCGACTCCTGTCCCTGTGGACGAGCATGCTGTCGCTGCACGAGGATTGGGTGAAGGTCCGCGATCCGCTATTCGCCCAGCTCGCCGCTGGCGTGTCGCAGCCCGGAGACGTCGAGGGCACGATCCAGGAGAAGACCGCCGAGGTCGAGCAGCGCCTGCGCGGCCTCGGCGACGACAACCTACGCAAGACCCTCGAGTTCGCCAGGGACGCGATCGACGACGCCCAGACCGCGAAGGCCGTCTTCGACATCGCGCTGATGATCGGTCTGACCCTCGTAACGTCGGGTCTCGGCTCGATGGCCGCGGGCGCCGCACGCTCGCTGCGCCTCGGGCGGCTCGCTGTCGCCGCCGCCGACATTGGGACTCAGTCGGTCGCGATGGCGACCTTCCGCTCGGCGATCTGGGGCGACTCGTTCGTCGAATCGCTTGGCACCGAGCTGGTGACGAACTTCGCCGGGTTCGCCGCGCTACGCGGCATCGCCCACGCGATGCCCAAGCTCAAGTTCGCCAAGACCCTGAGCGCGTGGAAGGGAGGCGACGACGTCTGGAAGTACGTCGCGCACGGCACCGAGCTGACGATCGAGGCGGCGACCCAGGTCGGTCTGCAGTTCGCGATGGCCGAGGCCGAGAGCTTGATCCGGCAGGGCCGCTTCCTCGACGAGTCCGAGCTCAAGCGCCTAGCGGTCCAGGGCATGGGCATGTTCATCGGCAACGCGGTCGCGCATCGTGTCGCGCGGCCGGTGATGGACCAGCTCTCCGCGTACGGTGCCAAGGTCGGCGCGCCGTTCCGCAAGGCGCAGGTCGAGAAGCTCGCCGAGCAGGTGAAGGCGACCGGCGATCCCGAGAAGGCACGCGAGCTCCTGCGTGAGGATCGCGCGCTGATCGAGGAGGAGCTGGAGCTCTACAAGCGGATCGCGGCCGACAAGACCGAGCTCGCGGCCATCGGTGGCGAGAACACCCTCGCCGTGCTGCGTGGACAGGCCGAGGAGCAGGTCGGCAAGGTGCGCGCGATGAGCGTCGAGCAATCGGCGCAGCGCCACCTCGACGAGATCTCCTCTGGCTCGGCGTGGACGGGCTCGCCGGAGCAGGTGCGCAAGGTGCGCGCCGACGCCGAGGAAGCCGGCGCGATCGTCAAGGAGCGCCTCGGCCCCGATAGCGAGGTTGTCCACGAGATCACGACCGGCGGCCGGACGTTCGAGTTGCGCGAGAAAACGCCGAAGCCGATCGGACATGAGTACAAGCCGGGCGTCTACGACAGCACCGACCCGGACCTGCAGAGCCACGTCAATCCCGACGGCGGGCGGATCGAGTTCATCGATTTCGACGACCAGATCGAGTTCGCCCCCGACGGAGACTGGACCGTCAAGGCGACGCTCATCCAGTACACGCCCGTCGACGGCGAGCAGGTGCACGGCAACCTCACGCGCGCGTACCGCCGCCTCCCCGATGGCAGCGTCGAGATCCAGTTCCGGCGGATCGATACGATCGCGATCCCGCCGATGACCGGCGTGCCGCATCCGGTCAGCGACGGCGGGACGCGTACGAGCGCGTATGCGCAGATGCGCCAGATGCAGCAGTTCGAGGTCGGTGCTGGCGAGGTCACACGAGTGACGATGAAGGAGGTGCAGGCGATCGAGACGCTTTGTCAGCTCGAGGCGGCGAGGCGGCGCTTCGGCCTCGAGTACAATCAGCTCGATCGCGTGTTGCCCCGCACCAAGTCGATTGCGTACGCCGGTACGCCGATGATCCAGGCCGGGCATCGCGTGAAGTCGACGAAGCTGAGCGGTGGCAAGCTGCGCACGATGGGCGAGATGATCGGCGAGTTCGCGGACAAGCCACAGACCCACGAGGCCGCGCAGCGTATCGCGGCGGAGTACGGGATCCGCCCCGAGGACAAGGTATGGACCGACTTCGACATCGAGATCGAATTGGAGAAGCACCGTGACTGACCGCGATGTCGTTGTCGTCGTCCATCCGGCGGCACCGCCGGGCACGCGCGGAACACCGCAACGCACGATCTTGCTGGCCGACGAGTTCGCGGCGGCGGTCGGCGCGATGCTGCGCTCCCCCGTCACCGTCGTGGAGGGAACTCTCGCCGACGTCGCGGGCGCGGGCGTGATCCTGTCGTTCCTGCCGATCCGCGAGGACACACTCCGCGCCGCTGCCGGGATCGCGCCGCGGACGCTCTGGCTGGACGTGGACCGGTCCCCGGGCCGCGCGATCCAGAACTTCGGGCTCGCCGGTGCAGCAAGCACGATGCGCTACATCGAGTGGTCTCGCCACCGCGGCCGCGATCGCGCGCACCACGTCTGGACCCGCCGCGATCTCGCGGAGCGCCTCGGCGCGACCGTCGACCGCCTGTACGATGGCAATCCAGACGTCGTACAAATCGCCGACCCGCGCTACGCGAACATGGCGAGCCTCGTCGCAGCGCTCTGCGCCATCATCCTCGGAGACCCGCCGCCGCCCGGCGACGCGGCGATCTGACCTCGCGCGTGCCCGCGCACGAGCGCTGCAAAACCGGCGAGACGGGTGTGGCCCGGGGCCCATTCCGAGCCACACCCTCGATCGAGTCACCACGTCTCGATCGCTCTCGCCAAATACGTGCTGTGGTTGCTAACAGGGGCCGGTGGAAAATCGGCGAGATGGGTGTGGCCCGGGGCCCATTCCGAGCCACACCCTCGATCGAGTCACCACGTCTCGACCGCTCTCGCCAAATACGTGCTGTGGTCGCTAGCAGGGCCGGTGGAAAAACCGGCGAGACGGGTGTGGCCCGGGGCCCATTCCGAGCCACACCCTCGATCGAGTCACCACGTCTCGATCGCTCTCGCCAAATACGTGCTGTGGTCGCTAGCAGGGGGCCGGTGGGGAGATGCGTGACTAGCCGAGGGCCAGCAGGGTAACGAGCAAGAAGAGCGCGCAGCTGACGAGGCTGCTGACGACGATCGTCTGCGCATCGAAGTCGTGACGGCGCGGCGGCGCGAGCCGACGCGGCCGCACGGACCGGCGCGGTCGCACGAGGACGGTGCGCTCCGCCGGGCTCGGCTCCGGGTGCAGACGGTGCTGCGGGAGGCGGCCGCGGTGGAGGAGCAGCCGATCCATCGCAGTCGTGAGCTGATCGACATTGATCGTCTCGATTGCGTCAAGCTCGTACATGCCTGATGACTAATACACGTTGCGTGCCGGAGGCCCCGCCGAGCGGTTCTGCGGAGATACGCGACGCGCGTGCCGCGAGTTGATCCCGCCGGTAGACGATGCGTATCCCAGGCGTTGTATGCGCCGCGCTCTCGTCGGTACGAGCGAGCCGCGCGGCGCCATAAAGCGCGGTGAGGCGACGGGCCAGCGAGCGCGAGCTCGGGCGCGCGCCCGCCCGAGGCGGCGAGCTGGACGCCAAAAACGACGAGACACGCACGACACGCCGAAACGACGAGACGGGCACGACCCGTGTGGATCATGCCCGTCTCGTCATGTGCAGAAATTGTAGAGTCGCGGAGTCGCGGAGTCGCGGAGTCGCGGCTACTGCTGCGGCTGGCCGCCGGCCGCGCCGGCCTGGCCGCCGCCCTGGATGAGCGCCGCGCCCGAGCCCGCCGCGCCCTGGAGCGCCCCGGCGAGGAGCCCCCGCAGCACGCCGCCGTTGCCGAGGCCGCCGCTCTGGATCCCCTGCGCCGCGCCCTGGAGCGCGCCGGAGAGGGCGCCCTGCCCGATCGTGCTCAGGATGCCGCCGCCGGTGACGGCGCCAAGCTCCTGGCTGTCGATCGTTTGAAGCTCGGTGCTCATGGCGATCACCACCGGCGACCGAAGCGGTTCGAGACGTTGATGACCGGCCCGGCGGCGGGCGCGGCGCCGGTGGTGACCACCGTCGGCGCCTGCGGGCGGTTGAACGCCATCATCATCGCGAGCGGCATGAGCATGTCGTTGCCGCCGCTGCTCTTCTGGTTCGCGAGATCGCGAATCGAGCTCTGGACCGACGTGAGCGTCGAGGTGAGCTGGTCGTTCTTCGAGGCGCCGCCGGAAACAGTGGAGAGCTCGTTCTGGTCGATGGTCTTCATGGTGGGCTTCCTTGTTGAGGTGTGACTGGGCATAGTGCAGCGCGCGTGCCGGCGCCCCGCGCGTGCGGGATCGCGGACTTCGCCGCTCGAGGCGCCGAGATGCGTAAACCGCCCTCGACGGATCGAGTCTCCAGATCCCCGATTGACGATCTGGTGTGATCTCGAACGCCAGCGCCGCGACAGTCGCGCACGCGACCCTGCGCCGCGCGGCGCACGCGCCGCCGAAAATGCCGAGAGCCCGACGACCTCCTCGGCCATCGGGCTCTCGCGTCACGGTGAATCTTGCGCTCGCTGCTTATCGCGCGCCGCGCGCCTGCATCATCTTCTGCATCATCTGCTGCAGCTGCGCGTCGCCTTGCTGCCTCTGCGCCGAGAGGACCTGGCCCACTTCGGCGATCGTTTTCGCCAGGTTGGTGACGCCCTGGACCACAGCCGGGTCCAATCCCTTGCGCGGAATGATTCGGCCACCCGTGACCCCCGCGAGCGCGGCGCCGTCGATCGACTGGAACGAGTCAAGGCTGGATGGTTTCTGCTTCGCCATGGGATGTCCTTCCTGGGAGACGTGAGCTCTTCCGTTCGGTGAGCTACCTAGCAGCGGCGGCGGGAGCTCGTCGAGATGTTGATGACCGGCGGCTGCGCCGGCTGCGGGGCGGCCGCGGGCGCGGCACCGCCGCCCCCTCCGCCACCCATCATCATCATCATCATCATCATCATCATCGGGTCCATCCCGCCGCTGCTCTGGTTCTTCGCCAGGTCCTTGATGGAGTCGGTGACCTGGGTGAGCATCGTCATGAGCTGATCGTTCGAGCCGCCGGTGCGCGCAGAGACGCGCGAGGCGCCTCCGGCGACCTTGTCGAGCTGGTTGAGGTCGATGGTGGCGAACGGGTCCTGGTGGTGCTTCTTGGACATGGGCTGTGGTCCTTTGCGCTCTCGCGCGGTGGTGGGCTACGTGCCGATCCATGAGCACGCGATGTGCCAGCACCGGATCGACGAGGAGTCGCGTACCTGGCCGCGTTTCTCGTCGGTGACGACTCCCAGATCGAAGCCGCCGGTAGACGATCGCGGTGGGGCCGCCGAAACCAGCCCCGAAAACGCCCCGAAAACGCCAAAAGGCCGGCGCGAGGCCGGCCTTTTCATCGACGACTGCGCGCCGGGGCTTAGAACGCGATGCCCAGGTTGACGCTGCCGTTCATCGTCGCGTCCGCGGCGGAGAGCACGTTCTCTTCCTCCGTGATGATGCCCGCGCCATCGAAGCTGGTCGAGATCCGGCGGTAGCTCAGCTCGCCGCGAACGAACAGGCGCTTGGGCAGCGGGATCTGGAAGCTCGCGTCGAGGTTGAAGCCCGACGCCGACCCCGGCCCGTACCAGTCGAGCGAGCTCACGTCGCCGGTGTCGAGCACGTAGAACATCTTGGCGCCGAAGCCGATCGTCGCGCGCTCCGTGACGTGCAGGTCGAGGTGCGCGCCGGCGTGGAACGCCGAGTACTGCGCGTTCGGCACCTCGAGCGGGATGTCCGCCGCCAGCTCGTAGCTGTGCTGGCCATAGCCGACCTCGCCGTCGAGCGAGATCAGGCCGAGCGGCTGGCGGTAGTGGATCGCGCCCTCGAAGCCGTGCTGGTTGATCGAGTAGTTACCGACGGTGTCTTCGGTGTCCGCGCCGACCTCGGAGCCGGCCGAGTGGTACAGGCCGAACGAGAACCCGATGCCCGACAGCGTGCCGTCCAGCTTCTTCGTCGGGAACGGGTACACCGCCGCCTGGACCTGCATGCCCTTGCTGCGGGCGCTGAAGTCCTGCACGTTGTCGCTGTCGGCCTCGGGCGCGAAGCTGCGCGCGCCGTAGTAGCCGCCGCCGCTGATCGCGAACCGCGGCGTGGGCTGCGGCACGTGGGCCGCCGGCTTGCCGATGATCGTCTCCGCCTCGACGGCGTCAGGGCCGAACACCGCGAGGGCGTCGTTCTTCTCCTGCTCGGCCGCCGCGACCGCGCGCGGCTTCTCCGGCCGGCGCTCGGTGACGCCGCCGTCCTCGCCGTCCTCGCCCGCCTCCTCCTTCGAGACGGTCTCCTCCCGCTCGGCCTTGCCGGCCTTGCCGGCCTTGCCGGCCTTGCCGGCCTTGCCGGTCTTGCCGGCCTTGCCGCGCGGGCTCTCCTGATCTTCCTCGAGCTGGCTGGCCGTGGCGGCGCCGTCGCCGTCGAGCCGCTGCTTCGCGCCGACGAGCTCGCGGGCCTGCTTGCCCGTCACCGGCGGGAGCTTCGTCCCGATCTCCGGGGTGCCCTCGACGTACTCGAGCACCTCGTCGAGCTGCTGCCGCAGCTGATCCGTGCCCGAGCTCGTGACGCCCGCCTTGCCGAGCTTGACCGAGACCTTGTCGACCTCGTCGCCGGTGCTCGCGTCGCGCACGAGGACGTAGAGCAGCTTGCTCCGGCCCTCGTCCTGGATCCAGCCCTCGATCACGGCTTCGACGCCGGCCTGCTTGGACGCCTTGCGCCAGCCCTGCGGCCCGCGCGTGTCCTTGACCTGCGCGCGCGCGTCCTCCCAGCGCTTCGTCGCGACGACGTCGTACTGCTCGCCGAGCAGGTTCACGACGGCGTTGCGGCCGCTGTCGGCGAGCGTGCGAGGCCCGTCGAAGTCGAGGATGACCAGGCGGCGCGGCTTGGCGTCGGCGGTGGCGGTTCCGGCCGCGCAGAGCGCGACCGCGGTGAGCGCGAGACGGATGGCCTTGGTGGTGAACATGGCGTTGGTCCTTGGGGCGTTGCTAGCTTGGGCTGAGCTATGGGTGGAAAGAGGGGGGGCGTGGTCGACGTGGTCGGCGTGGTCGGGTGAGCGGGGCTTCGCCCGTCACTCGCACCAGAACCGGGGGCAGCTGCCGCCGGTGTTGGGCTGGTTTCCGTAGACGGAGACGGTGCCGCTCGCGACGCAGTAGTCGAGCTCCATCGCGCGGCAGTTGCTGAGGCTCGTGTTGCCGGTGACGAGCACCGTCTGGCCGATGCCGGCGAGGTGGCTGATCGTGTCGATGTTGGCGAGCAGCGCGTTGTTCGTGATCGAGACCGAGCTCGTGACGTACTGCATGCCGGCGAAGCCGCCGAGGCTCGTGAGCGCGTCGTTGTCGTCGATCGTGAGGCTGCCCTCGATGCGGGTCACGCCGCTCCACGCGCCGAGCGAGGCGAGCGCGCGGTTGCCGCGCAGGACGAGGTCGCCCTTGATCGCGGGGGCCGCGGCGCCGGTGAGCGACGCGAGCTGCGCGTTGTTCGAGATCTCGACGCGGCCGACCTGCTGCAGCGAGCCGAGGTCGAGCGACGTCGCGCCGTTGCCGGTGATCGCGACCGAGCCGGCCGCCGTCAGCTCGTCGAACGTGATCGCCGAGAGCTTCGCGTTGTCGGCGATCCGCAGCTCGCCCTCGATGTTCTTGGCGAAGGCGACGCCGGCGAGCGAGGTGAGCGCCGCGTTGCCGCGGATCGTGTACGAGGTGTCGAGGTCGTCGGCGTCCTGGAGGCGGATCTTGTCGAGCGTGGTGAGCTTGGTGTTGCCCGTGATGGTGATCGCGCCCCAGACGTCGAACGCCGCGGGGACGTCCAGCGTGGTCAGGCCGGTGTCGACGATCTCGAGGTCGTTGACCGCGGTGAGCTTGCCGAGCCGGGCGATGCTGGTGACCGCCGCGCCCTCGATGCGGAGCTTCGCGTAGAGGTCCCAGCAGCCCGTCGGGAGCTTCTCGAGGTCGGCCGCGCCGCGGATCGTGACCGGCGCCTCGAGCTTCTGGCAGTCGCCGCCGTCCTGCCCGTCGGTGGTCTTGGGCTTGCGGGTGCGGCCGGCATCGCTGCCGCCCACCTCGCCGACGCAGGCCGTGCCGGCGAAGGCAAAGAGCGCGGTGAGCGTGGTGAGCGTGGTGAGGGAGACGGTGCTGAGCGCGTGGGCTTGGGTGCGCATGTCGAGGTCCATGTCCAAGCGGCGTGCCGAGTCGCCAGCGCTGTTGTTTCCGATGGTTGACAGCGTTCGGGCCGGGGTAGGCAGGTGGTCCTTGTCAACTTGGGGATGCATGGAGAGTCGGCGCCCCGGGGGCGCGCCGAACGCGCGCCGAAGCGCCGCGCGCGCCGAAAACGAAACGAGCCGCCCGGGCGGGCGGCTCGTTCTGGAATCCAGTCGGCGAGCGAGACGAAGGAGTCTGCTCAGCGCCCCGGGCGGACGTCGACGCGGTGCTGCTCGAGGAGGACGCCGCTCAGCTGCTGCAGCTGCGCGACGGCCGTGTGGTAATCGGTGACGGCGCGGCCGCGGCGCAGGCGCGCCTCGATCAACTGCGTCTGCCGCTGCATGACGGCGAAGTTGTCCGAGCGACCCGTGATGAAGTTGCTCCGCTCGGCCTTCACGGCCTCCTCGGCGACGAAGATCGCCTTGTCGGCGAGCCCGACGCGGGCGCGGGCCGCGGTCACCGCCTTGACGGCCCCCACGACCTCGGCGTCGAGGATGCGGGCCTGGTCGGCGCGGTCGACCTCGACCTTGGCCTTCTTCGCGGCCGCCGCGTCGCGCGCGCCGCGGGCGGCGCCCGAGATCTCGAACTCGACCCGCAGGCCCGCCATCACCTCGAAACCGTTCGCGGATCCGAGGCCGGAGAACGCCTGGTCCTGCGATGCGCCGTTGCCGATGAGGCCGCCCGTCAGGCTCAGATCGACCTGCGGGAGCATCCCGTTCTTGGCGACCTTGAGGTCGACCTCGGCGAGCTTGCGCTGGATGCCGAGCGCGAGGAGCCGGCGGTTCGCCCGGCGGCTGCGCTGGAGCACCTCCTCGACGTCCCACTCGTCGGCGCCGATCTCGAACGCCTCGGCCGGGCGGAGCGCGACGCGGCGCCGGGACAGCTCGAGGCCGATCTTGCGCCGCAGCTCGAGCGACTTCTTCTCGAACTCGAGCTGCGCGGTGAGCAGCGACTCGCGGCGGGTCGCCAGCTCGAAGTTGATCGCGTTGATCTCCGTCGGGGCGACGGAGCCGGCGCGGATCTGCTCGCGCGTCACCTTCTCCTGCGCCTCGGCGAGGACCACCGCCTCGTTGCGGACATCGACGGAGTAGCCGAGGTACGCGAGCTCCCAGTAGCCGGCGACGACGTTGAAGATCATCTCCTCCGCCGCGAGCTGCGTCCGGAGCGTCGCCTCGGAGAGCTGGAGATCCGCGCGCTTCTCGGCGGCGAGCGCCACGTCGGGGCCAAAGCCCCGGGCGAGCGGCTGGGTGAGCGTCAGCTTCGCGCCGGCCTGGTGCGTCGTGTAGTACTCCGGCTGGTCCTGCTGCTGCTGCTGCGCGCCCTGCTGGCCGGCGTTCAGGACGACGTCGCGATACTCCTGCGGGATCGCGATCTCCTTGCCGACGCGGGTCATGCCGACCTCGACGCCGACGGAGCCGCCCGTCGGCAGCCGGCGGCCGAGCGTCAGCGCGGCCTTCGCCTGATCCTCGCGGACCGTCTGGAACGGCTCGACGTCGACGGTGCGGCCGATGGCGTTGATGCCGTAGCTCGCCTCGGCGCCGAGGATCCAAGACTGCTCCTTGCGCGCCGCGCCGGCCGAGCCCTTGGCGACGCTGCGGTCCGCCTTGGAGCGCGCGAGCTCCGGCGAGAGCCGGACCGCCACCTCGATCAGGTCGTCGAGCTTGACGGGGAGGACGGCGCGCGCCTCGGGCCCGTCGCTGTCCTCCTCCTCCTCGATCTCGGCGGCGGAGGCGACCCGCTCCTGGCGCGCCGGGCGCGCCGGCTCTTCCTTCTTCTTGCGCGGCCGATCATCATCGGCGTCCTCATCGACCTCGCGGCTCCGGCGATCGTCGCGGGTGCGCTCGGTCTTGCCGATGCTGCGGCGGCTGTCGTCATCGCGGCTCGTGCGGCGACGCTCGGCGGTGGCGGGCGTCGTGACGAGCAGGCTTCCAAGGGCGGCGATGATGAAGGGGCGGGTCATCATGGGAAGTGGCTAGAGCACCTGCCATGCCCACGCGTAACTCCGCTGTCTACCTCAGGATCCAGCGCTAGAAGCCCGCGGAGCTCGAATACCCCGGGTTACGGATCGCGATCCCACCCCCCATGAGCGCGGAGGTCCCCAGCGGTTGCTTCCGCGGGTTGACGGATTGCGCCCCCCGCTCCTGGGCGCGGCGCCGGAGGCGCTCATTGATTCCGGACGTTGGCAAGCGTGTCGCGCGTGGTCCTCGCCTTGCACTTTCGGCCGTTCACCATGCGGCCCTACGAATATCCGGAGGCTCCCACGCACCTGGGCTCCCACCAGTTGCCGCTACCGCCCGAGTGGCTGCCCAGCGATGACGATCTGGAGCCGGCCACGCGCGCGCGGCGCGCCGCCGAGATCCAGCGCGTCGTCACCGAGCGCAGCGCCCACCGGTACCCGGCCGAGGTCACCCCGGCGGCGCACGGCAAGGCGCGCCGCCGGCCGGCCGCCGAGCACGTGAGCGAGGACGCGCTTCCGCTGGGGCCGATACCGCGCCGCGAGCCGTCGGTGGCGCAGCCTGCTCCGCGCCGCGAGCCGTCGGTGGCGCAGCCCGCGCCGCGCCGCGAGCCGTCGGTGGCGCAGCCCGCGCCGCGCCGCGAGCGTGACCGCGACCGCGCGGACCGGGGCGAGCGCTCGCGCCGCGACTCCTCTACTTCTTCCTCTTCTTCCTCTTCTTCCTCTTCTTCGTCTTCTTCCTCTTCTTCGCGCCGCGAATCGTCTTCCTCTTCTTCCTCGTCTTCGCGCCGCGAGTCGTCTTCCTCTTCTTCCTCTTCCTCCTCTCCTTCGCGTCACGAAGCGCCTCGCACGGCCCACCCGACTGGCACGCCGCCGCAGGGCACACCTGCCTCGCAGGCCCAAGCGCAGGCGCAGGCCGCCGCCCAGGCGCAGGCCGATGCCGCCGCCGACGCGCAGGGCCCCGCTGTGCAGCAGCTCCCGAACGGGATCGCCGCCATCGATCCGATGCAGGTCCCCGTGCCGCCCGAGCTCGGCGGCCCGATCTACAGCTGGATCCGCCGCCTCGCGCTGCAGGCCGACCTCGCCGGCGCCGACCGCGTTCTCCGCGACGCGCTCGCCGACCTGACGTCGTCCCTGAGCGTCTCGATCGTCTACCCCGGCGAGGAGGGCCTGTGGACGCTCGGCGGCGACGACGAGATCCCGCGCGACGCGCAGCCGATCGTCGCCGTCGGCCGCGCCCGCCGCGCCCTCATCAGCTCGCACAACGCGCTCGTGCCGGTCCTGACCAGCACCGAGGTCGTCGCCGTCGTCGTGCTCACGCGCAACCCGCGCAACCCCGGCTACCACCCGCTCGAGCAGATGGCCGCGATCGCGCTCGCCCGCGAGGCCGCCGCGATCCTCCACCACCTCGCCGTCCAGCACCTGCAGCACGCCGCCGAGGTCAAGGCCGACAAGGGCGGCCTCTACCGCGGCGAGGCGCTCGAGGCGCACCGCACGCGCGGCCAGGAGGGCCAGGTCGTCCACCTCTCGCCGACCTGGGTGCGGCGCACGTACCCGATCCTCATCGTCACGATCATCGTCGCGATCGTCGCCGCGATCCTCGTCACCGTCCCGACGTACAGCACCGGCACCGGCGTGATCGTCTTCGACGGCACGCCCGTCACGGCGCCCATCGGCGGCACCGTCGATCAGCTCTACGTCTCGGCCCGACAGGCCGTGAAGAAGGGCCAGGTCCTCGTCAAGCTCAACAACGCCGCCGAGGCCGCCGAGCTCACCGCCGCGACCAGCGACTACGAGAACGCCATGCTGCAGTACCTCTACGATCCGCAGGACGAGACGGCGAAGAAGTCGCTCGCGTCGGCGCTGACCCGCGTCGAGCGCGCGCGGGCGCAGGCCGAGACCCGCGTCGTGCGCGCCGCCAAGGACGGCGTCGTCGCCGACCTGCGCATCCGCCTGGGCTCGGCGCTGAACGCCGGCGACACCGTGCTCTCGATCGTGCAGCCCAACACCGACCCGGAGATCACCGCGTTCCTCCCCGGCAAGGACCGGCCGCGGCTCCGCACCGGCATGACGCTGCAGGTCGATCTCGTCGGCTTCACGAAGGCCCGCGAGAGCGCGACCATCACCAGCATCTCGACCGAGATCGTCGCCGGCGAGGAGATCGCCAACCGCATCCTCGGCCCCGGCCTCGCCGGCGCGTTCCGCCAGCTGAACGGCGGTAACTGGGTGATCGTCAAGGCGAAGCTCCCCGGCCGGACCTTCGTCGCCGACAAGCGGACCAACTATTACCACCACGGCCTCACCGCCAAGACCGAGGTGAAGATCCAGTCGAAGCCGTTCCTCGTAACGCTCTTGCCGGCGCTCGACAAATACATCCGATAGGCGACCGCTCGGACAGTCAGCGCCGGCGCCCCCCCTCGCCTCGGCGGGGCGGCCGAATCCAATCCATCCACCAACGCAACAGCGGCGCGAGGCTCGGCAAGGCCTCGCGCCGCGCTCGCCGTTTCGGCGCCCGCCCCCGCGAGCTCAGCGCCGCCACCCGCGAGCTCGGCGCCCGCACCCGCGAGCTCGGCGCCGCGGGGCCGGGGCCCCGCCCCCGCTCGGGCTTGCGTCCCTCGGTATACGAGCCGGACCCCCGCCTCCCGCGCTTTGCGGCGTAACCGCCGGAAACCGCAGCGAAGCCCCCGTGGCACGGCGGCTGCTCAAGCCTCTGGCGACGGCAGCTGAATCGCCCCCCGCGCTCGACGGTCCGCCCAGACCCCGCGCGCAATCAGCCCGCTGTCTCCGCCACCACCGGAGCCGCCCATGTCCTCCCCCACGTCCAAGTCGCAAAAAGAAATCGCCGAGAGCTTCCCCGCGCTGAAGCGGCTCGGGTTCCTCTCGACCAAGAAGAGCGTCCCGTTCGTCCAGCAGCTCGAGTGGACCGACTGCGGCGCCGCCTCGCTCTGCATGGTCATGGCCTACCACGGCCGCGATCCCAAGCTCGCCGAGGTCCGCGAGGCGATGGGCATCGGGCGCGACGGCGTCTCGGCCAAGTCGATCCTCGACACCGCCGAGCGCTACGGCATGCAGGGCCGCGGCATCAAGGTCGACCTCTCGCAGGTCCACCTGCTGAAGCCCGCCACGATCCTGCACTGGGAGTTCAACCACTTCGTCGTCTTCGAGAAGGTCGTCAAGGACGGCGTCCGCATCGTCGACCCCGCCACCGGCCCGCGCGACGTGAAGCTGTCCGAGTTCGGCAAGTGCTTCACCGGCGTCGCGATCGAGCTCGTCCCCACCGATCGCTTCACGAAGACCAAGGCCGAGAAGGGCCGCCTCAAGCGGTACGTCCGCGAGCTCATGTCCGAGAAGGGCCTGTTCTCGCGGATCATCTCCGTCTCGCTCGCGCTGCGCCTCATCGCGCTCGCGATGCCGCTCATCACCGGCATGATCATCGACCGCGTCGTCCCGCGGACCGACTACGACCTGCTCTACGTCTGCCTCGCGACCATCGGCGGCATGACCGCGTTCAACCTCGTCGCCGAGGTCGTGCGCGGGTTCTTGCTCCTGCACCTCCGCATCGCGCTCGACACGCGGATGACGCTCGGCTTCCTCGACCACATGGTCTCGCTGCCGTTCAGCTTCTTCCAGCGCCGCTCGACCGGCGATCTCATGATGCGCGTCGAGAGCAACGGCACCGTCCGCGAGATCGTGACCAGCAAGTCAATGTCCGCCGTGATCGACGGCCTGTTCGTGCTGCTCTACGCCGTGATCATCTTCTACGTGAACCCGCTGCTCGGGCTCATCACGATCGTGATGTCCGCCGTCGAGGCGCTGATCTTTTTGTGCGCCCGCCCGACGTTCCACCGCCTGCTCGCCGCCGACCTCGACAAGCAGGCCAAGGAGCACAGCTACATGGTGCAGATGCTCGGCGGCATGGAGACGCTCAAGTGCGCCGGCGCCGAGCGGCTCGGCGTCGAGAAGTGGGCGAACCTCTACACCGACGAGCTGAACGTCAAGATGCGCCGCGCCCGCGCCAGCTCGTACGTCGACTCGATCCGCGGCGCCGTCGCCGCCCTGGGGCCCATGCTGATCCTCACGATCGGCGCCACCTCCGTCATGCGCGGCGAGATGTCGCTCGGCATGATGCTCGCGATGAACTCGCTCGCGACGAGCCTGTTCGGCCCGCTCTCGCAGCTCGTCGCCAGCGCCCTCGAGCTCCAGCTCGTGAAGGGCCACATGGACCGCATCGACGACGTGCTCCAGACGCCGCTCGAGCAGGACCGCGACGCCGTCCAGCAGCCCCCGCGCCTGCGCGGCGGCGTCTCGGTCAAGAACGTCTCGTTCAAGTACGGCGAGCAGGCCCCGCTCGTGGTCCAGGACGTCTCGCTCGACATCGCGCCCGGCATGTCGGTCGCGCTCGTGGGCCCCAGCGGCTCCGGCAAGAGCACGCTGCTCGGCCTCCTCGCCGGCATGCACAAGCCGCTCAAGGGTGATATCACGTACGACCAGCGCAGCCTGCACGAGTACGACCTGCGCGCCGTGCGCCAGCAGATCGGCATCGTGCCGCAGCACCCGTTCATCTTCGGCGGCACCGTGCGCGAGAACGTCGCGCTCACCGCGCCCGGCGCGGCGCTCGACCGGATCCAGTCCGCGTGCAAGGTCGCCGGCCTGCACGAGGACATCGCCGAGATGCCCATGGGCTACGACACCGTGATCTCCGACGGCGGCGGCTCGCTCTCCGGCGGCCAGCGCCAGCGCGTCGCGATCGCCCGCGCCGTCATCCGCAACCCGAGCCTCATGCTGCTCGACGAGGCGACGTCGGCGCTCGACAACGCCACCGAGAAGCGCGTCATCGAGAACCTCGAGCGGCAGCGCTGCACCCGCATCACCGTCGCGCACCGGCTCTCGACCGTGCGCAACGCCGACCTGATCGTCGTCATGGACAAGGGCCGCGTCGTCGAGCAGGGCACCCACGATCAACTCCTCGCGTATGGCGGCCTCTACACGCAGCTCATCCGCGCCTCGCAGAACAACCCGATGGAGATGGCATATGAAGCGGTTTCTTCCGATCGTCCTTCTCGTAGCGTGCAGCGGAGCCGAGCCACCGCCGGCCGAGCCTAGCCCGACCGAGGCCGTCGTCCCCGCCGCCCTCCTGCCGCCGTCGAGCTCCCCGACTTCCCCGGCGTTGTGACGTCGCGCAACACGAAGGTCGTCTCCGCCGAGTTCCCCGGCCGCGTGGACCGCGTCCACATCTTCAACGGCCAGAAGGTCCGCGAAGGCGACCCCATCGTGCGGCTCGACGACAGCGAGCTCAAGTCGCAGATCGAGTCGGCGAAGCAGAACGAGAACGCCGCCCGGGCCGAGGCCGGCGCCGCTGGCGCGCAGGCGTACGCCGCCGGCATGGCGTTCCAGCGCGACGCTCGCCTCGCGCGGCGCGGCTACGTCTCGCGGGCCCAGCTCGACAACGCCCGCGCGCAGCGCGGCGCGTACGGCGGGCAGGCCGGCGCGCACCTCTCGCGCGCCGAGAGCTACAAGGCCGAGCGCACCCGCCTCGAGGGCCTGGCCGCCAAGGCCCAGGCCACCGCGCCGATGGACGGCGTCGTCATGATGGTCAAGCTCAACGAGGGCGAGCTCGCGCAGAAGGGCACCCCGCTCGCCCGCGTGTTCGATCCCAAGGACCTCGTCATGAAGTTCGCCGTGCCCAAGGAGCACCGCCACCTGGTGGCGCCCGGCAAGCGCGTCGAGCTGCGGATCGAGGGCGTCGAGCGCCCGCTGTGGGCCACCGTCGAGCGCATCGCCGATCAGGAGCCGCCGCTCAACTTCTCCATCGTCGAGGCCGACATCGACGACGCCAAGCTCAGCCCCGACGAGGTCCGGCTGACCGCCAAGGGCCGCGTCCGGATCGCCGAAGCCGCCAAGGGCAAGTCGTGACCATGGTACGTTCGCCCACAGACGTGTCTGACGGCCAACACCTCGAGACTCCCACCTGGGTCACCTCGTTCCAGGGCCTCCCCCGCACCGTCAACGTCCGGCGCTGCCGGCTCGAGGTCGTCGCGGGCCCCGATGTCGGCAAGGTCATCGAGCTCGCGCAGCCCGCGATCATGATCGGCCGCACCGGCGCCGACCTGAACCTCACCGATCCGAAGGTGTCCGGCCTCCACGCCGAGCTCCGGCTCCAGGCGGATGGCTACCGCGTCCGGGACCTCGGCTCGACGAACGGCACGCACGTCCGCGGCGTCCGCATCGTCGACGGGTTCATCGCGCCCGGCTCGACGATCCAGATCGGCAAGAGCGCCGTCGTGTTCGACCCGCTCGACGACAGCGTGTCCGTCCCGCTGTGGCACGAGGCGCGCCTGCACGGCCTGATCGGCGGCAGCGCGGCGATGCGCCACATGTTCGATCTCATCAACCGCTTCGCGCAGAGCGACGCGACCGTCCTGATCCAGGGCGAGACCGGCGCCGGCAAGGAGGGCGTCGCCGACGCCATCCACCAGTGCTCGCCGCGCCGCAACGGCCCGTTCGTCGTGCTCGACTGCTCGGCGATCCCCGAGCAGCTGTTCGAGGACCAGATCTTCGGCCACGAGCAGGGCGCGTTCACCGGCGCCGGCAAGGCCACGGTCGGCGTGTTCGAGGCCGCGCACGGCGGCACGCTGTTCCTCGACGAGATCGGCGAGCTGCCGCTCGACGTCCAGGCCAAGCTCCTGCGCGCCGTCGAGACGCGCAAGGTGCGCCGCCTCGGCTCGACGAAGGTCGTCTCCTCCGACGTCCGCATCATCGCCGCGACGAACCGCGATCTCGCCACCGAGGTCAACCGCGGCACGTTCCGCTCCGATCTCTTCTACCGCCTGAGCGTCGCCAAGCTCGCGGTGCCCGCGCTGCGCGAGCGCCGCGAGGACATCCCGCTGCTCGTCGAGCACTTCCTCCGCCAGCTCACCGCGACGATCGGCAACCGCGACCCGCGCCTGCCCGACGACTTCCTCGCGCGCGCCCAGCGCCACGCCTGGCCCGGCAACGTCCGCGAGCTGCGCAACGCCGTCGAGCGCGCGTGCCTCTTGCCGAACCACCCGACGCTCGGCTTCGACGCGCCGCCCAAGAAGGAGGGCGCTGGCCTCGGCGAGATCGACATCGACGTCCCGTTCAAGGTCGCCAAGCAGAAGCTCGTCGACGAGTTCGACCGCCGCTACCTCGAGGCCCTGCTCGAGGCGCACGACAACAACATCTCGGCCGCGGCGCGCGCCGCCGGCATCGAGCGCATGTCGATCTACAAGATGATCCGCCGCCTCGGCCTCGACAAGCAGGACGAGAGCAACCGCGCCCCGTCGGCGGCGGCCGACGACGACGACGGCGACGGCGACACGGACCACCACCGCTAAGCTGCTCGCTGGGGCGTTCGCCGCGCCCGCCTACGGCCCTCACCACATTACTCGGATCCAGATCAGATATCCGCGGATTCAAGTGACGAGAGCGCGAGCGTGAGTGCTCGAGTGAAGTACGCGCGGCTGCCAAGCGCGCAGGGGATGTCCCTCGCGCGCTCGCTCGGGGGGCCTAATCGCGTGCTCAGTTGGGCCCGCGCGAACACGAACACCGCGCGCGTGACGACCGATCGGCCCCCAGCTCGCGTCGCGTCGCGTCGGGACATCCCCTCGCGCGCGGCGCGCCGCGCGTTGGCGAGGCGCGCCGCTCGTGCTCGTAACGATGGGAAGAGCCAGCTCGGCGCCGCGTGATCGATGACGGCCTGCGATCAGCGCTTACTCCGGATGGGCCGCGCGCGCGGCACCATATAAAGGAGGGCGCAGCGCGTTAGACGCACTGCATCAAGCCGGAATCCCCACCGAGCTGGAGGGCGCCGTCTGCCGGCGAAGGCGACCCTCGGCGAAATCAAGTTGGAAGGTCCGACGCACGTTACGTCTGAAGCTTCTGATGCGCAGCGGCCAGGGACGCGGCGGCGCTGTCCACGTCGAGCCGATCTTGGTCGCGCTCGCCGCCGTCGGCGCGGACACTGAGGCCGGGCTCGCCTGCTTGCTCGGAACCTACCGCATCGCGTGCACCGGCTGCGGCCGCATCGCGTTCGAGAGCGACGCCTGCCCGCGCTGCTACGCCCCCGGCGGGCTCGCCCTCGCGCTCGGCGCGCCGAGCCGGCTGCCGGTCCCGAAGCGGTGCCCATCGTGTAGCGAACTCGAGCTGCTCGCGATCACGCTCGTCCCGGCGGCCGCGCGCTACGGCGGCGTCCGCCGAAGCCGGCCCCGCTCGCCGAGTACGGCGCGCCGGGCTACCACGTCGTCGCGTACGCGTACGCGTGCGACGGCAGCGATCGCGCCATCGTCGCAAAGGGGTCCCCCTTGTACGGCGAGCACAGCCCGCTGCGCGAGCGGCCTTGACCGCGCCGCGTGGCGATCCGCCCGAGCGAGAACTCGGCCGAGGTCGTCGAGGTCGAGTAGACCTAGCTAGCTAGCAGCGATCATGCGGCCTGAAGCATTAGAGTGATTCGTACCCCGATTTCCTAGCTTCTGATATTGTCCGATCGTAATGTAACTTCGGTCGAGCCGCCTCGGTAACCTCAGTGCAATACTGTTCCTTCGAGATGCAAAGAAACATCTATTGAATGCCAGCTGACCCAACAAGCAACCACATTGCCATCATTAGGTTTACATGAGCACTGCAAGCACAGAAGCAGAAGCTGCGTTCACCGCGGGGCTGCAAGCACAACGAGATCACGACATCTCATCCGCTCTGCAGCACTATGAACGTTGCCTTCAAGTTCCTAATTCCGATCCTGTGACGCGGGCGCTCGCAACCGGAAACCGGGCGATTATTCTGGCGCAGCAAGGTGATCTTGACGACGCGATAGCCGGGCTAGATGTGGCGCTCGAAGGCTTACTTCCTCATGCAGGAAGAGAACCGCTCGCATTGGTCCGCTTTGCCAGAACGCGTTTTTCTGCACTTGGCGCTCGCGGCCGATTCCAAGATAGTTTCGCTGCATTTCAGGATACCATTGATTACATTAAAAATCTGACCAAATCAGGCATCGAATCGCAGATTATCCTGGATGAATTGAGCAAAGAAGAAGCGTACTCACTACTCGAGTTCGGCGGACTACTGCTTCATATCCAGGAATTCGCCAAAGCGGAGCGCGTATTATCTCTTGCCATCCATATGCTTGAGAATCATGCCGACTCAGACGCCCATGGAATGACCAGCGCACTAATCAACCATTCCCAAGCTATTCGCCAACTAGGAAATGAAAGAGAAGCCCTCCAGGATCTCAGCCGTGCAAGAGAGTTTGCCGACCGTATCAGGCATCGCCGTGAGGCTGCGCGAATTGAGGCCCTAAGGGCCGAATTACTTGTTCGTCTAAATCGCCTTCAGGAGGCTGTATTTCCGCTAGAAGAAAGCATCGAACTCGCCAAACAGACTCAAGATCTTGTCGCGGTAGTAACAAGGACTTGGTTCTTGGCTAATATATACTCCGATTTGGATAATCCTGAAATCGCCGCGAATCTCATGCAGGAATGTGAGTCTCTTGCTCGCAGCGCAGAATCCCCCAAGGTTCGAGCCGAATTCTATCAGGCGTTCGCGAATATTGAACATCGGCGAGAAAATTCCCATGAGTTTGATTGCCTTAAGGCTTCGGTTGACGCGTGGCTCGAAACCGTCGAACTTCAGAGCGAGCCGAATCTGCGAGTATCATTGGCGACAGAGTTATCCAAAGTGGCACGTCGCCTAGTAGTGCAGCTCTGCCAGCGCAATGAGCTAGAAGCGGCATGGGACGTCTGGGAAGCATCCCGGGCTGTCGGACTGCGAGCAAGTGTCGCCTTGAGGGATGTTTCCGGGTCTGCGTCCCAAGTTCAGATCCCTAAGGCCCTTGGCGCTCAGGCACTATTCGAATGGGCAAGGAATCGTTCACGGCTCGTTCCAACAGTGCTCTGCACTATCATTCTAATGCCTGATAAGCTGCATTTGCTAGCTATCAATCACGATGGCGTTCCGTTTACAAATTCCATTCCTGTCATTGAAGATGCATTCGTACAAGCGCTTTCCGAGTTGCGCAAGGCTGCGCCAGATCGCGAGTCGGATTACGATGCATTGCACTTTGAAGGTAGCCTCTCAGTGTTCAGTGGGTTGCTCGAAAGGCTATTCTGTGGAGTCATGGTACCCCACATGATCATCATGCCTACGTTTGAGCTATGGGGGATCCCTTGGTCTGCTGCATTAGCGAACCGTGACGATCGTATCCGTTGCGCTCTCTGGCACTTTGATTGCCATGCAGCCGGCCGCCTCCCTCCAACTCTCGAAGTTGCCAATCAGATCGATCGCTGTCGGCGAGGAGCAAGGTGTCCCATTTGCTGATGAAACGATTGCAGTGAGCGAGGTCGCAACCTTGGCAGATAGTGCCATCGACGAACATGCAACCAAGGCTAAATTCACCGAGTTCCTGGGTTACGAAAACATCTTACATGTCAGTTCACACGGCGAATGGTTCGGGCCCGATCCTGAGCTAAGCGGAGTTCTACTTGAGGATGGCCGTTATGGGGTTGCGGACGTATTGGCAGTTAGATGCAGAGCGCCATTGGTAATTCTTAGTGCATGCGACTCCGGAAGAATGCACGTTGCACCGAACGACGATCCCTTCGGGCTGGTCGCTGCTTTGATGACGCGTGGCACTGCAAATGTAATTGCCTGCCTGTGGCCTGTTTCTGCGAGCGCTGCGAAGGTCTTTGTAATTGCGCTAATCGAAAACATTCAACGAGGTACCGTACTGATCGAGGCAATGCGGCTTGCACGAAACAGACTCAGAGCAGAATCCGCTGACATTGCCGACTGGGGAGCATTTGAATTATTCGGAGTTGGTTGACGCCCACGAGTAATTTAAGTTAATTGCTAGTCTTTACACTGTGGGTAGCAGTGCCATGCCAGCAGGCACATCGGAGCGATGTATAGCTTGGAATGGGTGCATCATCGAGCATGCAGCGAAACTTCCGCCCGAAACACCTCCGCTCTTGCGCCAGACGGCTCAGTCACCCGGGCGAGCGAGCAGGCCGACGTATAGCTCGTCCACCATGAGGGCGGTGCCGGTCAAGAACGTCACGCTCTCGCCGAGTCCGATGGTACGGTGCTGCCGTCAGCCGACCGGCAGTAGTGCTCGACGCGCGGCTCGGTCGGCGAGACGGGCACGTAGTCGGCGAGCGAGGCAAGGCCCTCGCCACCGAGGTCAACTGCGGCACGTTCCGCTCCGATCTCTTCTACCGCCAAGCTCGCGGTGCCCTCACTGCGCAAGCGCCGCTACCTCGAGGCCCGCTCGAGGCGCACAACAACAACATCTCCGCCACCGCCGGCGTCGCCGGCATCGAGCTCGCGCGCTACTTGACCGGGGAACCCGAACCAGCGTGTGCGTACCATCGGGGAACTCGACGCCAGCGAGCCGGGCTACCACGTGTCGCGTACACGTGCGATGGCTGCGATTGCGCCGTCGTCGCGAAGGGCTGTCCCTGTGCGGCGCGCCCGGCCCGCTGCGCCAGCGGCCCTGACCGGGTTCGTCGCGATAGCCAAAGTCAGGTCCAGCTCTTGCGCGCTCCGAGCCGCGCGAGCAGGACCTCGAGCCCCGCCGTGTCCAGGCTCGCGAGCTCGCGCTGCCGCTCGTCCGTCAGCTCGATGCCGAGCGCAGCGCAGAGCGCCTCCACGCCGCGCCGCAGGCCCTGCTCCTTGCCGCGCTGCTCGCCGCGCTGCTCGCCGCGTCGCTCGCCGCGCCGCTCGGCGAAGCTGAGCGCGCCGCGCTCGTTCTGGATCGCCATGCCCGCCCGGATGTACGCGTCCCACTCGGCCACGGTGAAGCCCGCGGTGCGCGCCGCCTCGAGCGCGTCGATGAATGGGTGCTCGGCCAAGACCTCGGGCACCACCGTCAGGTTATCGGCCTCGCGGAAGAAGTACGCCCACTTCTCGACCACCGTGCGCGGCGGCTGGCTCGCGTCGTACTTCGGCAGCTCCAGGAACACGAGCTGGATCTGCCCGAGCTCGTGCGCGCCACTCTCTCGCTCGGTCATCCGCCAGCGGCTCAGCATCGGGATCTTCCGCTCGCCCTGCTCAGGCCACAGCTCGAAATCGCAGATGGTGATGCCGACGACGTCGTTCAGATCCGGATACAGATCGCCACGGGCGATCTGGTTCACGTACGCCTTCGCCACGTTGTAGACCACGCGCTTCTCGAACCCCTCGACTTGCAGCACCTGCATCTCGACGACGTAGGTGACGCCGCGGACGTCCCTGCACTGGACGTCGACGATCGACAGCTTCAGCTCGGCCACGGCCGGCCGCTGCTCCGGGGGCAAGAGGTTGACCTTGGTGATCCGGTGGGCCTCGTCGAGGCCGAGCATGGCGTTCAGGAACGCGATCAGGACGTCCTTGTGCTCCTCCGAGCCGAAGATCCGCTTGAACGCGAAGTCGGTCTTGGGATCGGCGAACGTGGGACGCTGCATGGAGCGCTTATAGCCTACGCTCGGTCGCCCGGCAGGGCGAGCAAGAGGTCGCCGCGCTCACACCAGCGCCTTGCCTAGCACTTCCTTCGCTGCGATCGGCGCGTGCCCGATCAGCCGGCCCAGCGCCACGTCCGTGCGCGAGAACGCGCCGTGCCGGCTCGCCGCGAGCATGCCGACGAGCATGTCGGCGACGGGCGCCGCAAGGCCGCCGGCCACCAGCGTGTCGCGATACGCATCGTCGCTCACGACGACGCGGCGGACCGCGCGCCCCGTGACCTCCGACGCGATCGCCGCGAGCTGCTCGAGTGTGAGCGCCTCGCCAGCCGTGAGCGGCGCGCTGATGCCGTCGAGCGCATCCGACGTCATCGCGATCGCCGCGGCCTCGGCGAGGTCGCCGTGCGTGGTCCACGCGACCGGCCCATCCTCGGGCGCCGCGACCTCGCCCGCGCGCAGACCGTGGCCGAACATCTGGAGCGCGGACGCGACGTAGAACCCGTTGCGGAGCGACGTGAACGGCACACCGCAGTCGCGCAGCATGGCCTCGGTCGCGGCGTGCGTGTGCATCGGAGGGAACGCGGAGCGAGGATCCGAGCCCATCTGGCTCGTGTAGAGGATGCGGCCGGCACCAGCGGCGCGAGCGGCCTCGATCGCCGCGCGATGTTGCGGAACGGCGATGCTGGTGGGAAGCGGGAGCGAGACGATCAGCACCTTGGTCGCGCCCGCGAATGCACGCGCGACGCTGGCCGCATCTGCGAAGTCCGCCTGGCGCACGTGCACGCCGCGCGCGGCGAGGTCGCCCGCCTTGGCCGGATCGCGGACGCTCGCGACGATCTGGGTCGCGGGGACGCGGGTGAGCAGGTGATCGACGATGGCGCGGCCGAGCGCGCCGGTGGCACCGGTAACGACGAGCATGAATGGTCTCCTGGGTTGTGACGACACGCGGAACGTGTCGCTCGCCGACCTCTCCAACCCCCTCGCGCCGAAGCGCGACCCGCGAGACGACTCAAACTCGAACCATTCGCTTATAGCGCATCACGGGCGGGGCGTCACGCATCCCCCTGCCTCGCGCACGGTGCCCGGCCGGGCCGCCCCCGCGCCCCTCTTGTTACGGTGAGGACGCGGGGCGTAGGGGCTCGGATGAAGTATCGTGGATCCATGCGTATGCGTCATCTGGGGGTTCCCTTCGCGCTCTGTGCCCTGGCCGCCGGTCCGGCGAAAGCAGGGCTCGTGCTCACATTCGATGGCGACGATCACGGCTACGACACGTGCCGTGCAGTCACCGCGGGTGTGAATGACGAGATCATCGTCACCGGACAGACACAGCGATTTGCGCAGGGCGCCAATGCCTGGATCCGGGCATGGTCGGCGACGGGGACGCTCCTGTGGAACCACGAGCTGAGCACGCCGAGCCAGGGCTGGGACGCGGGCAACGACGTCACGGTGCTGTCAGACGGCACGGCGGTCGTCGCCGGCCAGTGGTACTCGGGCGCGAGTCGGCAGAACCACTTCCTGTCGCGGGTCTCGACCGCAGGCGCGATCACGACCTCGTTCGGCGAGCTCTTCAACGACGACATGTACCTGGGCGTCGCGCGCGACAATAGCAACGCGATCATCGCCGGCGGCTGGAAGCCCGACACCGGCGGCTCGTCGACAGCGTGGTGGCGCAAGCTGGCGGCGCCGCCGAGCCTGGCGGAGGTGTGGTCGCTGACCCGCAACAGCCTGACCGCCGGGCCCGACGCGGTCAACAAGGTTGCGACCGACAGCGCCAACGCGGTGATCGTCGCCGGCTACGCCACGACCGCGACCGGGCGCAGCGGCTGGATCGGCAAGTACACCTCGAGCGGCGGCCCCCAATGGATCTCGACCATCGCCGCCACCGGCACCGGGACCGACGGCGCGTACGACGTCGGCGTCGGCCCCGGCAATGTCGTGGTCGCGGTCGGCCGCTCCGGCACCTCGTCATGGATCCGGTCGTACTCGTCGACCGGCGTGCTGGCGTGGACGATCACCGAGCCCGGCGTGATCTGGCGCTCGGTCGCGGTCGATGGGTTCGGCAACATCGCGACCGCCGGCAACGTCGGCTCCGATCTGTACGTGCGCGTGCACGACAGCGGCGGCAACGTGTACTGGGACTACACGTACCCGAACGCGACCGGCAACGGCGTCGCGTTCGACAGCCTGAGCAACGTGCTCGTGTGCGGCGAGCAACCGGCGGGGACGAGCAGCGACGCGCTGGTCCTGACGCTGCCGTAGCGGCCGCGGTCTGGTACGCTCTGGACGCGCGCCGTGTCGCCATGCGCTCGTAGATGACCGCCGACGAGTACCTCGTCTGGGAGCGCGAGCAGCCGGAGAAGCACGAGTTCTTCCACGGCGAGGTCTTCGCGATGGCGGGCGGCAGCCCGCGGCATAACGCGCTGTGCGGGCGCGTCATCGCGCTCGCGAGCGCCGTGCTCCCCGGGTGCGCCGTGCTGACCTCGGATCAGCGCGTGACCATGGCCAGCCAAGGGCGCTACGTCTACCCCGACGTCAGCATCGTCTGCGGCGGCCTCGAGCTCGAGTCCGGCGACGTGCTGCTGAACCCGACCATCCTCGTCGAGGTGCTCTCCGCCACGACCGAGCAGTACGACCGCGGCCTCAAGTGGGAGGGCTACCAGCGCATCGCCTCGCTCGCCGACTACGTGCTCGTCTCGCAGACCGAGCCGCGCGTCGAGCACTATCGCCGCGCCGCCGACGGCAGCTGGACCTACCGCGCCGCCGGTCCCGGCGAGCGCGTGACGCTCTCGACCGGCACCGTCTTCGTCGTGGACGAGCTCTACGCTGGTCTGCTCGCCCTGCCGGGTGACTGATCCCTCGAGCCGCGCAAGACCAGCCCCGTCCGCGGTCAGCGCTTGGTCATCAGGATGAGCGCGGTCCCGGCTCGTTCGCCGTAAAGTCGGTCATCCCAGCCACGCGCGAAGCGTGAGGCGCGAGGCTCGAGCCGTCGGGCAGCTGCTGGGCCGCACCCGTCGGGTTGAACAGGCTGGTCGCGACCACCCGGCCCTCATTCAGCACATCCTGCACGATCCAGGGCCGGTCGCCGCCGAGCTCGGGGAAGGCGCAAGAATCGATATCTGCGCCCAGGAGCGCGGCGAACAGGGAAGCGCGGCCCGCGCTCAGCGGATCGAGCTGGTCACTCGTCATCAGCACGCCGCCGCAGAGGCCGGCGAAGAGCGCGAGGGAGCGGACCTGCGCGTCGGTGAGCTCGTGAAAGCGATCGCGCAGCAGCACGCAGTCGGGATCCGACTGCCACAGGATCCCCGCAGCATGATTGCGTGTCATCAGATCGCGCAGCAGGCTCTGAGCCGAATAGTCGCCCTCCCAGGTCACGCCGATGTCACGGCCGATCCGCACTGCGTCGACGAACCCGACGCTCGACCACAAGGGACAGCCGCAGCCGAGCCAGAGCGCGTCCCCGATCTCCTCACGAATCAGCCGCGCCATCCGCCGCCAGACGGCGACGCGCGAGAGCCCGCGCTCGTGCCAGCGCGCCACATCGGGGCCATACTCCATGCCGGCGACCATGAAGTCGGTCTTGAAGTAGCGCGCCCCCCAATCATGGCGCCAGGTGCGGAAGACGCTGCGAATATAAGCCTCGGCGTCGGGGTGCGTGACGTCGAGTACGTAATACTCTTCACTGCGCTTGTGCCACCGAAACTCGCCATAGAAGCGGGCGTGGACGAGCGGACCGTCGCCGCCCGCGCGCTGCACCACCCAGTCCGGATGCTCCGCGAAGAGCCGGCTGCGATTCCCCACCAGGAACGGCGCGATCCACAGCCCGGGCACGAAGCCGGCGGCGTCGATGTCGGCGAGGAGGGGCGCCATACCGCGGGGGAACTGCGGCTTTGCATCGAGCCAGTCGCCCATCTCGGGCGTGAACCCGTCGTCGATCTGGAAGACCTCCAGCGGCACCTGCCAGGAGTCGCGGAAGCGGTGCGCCGCCTCGAGGTGCTCCAGGATGTTTGCTTCGTTGATCGCCGCATAGAGGTTGTACCAGGAGCACCAGCCGGTGATCCGCCGCGGCGGGAGGCGCGGCGGGAGCGGAGACTCGGCCGCGACCAGGGCCGACCACCGCCGCATCGCCCCCTCCACGTCGCCATGCTCGAAGAGGACGAGCGGCTCGGCCCGGGCGGTCCCGGACTGCGCGACGCCGTCGAGCAGCGTCTCGGCGTCGAGCGTCATGGTCTCGGCCGATCCGCCGAATCTGAAACGGCTCTGGAATCGGTCGTGCCGCGTGAAGCCGAGGAGGACGGCGCCGCCCGCTGGAGGCTCCGGCAGGAGCGCGGTCATCGCGAAGCCCAGCGTCGGCGACCGCGCCGCCGGACCTGCGCCGGGCTGCGTCCCTGGCGCGACGAAGTAGCTGCCGTCCCAGCTCTGATAGCCATTGCGCAGATAGGCGCGGACACCCTCCACCTGCGCGAAGCGGAGGCCGAGACTGGCAGGCGACCGGGCACAGCCTTCCAGGCGCAGATCGAGGCGCAAGAGATCACCGAGGCGGGCGAAGCTCAATACCATCCTGCCAGACTCCAGGGGCCAGACGACGCAATCGCCTCGGAGCTCGGGCGCGTCTCGGGTGGCCGGCTCGCCGTCGATGAGCGGCGTGAGCCCACCGAGCCGGAGGCCGCGGACGCGGACGCTCAGGCCGTTTGGATCAAGCTCCATCTCTCAGCCTGATCTCCTGCCGCGTCTCTGCCGATCGCCGAGCTGCGATGGCGAGGCGGAGGCTCGCCGCGCCTTCGCGCAGCGGCACATGAGGCGCGCGGCGCGCGCGGATCGCCTCGGCCAGATCGGCGAGCTGGGCGACGAAGGGATCGGTCTTCCCGGCGATCGTCTCTTGGTGAGGATCGTCTCTCGTCCAGATCAACACCGCATCGTTCCATCCGGTGAAGCGGCCGGTGGCGGATCGGGCATAAATACTCCATTCCTTGTGCCAGACGCCGGGCACTGCGATGTTCGAGGCATGGAGTGTCGCGATCCGGCCGTCATCCCAGGAGAAGAGGATCGCCGAGACATCCTCGATGTCGTAGCCCGGGACCTCCTCGTGGAAGAGGTTCGCGCACCGTGCGGTGACGCTGTCGGGGTCCCCCACCAGGTGACGGATCAGATCGATCTGATGAATCACCTGCTCGAGCATCTGACCGCCCGACTTCGCGCGCTCCCGCCACCACGGGGCATGGAGAGCATTGCAATGGTAGGCACCGGCGAACAGACCGACCGGGCCCGTGTCGGCCTGCCGCCAGCGCCGCACGGCGTCGCCGAACCGATACATGAAGCCGACGGCGGCGACGACGCCGGCCGCCTCGGCGGCTCGCACCATCCGGTCGGCCGTCGCCTGATCGAGCGCGATCGGCTTCTCGACGAGCAGGTGCACGCCACGCGCGGCGATCCGCTCGACCTCGCCGTCGTGGCGATAAGGCGGGAGGGCGACGATGGCGAGGTCCGGCCGCGCCTCGTCGAGCATGCGGTCGAGCTCGGTGAAGGCGGTGCCGCCGTGCTGCGCGGTAAACGCCTGGGTCCGGCCCAGATCCCGGCCGCAGCCGGCGACGAGCTCCATCTCTTCTCGCAGCGTCGCGATCGCCCCGGCGTGACGAGCGGCGATGCCCCCGCACCCGAGTATCGCCACCCGGAGCCGGCTCATGACTCGCTCCAGAATTCGAGCATCGCCTGCATGAGGCCGGGCTCCCCCTGATCGAGCCGGGCGAACAAGGCCGGCGCCGAGGCGAACGGCACGGCGTGGCTGATCAGAGGCACGAGGTCGAGCAGCCCCCGATGCTGGAGCTCGATCGCGGCCCGCCACAGCCGCAGCTTTGACCAGCGATGGCTCGCTTCGGGCGCGACGCCCGAGATCTGCGAGCAGATCAGCTCGACGCGGTTGAGGTGAAACTCTGCACCGAGCCGAAGTCCGCGCACCTCGCCCTGGAAGAAGCCCATGGCCACGACGCGCGAGGAGTAAGCGACGGCGCGGATCGCGTCGGCCAGCGCCGGCGCGGCCCCCGACACCTCGATGCAACAGTCGGCGCCGCGGCCGTCGGTCATGTCCTTGATCGCCTCGGCAGCGCCGCCGGCACCGGGATCGAGCGCGACGTGCAGGCCGAGCCCGAGCGCGACCTGGCGCCGCGTCGCGTCCGGATCGACGCCGATCACGTGAGCCCCCGAGGCGCGAGCGGCCTGCGCGACGATCTGGCCCGGCACGCCGAGCCCGAAGACGGCGACCGTATCGCCGATGCGCAGCCGCGCGTCATGGACGCCGTTGAGCCCCACCGCGCCGATATGGGAGAAGATGCCAATGCGTGGATCGGCGCCCTCCGGGAGCAGCCGCTGGCGGGCGTGATCGGCGGTCGCGACATGATGAGTACGGTGATTCCAGGTCCCGTACACACGCTGCCCCAGGCGAAGATCCGTGACCGCGGAGCCCCGCTCGACGATCTCGCCCACCTCCTCGTAGCCGAGGTTGCGCACAGGGTAGGTCCAGCTCGGGGTCGGATCGTCGAGGAACAGCCGGCGACGCTCGTCCCAGCGCTGGTTCATGAACGGGCTGGTGCCGCGATACTGGGTCAGCTCGGTGCCGGCGCTGATGCCGGAATAGAGCGTGCGAATACGCACTTCATCAGGGGCGAGCGGCGCGTCATCGAAGGGCTCGAATTCGAGCTGTCGCGGAGCCGAAAGAACGAGTGCAGTCCCCATCAGTGGTCCTCCTCGTGTGCATTGGCGAGAACGGCGCGCCGGGTCGCGCCACGGGTCGCGAGCAGCAGCAGGACGGCAATGACATAGAGCCCGGCGAGCGAGGTCATGCCCGCGGCCATGCCGAGCTGCTCCGCTGCCTGGGCGACGAAGATCGGAGTCAGCCCCGCGCCGATGAAGCCGCACAACGTCATCATGCCGACGGCGGTCGCCCGCGCGGCGGGCGGGACCACATCATGCATCGACGCATAGATACAGCCGTCGAACAGCCCCTTGCCGACGCTGGTCGCCAGCAGCACCAGGCCGACCATCGCCGCGGTCCTCGCGGCGAGCAGCGGCAGCAGCAGCAGGGCGGCGGCCGAGAGCCCGATGGCGAGGGTGTAGAACCGCCCGATCGGCGTCCGCCGCGCCAGCGTGTCGGCGAGCAGCCCCCCGAGCGGGACGGACAGGAAGCCGGCCAGGTTGATCGTCGCCGATCCCCACAGCGCCGAGCCCGCGAGGTCGAGGCCCAGCGCGTCGTGAATGTAGGTCGGGGCCCAGACCGTGACGCCATTCGAGGCGCCATTGGCGAGGAAGAAGACCGCACACAGCATCAGTGCAGGCTTGATCTGCAAGACGACCCCGATCGGCTCCCGCGGCTTGTCCTGCTCGGCCGCCGTACGACGGATCGGGGCGTCCCGCAGCACCCGGAAGAGGAAGAGCGCGTACGCGAGGCCACACCCGGCAAAGACGACGAACGGCGCCTGCCACCCGATCCGATCGGCGATCAGACCGGCGAAGACCGCCCCCAGGCCCGCGCCGGCAAAGACCGCCGTCTGATGCAGCGACAGCGCCCGGCTGCGCATCGATGGACGGTGCCAGTCGCTGATGAGCGCCGTCGCCGTCGGATAATAGAACGCCTCGCCGAAGGCGACGGTACCGCGGAAGGCGAGCAGCATGGCGAAGGTCGCCGACAGGGACGTCATGCCGGTCGCGCAGCTCCAGAAGACCAGACCGTAGATGATCACGCGCGTCCGCCGGGCGCTGTCGCCGAGCCGCCCGGCGAGGAAGGCGGTGACGGCATAGATCCAGAAGAAGATCGAGCTGATCAGCGCGACCTCGGTCGGGGTGAGGCGGAACTCCGTCCGGAGCTGCGGCATCACGGCGACCAGGATCGAGCGGTCCGCCGAGTTGAAAAAGGCGACGAACCACAATAACGCGATCAAGAGCCAGGGATAGCTCATGGTGTCTGTACGGCCTCTCGGCCGGCCCAGGCGAGCCACACGGCGGCGGTCCAGGAGAAGTCGTCGCCGCCGCTGCCGGTGCCGTCGATCGGGCTGAATGCCTCGTAGAAGCCGTTGCGCGCGATCAGGGTCCGGGTGTCGCCGCGGAGGCGCTGGGCGAGCACCTCGTGCCCCGCCTCGGAGAGGCCAGTGCCGATCATGAGATTCACGACCGCCCAGACGGGGCCGCGCCAGTAGCGGATCATCTGGAAGCCCGGATCCGCCGGATCCAGGCTCGGCATGAGATAGCGGGCGGCGGCGCCGATGCGCTCGATATGCGCGATGGTCGCGCCGTCGCGCGCCGCGTCGCGGAGCCCGGCGTAGAAGCTCAGGAAGGAGGCGCTGGTGATGAAGCCAGACGATCGGCCAGTGACCAGATCGCGCGAGCACCAGGCCTGCCGCGCTTCGTCCCAGAGCCAGCCGATCCCGGCCTCCGCTCGCGCGATGCTCGCGCGGAGCTCGCCGGCCTCCTCCGTCCGACCAAGCTCCTCGGCGAGGGCCAAGAGGTCGCGATGGGCGCGGAGCAGGATCATCGACATGCCGACATCGGCCACGCGAAAGGGGCTCTCGCGACCGATCCGGGCATGATCCCAGCCGAGGCCACGGCCGAACTGCACGAGGGCGAGATACCGATCATATTCGAGCTTGGTGGGGCGCATCTTGGCGTCGAGGTGGGTCGTATCGCGCCGCACGTACTCCCCGACACTGGAGATATCGATCGGCTCGCCCGGCGCGTCCCACTCCGGCGCGTTGTCGCGGCCCGTCTCCCAGGGGTGCACGACCACGGCGACGCCGCGCTGCTCCGGATCTCGGTTGTCGCGGAACCAGCGGTGCCAGCCCAAGACCTTGGGGAACAGCGCTTCGAGCCGCGCGCGATAGGCGCCTGCTTGCCCTGCACGCACGGCGCTCTCCCACAGCCTGCGCAGGCTGGTGGCGGCGACGGGTGGCTGGGTGATGCCGGAGGTGACTGGCTCCCTTCCGGTCGCCCACACGGTGGGACCCGGGAAATACCCCGCGTCGTCCTGCCAGAAGACGATGTGGGGCAAGAAGCCATCCTCCCACTGGCCGCGGAACAGGGTCTCCAGCTCGGTCCAGGCCCGGTCCCTATCGAACGTGTCAAAGCCCATCGCCACGAACGCCGAATCCCAGTTCCACTGGAACGGATAGACCCGGCCGTTGGGCACGGTGTAGTCGCCGCGGTCGTTCGCCCGGAGGATATCGCGGGCCGCGCGGTCCATCTCTTCGTCGGTCATGTCACTCGATCCCAGGCGAGGAGGTCAGAAGTTGAACGTGACCCGCGCCGTGACGCGCCGGGGGAGGACGGGACGCCCGATGAAATAAGCTCCGCCGGTCGCCTGGTTTTGGTCCTGGCGAGGCGAGCCCTCCGTGGTGGCATCCGTGTCCAGGACATTGAACACGTTGACACCTACCCTGACGCTGTTGCCGCCCATGGGGACGCGGTATCCGGCGTCGAAGCTCACGATGTCGAACCCCTCGAGCTCGATGGTGTTGTTCGCCGCCGTGAAGTTGTCACCGGTGTGATTGGTGAAGACCGCGGCATCGAGCCGGCGGCCATAGTAGAACAGACCGGCATTGTAGAGGATGTTCGGCTGCCGCTCGAGCTCGTTGCCGACATTCTCCCGAGCCGTGTCGAAGTCGGTATATTTGTGATCCTGGAGCGTCAGGTTCCCCTCGAAGAACAGGTGCTCCCAGAGCCGCAGCCGCAGCGTGGCCTCGACGCCGTAGGAGCTGCTGCCGACGATATTGACTTGCTCGATGAGCCCACCCGGGTTGTTCGGGTCATTGATGAACAGCGCTTGCCGCCGGTTGCTCAGGCGCGTGTAGAGGCCCGCGAGCGATGCCGAGAGCGCGCGGCTGCTATACCTGACCCCGAGCTCGGCTTGCTTGATGATCTCGCCCTCGTACGAGGCCGGCTCTCCGGTGGAGCTATTGAACGTGACCGCGCGGAGCTCGGGGAAGAAGTAGCCGCGCGACGCATTCGTATAGATATTGATGTCGCCGGTGAGCCGATAGAGCGCCCCTGCGGCGAGCGCCCACTCGGTCGCGCTGACCTCGGCCGTCTGGAAGGTGTCATCTCCCCAGATCACGTCGCGCAGCGCGTTCGACAGGTTCGGCGTCGTCTCGTCGGTGACGACGGTCGCGGTGCGCTCGCGCCGGACGTCGCCGCTCAGGTGCTCGAGACGAAAGCCGATGTCGAACGCCCAGCGATCCGCCTCGATCTGGTCGGCGATGTAGACGGGATAGCGCCTGGCCTTGTGGCGGTTGTTGGCATAGCCGGCGCCCGCGTTGAGCAGGCCGCCCTGCGAGATGACCGTCTGCGCGCCCGTCGTCGGGTTGGTCACGACGAGGTTCACGAGCCGCGGCTGGTTGTTGAGCTCGGCCAGGTAGGTGGTGGTGACGGTGGAGTCGCGCGCGGCCGCATCGCCATAGAAGCCGCCGAGCGTGACCGTGTGCTTGGCCGGGCCGGTCGTGAGCTCCTTGGTGAGGTTCAGCTCGGCCGTGAAGTCGCGCGCCGGCCGGTCGCGATCGGTGAAGCGATTGGCAAAGAGCAGGTAATCGGCCGGCACCGCGCTGCCATCGTCGGCGAACGTGAAGCTCGCGTTGGCGGGCGTGATCTCGGCGAGCTCGGGGATGACCTTCCTGCGCTCGGGATTGGTGACGAAGCTCTCCAGCGTCTCGGGGACGTTCACGACGCCGTCGCCGTCTGACCACAGGCCGAACCGATGGTCGTAGCTGGCATAGTGGGCGCGGCCGTTGATCCCCCAGCCGCCGCCGAGCTTCTTCTCGAAGGCGAGCCCGACCGAGGCGCCCTGGGTCAGGACGCCGTTCTCGATGCTCGTCGAGAAGGGACCATCAGGCGTGCCAAAGCCGAGGTCGGCGACGTGGTCAGTCTGTACCGAGGAGACGCGGCGGCCATCATTGCCGCGGGCGCGGTTGCGCGTGTCGCCCTCCAGCGGGATGGGCAAATAGAACTGCACCTGATCGTCGATATACTGGCCGTAGAGCGTGACGTGGCCCGAGCCATTGGAGAAGCGCCGCCGCAGGTTGCCGCGGACCTGGAACCCCTCGGTACCGAGCCCGGTGCGGATCGGACCGTCGTCGGCCCGATAATAACCAGAGAGGGCGTAGGAGAAGCCCTTGCCGAGCGGGCCGCTGACGGCGACGTCGCCACGATAGCGGAAGCGCTCGGCCCACTCGAGCTGGGCGGCGCCGGTGGTCTCCTCGCCGCCGGTCCGCGAAATATAGTTGATGAGACCAGCGACCGAACCGGGCCCGAACAAGTTGGAGACGCCGCCTCGCACGAACTCGAGCCGCTCGAGCCCCAGATCATTGCGATAATAGACGTCATAGGCGGAGCTGTTCAGGCCGAACGAGCTCAGCACCGGAGTGCCGTCATACATGAGCGGCGTGAACTGGTATTGCCCGGCCGAGGGCAGGCCGCGGATGAAGACGTTGCTGGCGACCTCGCCACCGCCGGCCTCGGCCTTGATCGTCGGGATGGAGCTCAGGATGTCGGCCTGGCTGCTCGTGCCCAGGCGGGCCAGATCGTAGGCATCACGCGTCTGCACGGCCAGCGGCGTGTCGAACGCGGCGCGGGCACGGCTGGTGCCGGTGACGACGATCGTCTCCTCGCTGAGCTTGTCCGGGGCGAGCTGGAAGTCGAGGAATGTGGGGTTCGTACCGACGGTGACCGTCTTCTCGAGCGGGAAGTACCCGGTGAGCTCCACCCGGACCACGTGAGCACCGGGCGGCACCGCGAGCGTGTACTCGCCCTTCTCGTCGGTGAGGGCGGCCGCGCCGAGGCTGGGGACGGACACCACCGCGCCGGGCTGCGGGGCGCGGTCCTGCTCGCCGGTGACGACGCCGAGCAGCGAGACGTCGGCGGCGGCCGGCGGTGCGGGCGGGGCCGGCGGGGCCGGGGCAGGCTGCGCCGGGGCAGGCTGCTGCGCGAGCGCGGGGGTTGCGATATCCATGCACAGCAGCGCCGCGGTGGCGGCAG
>Ga0247790_10000035_pt1 | contig 73209 bp, 99 predicted proteins | sample UWRJS171409R4_FD_179913 | JGI IMG/M metagenome (GOLD analysis project Ga0247790, IMG submission 179913) | Soil microbial communities from Arlington Agricultural Research Station in Wisconsin, United States - UWRJ-S171-409R-4 | ecosystem: Environmental > Terrestrial > Soil > Agricultural land...
ATGGCGATCTGGGCGGGTGCACCGGCCGGCTGCTTCTCGCCCTGCACCGGCTGGCTGAGAGCGGCGAGCTTGGCGGCCCTGACCTTCTCGGCGTCCTCGGTCGAACCCGTGGGATTGCGCTCGGCGAGGCACTCTTCCCACGTCACCTCCTCGTTCGACAGGCGGGACCAGACGCCGCGGAGCACGCTGAGCTCGTCGCTCGTGAGGCGATCCAGCGAGTGGCCGAGATAGTGTTCCAGTTCCGTCGAGAGGATCTTCAGGCTCGCGAAGGCATCGATCAGCTTGTTCTTCGCCGCGAGGGGATCTTTGGCATCCTGGTCCTCGGTGACCTGGACCGCCCGCTGGAGCGCGGCCCGAATGATATGCCGCGGCAGGAACTCCTCGGCGGCGGCACGCTTGGCTAAGGCGGTCTGGCGCAACTCTTCCTTGCGAAGCTCGTCCAAGGTCATGCGGCAGATGTAGACTTCTTCACCATCCGTATTCACGCGCGTGCCGAGAATCTCCCTGCCGGGAGGCGGGTCCACCGTGCCGGTCTGCCGGTTCTGGAAGCCGCGCTTCTCGATCCGCTTCTCGATGGTGAAAGTTCGGACGACGTGGAAATTGTTTTCATAGTCACTGATCGTCACCGAGCCTATGCGGAAGTCCGGTGTCTCGGTGATGATCATCGGCTCGGCGGTGTTATTCCCAAAGAGCCGGAGCGCCGTCCTCAACAAGTGGATCGAAGGGCCCTTGGCGATCTTCTCCACCCACTTGCCCTGCGCGTTTTTCTCTTTGCCCACGGGTCTGCTGTACTCGCAGATGGAGGCGAAGTCGGGATTGTCCACCTCCAGCATGAGCTTCGAGCGGAAGAGCCCCTCGTTCCTCGGGCGCTTGAGCGCCATCACGTACCGCGCCTGGACGGTCTGCTGGGCGTAGGCCACCTGGCTTGCTGCGGCCACGTCGATGGCGCTGGTGGTCACCACCTCGCCCATCTCGTTGTAGGCCACCTGGCCGGGGCTACGCACCAGAGCTTGATCTTGTTCGGACATTGATCACCTCGTGTTCCTTCTGCGCTGAATGGTCTGCTGGAGGGCTTCGACGATCCGAGGGTTGACCTCCTTGGTCACGCCGTGGAAGGTCCGCGACACCGCCGCCGGGGACATGCCGAGCCGCTCTGCTACGCGGCTCAGGAGCCCGGGTTGAGATTTGAGGATGGCGGCACGCTCTTGCTCGTTACCAAAGCCGTTGCTTTCCATGCTTTTTGCGCACAACCAATATACGGCTTTGCGCAAAGTGGTGCAACAGCTAAGAAGGGCCGGCGCCGTTGGGCGAAGCGGTCAGCTTGTCGACGATCGGCTGCAACCAGACGGCGTCCATCACGCGCGTAGGCGCGGCCTCGATTGCCGCCGCCAGCGACTTCCCCTCGTCGGTTTCGAGGTCCACGGTCTTGGTCCCGTAGTCCTCGCTGGGAAGGCTCCAGCCGTACTGCTGGCCGTTGACGGCGAACTTGCTTTCCAACTGCTCCTCGTCGGTGAGCCTGAGCTTCTCGATGACGCGCAGACCCACGCTGGCCTCCTTGAGGTTGGGGGCGGCGTGATTGCCTATGATGTTCCACAAAAACACGCGCTGGTAAAACGGCAAGGTCAGGCTTTGCATGAACTCACTACATTAACTTATTAACGACGCCCTCCACCGCAGCCTGGAGAGCCGCGTCAGTGACCGCCGCGCCGTCCTGCTGGACCGCTGGGTCCATCACAGTGGGCGGCTGAATCTGCCCTGCCACCATCTGCGGGTTCTGCATCGCTTGCGTTGCCCACCGCTCGCGCGTGTTATGCGCTGGGACTGATGATGCCTCGATCATGATGCTATCGGCGTACTTCAAAACGGCCACTTGGACGCGGCCGCGGAAGTCCTGATTGCTCATGAGCGCGGCACTTTCTGTGTAAGTCATCTTAACCTCTTTCTATTGACATAAAAAAGCAGCCGATCTTATCACTTGGGTATCGGTTCTTTTGATGTAGAAATACAAGTAACTGTTCGTATGATTGTAGTAGATCATCATTGTCCCAAGCGGCATATTCGCTGTGTCTGCTCCACCGGGTGCCGAATTCCCCATGACGATATTGCCTCCTGACGGGTTCAGGTACAACGTACCTACTCCAGCGGCGTGCCATGCCTGGATGGAGCCACCGTAGAACCCGCCAGCATAGGAGGAGTAGCCCATTGCCATTCCGTAGCCGGGGTTGGCGGAACCCTCGCAGATGAGCACCTGTTGCTGGGCTTTGGTGAAGTTGGTGGGGTTGGCGGTCGGGACGATCACTAGCGGGTTGGTGGGGTTGACCCAAGTGGGCTGGGAGACGAGCATTGGGCCAATGTTGCCTATACAGACGTTGCCGCCAAGCGGGTTGATGAACATGGGGCCGGGGGCGGGGGCGGTTTGCAGGACACTTGACCAGACGGCGTTGATGTAACAGAAGCCCAGGCCCAGACCATAAGCACCATTATTGGATGACTCACCAATTCGCACTTGATACCCGGCAGGGGCGAAACTGGTGATCGTGCCTGGGGCAATAATCGAGAGAGTTTGATATGGCGCGCTCATTTGACCGATGCCAACCTGACCGCTCGCGTTTATGGTCATGCCGATAGGTCCGCCGCCCGATCTCAATTGGAGTCCGGCTGCGATAGAGCTTATCTCCCAGTGATAGGAGTTGTCCGGGGGACGGAACATGATGGCACTGCCACCGCGTATCTCCATAGGGCCACCAGAGAGAGTGAGTTTAGAGGTTGGCGTATCTGGGCCGATACCGACTAATTGAGTCGCCGATATGAGCATGGCCTGAACATTGCCTGTATAGAACTGCAACGGGTGCGCGGTGGCCGTTCCGATGGCGCATGTGGTGTTGCAGTTGAACCGGAAGTCCACGCCGGGGACAGTCATCCGCGTGAGGTAACCGTTGATATCTAACTTCACGCCGGGAGCGCAGACCATGCCGATGCCGATGCCGCCGTCTTGGTTGATCCGCATACGCTCATATGCCGCGCCGCCATAGGTGCCAAAGGCGAGATGGGCCATGCCTGACGCATCGCAGATTGCTTCAACATACGCGCTCAACTGTGGATTGGCAATGAACCCGCTATGTGGACCGAGGCGTAACCTCATGCTGGCCCCGTCAGTGGTGCCGATGCTGTTGATAAACGTCGCGGTGGCGGTTGTGGTCGCGCCGCTCACCATCAAGAAATGCTCGTTGACTGAGGACGCATTGATCGAGATGATGCGCGGATTGAGCAGGTTTTTTTGATTGCCGTCGATGTTCTGTAGCCACGGGGTCTGGGAGCCGCCGGTACTAAGTGGCACACCGTTGACAAGGTATTGGCCGGTGACGTTGCAGTTACCCACGATGTCGAGCGCATGGCCGGGGGCAGTTGTGCCGATGCCTACGCCAGCAACGACACCGGAGCCGCCAAATGGCATCAGGTTAATAGTCGTGGCAGTAAGTGTGATGGGAGCAAAGGCACTCTGGGCAGAGGTGACACCTTCGAGGATTGGGCCGAGGAGGCCGGGAGGGAAGCCAAATGAGGCCGGGTCGCCCCGGATGATGAGCACACGGTCAGTGGCCGCTTCGACAGTGAAGCGTCCAGAGCTAACGTTGGTGGTGCCAATGCCTACGTTTCCAGACTCTGCGATGGTGAACGGGGCGGTCCAGGTCGTGTCCGATATCTTGCGATGCACCACCTGGAATGGACCCACTGCGGTGAAAGAGCCTAGCCACCATTCGAACCCGGCTTCGGCGGTCATACTCACACCGGCAGTACGGTCGAGGCGGAAGCCCGCCGCGTTAACGTCCTGCGCCCACGGTGTCTGCGGTTGCCCGAGAGCCAGCGGCACACCGTTAACCCGATATACACCTGTCACGTCTGCGTCACCGGACACTTCCAGCTTGTAGGTGGCTGGTGTTTTGCCGATGCCGACAAGACCCGCCGCCGTGATCCGCATCTTCTCGGTAAGAGGAGAATTGGTCTGGATCGCCACATAGGTGAGGCCATCGAGGATAAGTGGTTCCCCCTGGCAGCGGAGGGTCTTGGCAGTGCTAGAAGCCAACCGGCATTCGGTCGGCATTCCCGTCAGGAATCCTATATTAGCGCCCGAGCTAGCAACAACGACTTGGGTTGCGTTGTTCAGCGAGAAGCCCGCGGCGTTGATGTCACTCAGCCAGGGCGTCTGGGCCGCGCCCACCGGGACTCCCCACGTCGCGTCCTCGCGGAGGAACTTAGTGGAACCCGCCGTCGCTCCTGGCGTGGGCACAGTGCCGCCGCGCCCCGTCGCGCCGCTGGCGATCATGGGCAGCGCGTTGAGGGTTACATCCGCAGTCAGTGCGCCGCCGCCAGACATGCCGGTCCCGGCGATCACTTGCCTCGAAGTAGGCACGCCCGCCGCTGGAGCTCCCGTGATCTTGGCATAGGCCAACGAGGAGATCCACGATGGATCGGCGTAAGCGACGATGCTCGAAACCGCATTCGTAACTTGCCCTGCGGTGTAATCCCCCGCCGCCGCGACGACTGCGCCAGAGCGGCCGAACACGCTTGAGACGCCTACGGCCAGCGGGACACCGTTAACCCTGTAGGTTCCGGTCACGTCCGCGTCTCCAGCCACCTCCAGCCTGTACGCGCTCGGAATTTTGCCGATGCCTACGCGGCCCGCGATGTCGAGCCGCATCGCCTCGGCGCTGTTCTGGATGAAGGCCAGTGGACCGAACGTCTCGATGACGGCTATATTCGCCGGTAAGCGGGCCGAACCATAAACCCGGATATTCAGGCCGGTGCCGAGATCGTTCTGGAAGGAGCAGCCGGGGGCGCCGCTCGGGCTGGCGTTCAACTGCCGGAACCCGTCTTGGAAGCCCGTGCCGTCCACGAAGATGCCGATGGTGCTCTGCGCACCCACCGCAGGACCGATGCCGATCCCGCCAACCTTGTTGAGCTTGAAACCCGAGGCGTCGATGTCCTGGAGCCACGGCGTCTGTCCCGCACCGGCCACGGCGCCAGGGATCGTCACGTCGATCCGGTCGAAGGCGGCGTTGTCGGTGGCAGTCACTCCAGCGCCGACAAAGTTCAGGAAGTTTCGCGGAGTCCTGGCCGTGCCCTCGTCCTGGACGTTGACGGCTCCGGCTGGGCCTGAGGGCCCCTGGACACCTGGGTCGCCTTTGTCACCTTTCGGGCCTTGGGCTCCGGTGGCTCCGGTGCTACCAACCGGACCTTGGCTACCGGGAACGCCGGGGTCGCCTTGGGGGCCGGTGGCTCCGGTCGGACCTGTGGCTCCGGTGCTTCCGGTGCTCCCGGTATCGCCTTTGGGACCTGTGGGACCTGTGGGACCGGGGACCGTGCTGGCAGGGCCAGTGGGCCCGGGTATTCCTTGACTACCTGGGGGACCGGGGACACCTTGACTACCTGGGGGACCGGCAGGACCGATCGGGCCGGGAATCCCTTGAGGACCGGGGGGGCCTGGAATCGGCGTCCCCGCGGCGAGCACGGCGGTCATCGCTGGCGGTATGCCGAGCGTCACGCGCAACTGCGGATGATCGAGAGTCGCGATCAGTTCGACGACTTTGGTCACACCATCACCACCTCGGCCCCGGCTTCGCGCGTGATCTCCTCGGTGGCGAGGAGCCGGCCTCGGGCGAGTGTCGTCACCGCCCCGGCGGGACTCTTGATCTGCACGTCCCAGTAGTAAGGACCGGCGAGCTTGACGGTCTGGGCATTGGTCAACGAGAGCGCGATGACGTTCGCCTGGATGGTGGCGGTGAACTCGGCCACCACCACTCCAAAGTCAGCCGAGGTCTTGCGCACCTGGGCCTTGGCCACGAACCCAGCGAGGCTCGCGGCCGTGCCGTCAGCGTTCTTCACCGTGACGGTGACCGAGATATCGTCGCCCTGGTAGACTTCCAGATCCTCTACGAGCATGGTTTATATCCTACCTGCAAAGCGCGTGCAGACCGGCGGCCACGCCGCCCGTCTTGACGATGCGCGGCACGAACTCGAGCGGCACGCCCGTGACCAGCGTGATCGTGGAGGTGACACCCAGCCGATCCACCACGTTGAGCGTCCCGCCCGTATCGGCCAGGATGGCCTCGCACGGGACGTTGATCGGGTTGGTGTCGTGCGGCGTGATCGTGCTGCTTCTCTTGTATGGACCTTGCACCATTTACGGTTTCCTCGCTTTCTTGTACGGCAGTTTGGCGGTCGTGGCCGCAGCCATGATCTCAGATTCCTTCGCTTTGAAGTGCTCGCGCCAGTATGTCTCGGCCTTCTCGAGTTGTTCCTTCTCCTGGGCGGTGAGCGAGTTCTTGAAGTCCCGCTTCAGGGTAGCGTTGGTCAGCGCCCCCAGCGGATGGAGCCGCTCGATGGACTTCTTCAGGTTCTGCTTGGTTCCACCGGCTTCCTTGTAGGCTTCGAGCGCCGTCGCCATCGCGGCCTTGTCTTCGTAGCGCACCGCCATGCGGAAATCATAGAGCGCCTCGGCAGACTTCTTCACGGAGTAGCCGCCGCCGCCCACGTCCTTGCCGTTCTCGGCGCCCCACTTCGCGACTTTGTCATACCGGAAGCTGTTGTAGTGGACTTCGCCGGGATCGTACCGATAGATCACGAAGTCCATCAGCTTGTCGAGCGAGAGGAACTTCTCCTGCGGCTTGGCGATGGCCTTCTTATAGAGACCAACCATGCCGAGCTCGCGGGCGAGGTACTCGCCGCGGTCCCGAATCTCGCGCTGCTTGAACACGTCGGGGAACGCCGTGCGCCCGAACACGTACTCGCCGGTCGTCTTCACATACGGCGTGAAGCCCTGCGCGATTTTGTTGACCGCCGACTTCAGCGGGATCGGCTTGCCCCACATGCGGAAGGTCGTCTGCTCCACGAGGTCTTTGAAATCCATGCGCCCGTTGAGGTACTCGCGGGCGTAGAAGGGCGCGGCTTCGAGGCCGCCCCACTCGAGAAGGTCGTCCATCGTGCCGAGCCGGTTGAACACGCGCACCTTGCCGTTGGAATCGCGGCCCAGGATGATATGGGTCGACTTGCGGACGCTCTCGGGAAGATCCTCTTCCTCGTCGTCCATCATGTAGTTGTTCCACAACTCGGTCAGCGTCTTGAGCGCCAGAAGCCGCATCGAAGTGGAGGCGAGCTTCATCGCCGTATACGCGCCGATCCGCGCCGCCGCCCCGGCAGTCCCGGCCAGGGCGTATCCGAGCGCCGCGCCCTGCCGCCCGTCGTGCCAAGCGTTTGCGACGATGCGCTTGTAGGCCCGCGCGTTCTGCTCCTGGAAGCTCCAGAAGGGGATCAGGTAGCGGCGCATGAACTGACCGCCGGCGCTCACCTCGTCGTAGGCGAGCATCATGTCGTTGGACAGTTTGTAAGCACGGTCGTTGCGGTTGCGGAGCGCCATCACCTCTTCGCGGCGCGAGGCTCCAAAGTTCTTGGGCCGGCCCCCGTTGGTCGAGATCTGGTTCCGGTACTCGATGAACGTGGCGTAGCGCAGAATCCCTTCGCGGATATCGGTCCCGGCGCGAGAGACGTTCCAGGTCGCACGCCACAGATTGATGGCCCCGTTGACGCCCTTCTTGCCCAGGTTGGTATCGGGATCGAGCAGGAGGTGCTCCAGCTTGCGGAGCTTGTTGACCTCGCCGATCTCGGCCACCTGGAGGTTGGAGTCCATGCCGCCGCGCTCCCACCATTCCTTGAACTCGGGACTCGGCATCTTGCCGGTCCTCTTGAACTCGATGATCTCCTTGAGCGCCGTGCCGACATGGGTGACGGCGTGCGGGTTGACCGCCAGCACGCGCTCCAGATCGCCTGAGAGGTTCCGCAGGTTGTACTTGATCACCGAGCCGGGATGGATGAGCTTGCCCATCTTCCACCACTCGAGCGGCTTCCTCCCGATCTTGCTGGCCCACTCCTGGGCGGTCCCTGACGGTCCCTGCATGAACTCCCTGAGCGTGGCGGTGACTTCCTTGGGCAGGACCATCTGTCCTTGCCGCGAACCCTTCGCCATGATCTTGCGGACCTGATCGTGGGTGACCTGGCCCATGCCCTGCGCGGCGATGGCCTCGGCCAGTTTGTCGGGGATCGAAGCGGCCACGTAGAAGTGCTCGCGCTTGTCCGCGGTGTAGATCTCGTGCGTCTCCGACTTGAAGGTACTGAGCGCCTTCTCGAGGCTCCCCACGTACTCGGCCCCGGCGAGCCGCTTGGTGACCCGCTTGCGCCAGCCGGGATCTTTCGGCTTCATCCGCATCACGCGCTGGTACATCGACTCGGCGGTCTGCACCGACACGCCGCGGCCCCGGTTCTTGTTGTTGTAGTACCGCGCCATCCTGGCGAAGATCGGCATGATGGCGGCCTTGTTGTGCGCCGCCGCCTGCTTCATCAGATCCTTGGCAATGTTGTGGCCCGACTCGTCCTTGAGCCAGCCGATGAAGTTGGCTCGGGCGGTGTCATACATCATCTCCGAGAGCACCTGGAACTCGGCGCGGATGTAGTCGAGCGAATAGTCGTGCTGGTTGACCTCGGACTTCTTCAGCCAACTCCTCGCCGTGGGCAGCGTGAAGCGCGAGCCGCCGCCCTGCGCCACGGTCTTGCCGGCCGCTTCCTTGAGTTCCAGGTGCTTCCAGACGCGGTGTCGGAAGTAGTCCTTGCGCGAGATGGCCTTGGAAACGTCGACGCCCGCCTTCTTCATGGCCGCGACATAGTCCTTGCGGATCTGCGGCCACATTTGCTGGCGCATGTTGAGCGCCGCGGTGACCTTGGGGTTGGCTTGCGCCCGGGCCCGCGCCTCGGCCCTGAGCGCGGCCAGTTCGTGGGTGTCTGAGATGCCCCACCACAGATCCTTGTCGAGGACCGGATTGCCCTCGGCCACCTGTTTCTTCACGCGCTCCCACATGTCGTTGTAGGTGACGACTTCGATGAACTCGGTGTACTCTTCCTTCGACAGTTTCTCCAGTTGGTCGATGATGGCCTGGGCCGCTTTGTGGACGGAGGTCCCCTGCGCCTTCGATACGAAGTTGAGGCGCTGGCGCAACTCGGCGAATCGGGCGCCGCTGGCGAGGTGGACGAACTGCCGCCCGAACATGTCGCGGAGCTTCAGGAGACCGCCCTTGAACTTCTCCCAGCCGCTCTTGTCGCCTTCCGAGCGCCGCGCCCTCTGCCGGTCGCGGATCTCAAGGAACCGTGTCGAGGGCTGGCTCGGCGTGCCGCCCAGCGTGGTCGAGCCGGGGACCGGCTGCTGCGTGGTGGTCAGCGCCTGCGGAGCCGCCGATTCCCGCAGGTTGACCGTGCCGGTCGAGGCGGCGTGCCGGGACGTGGCCTGGGCTTGGCGGTAGACCTGGCGTGCCACGCTCCTTGAGCCGCGCCCGAATCGGTCGACGATCTCGTTGGTGAAGTTCTTCCCGTCAATGTTCCCCTGCGCCACGTCGATGGCGATCTTCAGCGCCATGTTGCGGATGACTCTCGGATCGGTGAACTGACCGGAGTAGCTCGGGGAGATGCCCATGCTGCGGAGCCGCGCCTCGGCCTTCGCAGCGGCGTCGAACAAGGTCATCTGCACGGGCTTCGAGAGCGGCTTGGACGGCGTCGATGGCTTGGCCGGCGCCGTGGTGGTGGTCGTGGGCGGGAACAGTCCCATCTGCGTGGGCCGGGGCGTGGGCGTCCAGACCGGCGCATGGGTAGGATGGCTCGGCGGGGACGGGGCCGGTGGCGGCTTCGCCGGGGGAGTCGGAGTAGCGGTCGTCGTGGTGGCCGTCCCTTGATTGATATTGCGGAACGTGTTCTTCATGTCCCCCGGCTGGACATACTGGAACAGGAGAATGTGCGATTCGCCGTGCTTGGCGATGATCGACTCGCGGTAAGTTCTGGCGATCTCGATGCGGTCGGCCTGAGTCAGAGTCGGGATATTGTCGCCCGCCAGTACCTTCGCGGTGACCTCGGTGAAGATCGTATGTACATCACGGCCCGCATATCCCCCCGCGGTGGTGAGCAGCCAGTCCCCGGCCTTTTTGAAGACCGGCAGCTTCATGAGACGTTCTTCTTCAGCCGCATCCAGCGGAGCTTTGCGCTGATCGGCGTGGATCAACTCTTCACGGGCCGTCGATCTTTTCATCGGGAGCCGCTGCCCCGGTATGTTAGGGCCCTTCTGGGCCAGGGTAAATTGCAGCGATTCGGTCGCGTCTTTGGTCTGGTTGATCCACTCAACCAGGTCATTCCTAAACTGTCTGAGGTTCGCCTCGGCGCGTGGGCCTACCCGCGCCATCTCCACAGGATTGTGGAGGAAGTCCTTCAAGATCTTCTCTGCGACGTTAGTCCACCCCGCCCGGGCCCCGGAGAGGCCGTTGACGCTCTGGAGCTTGGCTACGTGGGAGATCAGGTCGAGACCGGCCCGATTGAGATAGATCGTGCCGCTGCCTACGTGATAGGCCATGCGCTTAGGCTTGCCGGGGGGAGTGGTCTTCTCCCATCGGAAGATCGCCTTCTCGAAGGCTTGCTTCTTGGGAGTCTGGGGCGGGTTGGTGTAGTACGTCCCCATCTTCAGATCGCCAGCGGCGCTCTCGGAGAGCTTGGCGTCTGAGTCTGAGGTTGGGGCGGTTACCTCTCGGTCGCTTCCGGTATGCTCGGATGCCTGAACGGGGGCGGTAGTTCCACTTCGACCTCTATGTCCAGCGGCTTGTCGTGATCGAACGGCTCTCCCCCTGCGAACACCAGTTCCAGGTACTCCGCTCTCGTCAAGGGATACCCCATCTTCTTCAGATACTTCAGAAGCGGATAACTGTCTTTCAGCTTCTCGAAATCTCTCATACTCATCGGACCACTCGGGCGGTATGATGGCTTTTCCGTTGGCTGTGCTTTTTCTGAGGTCATAGATTTCTTCCCGCGCCTGGTCTACTGTTATTGTACCTGACGCATACTTTTCCCAGATAGCATCGACCCGTCTTTTGTTGTCGACATTCTTCCATGTCTCAGGGAACAGGCCGCGCACGGCTTCCCAGGTGACCGACTGCATCTCGCGTCCTAGAAGTCCGCGCCGCTGGCCGGCCCGCCTCGTGGCAATCGCATGGATGCCATAGGTCCAAGCCTCGCCGGTCACCGTGGACGGGGAGCTTAGATTGTCCTTGACGGCTTGATCGGACAGGGCCAGCGGCCGCAAGGTCCCGGCGGCTACGGCATGGGTATCGACGGTGACATGGAGGTTCGGGTTGTTCGGGTCGACAAGGTTGTTATAGAAGGACCGGACCTTGTGCTGCTTGCCCAGTTGATCGCTGATGTTTTCAAGAGTCGGATTCTCTAGGACAGAGATGGCCTTGGCGATCATGTCCAGGGACTGCCAGACTACCTTCGCATCCGTGCCATCGAGCTTTTTGCCTTTGCCGCGGGGTTCGCCCTCGGGCGTGAGTACATCAAAGGACCGTTCGTTGTTCCCCTCGTCCCACATGCGCAGCCAGAAGGCTTTGAGGGTAGGATCGGTCAGATCGGTCCAGCGTTTCCCCTTGATCTGATCGTAGCCGTCCTTGAGTTTCGTCGACGGCGTATAGGGCTTGCCCGCCGCCTTGGCGTCCCGCTTCTTCGTGATCTCAGTCCGGTTGTTGGAGTCGACCATCCTCTGATAGCCGCCCTCCATCTTGTCGTCCCAGACCGAGGACTCGCGCTGCTTCCAGAACATGAGCGTGCGCCGCGCCAGGTCCACGTTCTGGAACCAGTCCTTCATCGGCGAGAGGGTTGCCATCACTGCGGCAACCTGATGAGCCTCGGAGTCGAACTGCTCGGCGAACCGCTCGGCGATCTTGCGGCCCCCGTCGTACCAGAGTTTGGACCGCTGGAGGAGATCGCCCCATTCTCGCTTGTAGCGGTCATAGAGCCAGACCAGATTGTCCTCAACGAACTTGGTGAAGTCGCGGACGATCTTCTTGGGATCGGTCTCCGTGCTGCCCTTGAGGTGCGGGTACTTGAGGATCAGCGGCGCGGCCACCTCGGCGGGCTCGTCGTACTTCTTGAACCCGTCGCCGGTCAGCGTCAGGTTCTCGGTGGAATCCTCGGTCGCGCTATCCGCGGTGGTGAGGCGCGTCGACATTTCCTCCGGTATGAACCGGACGGGGTTGGCCTTCCACTCCTTGATCTGATCGACAACCTTGGCGGCCTTGGCTCGGTGCTTCTCGCCGTACCTGTCGACGATAGCCTGCTCTACGCTCTTGATCCCGATCTTGCCTCGGGCGATATCGCCCATGAACGCCTTGGCCGTATTGTGAACGAAGTCCGCGCTGGTCGGCCCCGTCTTGCTGCGCGAGAACAGCGTACCCTGGCGCGGCGCATCCTTGTCCCCGAACAGATCCTGCTGCGCGTCCTTGGCCGGTTTGAGCTTGCGCTGCTTCTCCTCGGGCGTAAGCTCGGTGGCGAAGCCGGCCGTCAGCCGTTCGCCGAGCAGCTTGGCGGCGTCGTCGGGCTGCTCCTGCTTCTCTAGTTCAAGGGCGGTTTGTTCTCCGCGTCTCGGCCCCACTGCTTCTTCAGCGAGTCTGCGAACGCCTCGTTCTCGTCCTTCCCTTCCTCCCTCGCCCTCTCGGCCGCCAGTTGGGCCGCGTTGAAGTTCGACACCGCTTTTCGGCTGAACCCCTTCGGCGCGGCCAGTATCTTTCTTGGTCGTTTCGCTGCCACGGAATGCCTCCTTCACCTCTCCGGGTTTGGCGTACCGGAACAGGACAATCGCGTCCTCGCCATGCGCGTCGAGCAACGCCTGCCTATATGCTTGCGCAACTTCCACGCGCTCGTCCATCGTGAGGCCGAGCGAGGTCCCCGCGAGTATCTTGGCGGTGACTTCCTTGAAGTCCTGAATGGGATCTGCCTCGTACCCCATCTCCCTCACCGCCTCGGCGGCCTTGGCGAAGACCGGCGTCTTCATCAGGTCTTCCATGACCTGGTCTTTCAATGCAGCCACGCGCTGCGCGGCGTGCATCAACTCTTCGCGGACGGTGTTACGAATGTCGTCCGAGAAGTACTTCTGGGCGCGAACGAAATTCAAGCCGGCGCCCGGGCCCGCCGTCTCCCGGTACTTGGCTACTTGATCGCGGAGCTTCTCCAGGTTGTCCAGGGCGGCTTTGCTCAGGCCGTACTTACCGGCTTTGAGGTTTGCCAGTTCGCCGCCGTCGCGGTCCAGCGTCGTCATTAAGGTGACAACGTCAACGTCGTCCATCGAGGAGCCTTCCACGCGGTCCCCGCCGCCCAAAAGCTGGATGATGTACATGCCGCCCTGGTTCGCATAGACCGTGCGGCTCTGGGCTCCCCTCTTGGGGAAGCGGAAGGTTGCCGTCCTAAAGTTGTGTTCGGCCTCCCAGAGCGCGGAATCGGGGATTTGGGTTCCCTCGGGCGAGGTAACCGGCCCCGGCTGCTCCTGCTTCTGGGATCTGCTGAAGAGCGTGCCGCCTTTGCGCTCGGGCGAGGGGACCGCTCCCGGCGCTTCGCGCTCGGCGGCTTGCTGCGAGAGTCCTCCGGTATCCTGGCGGGGGACCGTCAGCGGTCCATCGGCGGGATCGGCGTTGGTGTCCTCGATCTGCTCCCTGATGGCCGCGCGAACCTTCCCGCCGTGCGCCCTGACCTGGGCCGGGGTCATCCCGGTGTGCTTCTTGACGAAGTCCACATACTCGGAATCCCGCGCGGATCGCTTCTGCTGCGCCGTGATGTACGCCGCGCGATCTACGTCGGATTCAAAGTTCAGTTCGTGGGCGCCGTACCGCGGCGCGGCTCCGCTGAGTTCCCTCGGGAGTTTCGGTCCTACTCCAGCGGGGGCGGCTTGAGAGGTTCCTCGCTGGGGTTGCTGAGTTCCACCTCCCCGTCCGGTATCTGGAGGTGGCCCCCCTCGATCCACTCCCGTAGGTCCGCTAACGTCCGGTTTCGGACCTCCTCCCCCAGTTTCTCGTATGATGGCTGCCTTGATTGCTGCATAGGTGTCCTCTAATACGGCAGAGAGCTTCTCCCCGCCCTGTATCCTGACCGCGCCGGCAGTCAGGGCTTTCGAGATATCGCCCGACTTCAGGCTCAGGGCGTTGTAGACTTCCAAAGCCTGAGCGGCATCGGCGGCGATGGCTCGGTTCTGCTCTTCTTCGATGACGTTGCCGCCACGCGCGAGCGTCTGGCCTACGCCCTTCTTGCCTACCGTGCCAAAGATCCGCTTCTCCTGACCGAGCCGCTTCTTGATAGCATCGCTGAGGATCGCCTCATGGACTTCCAGGCTCTGGCCCCCGCCGCTCGGGTCTCCGAACATATCCCCGAACAGGCTCCCCTGGTCGTCGCCCTTTTCCTTGGCCTTGCGAAGCCGTTCACGCTGCTCGTCGGTCAACTCCATCTCGGCGGCCTTGGCCTTGGTGCGTCGGATGAGTTCGGCCAACTGGCCGTCGTTCATGTCCTTGCCAACCTTGGCAATCGCTACCATGTCTGCTGGGTTGTCCAGACCTTCGCCGATAATGGTGGCCCTGTCGACCTTCAGATCCCCGGCCAGTAGCTCCTCGAAGAGCGACTCGGGCAGCTTGGCGAGCGCGGTCCCTTGCCGCGCCTTCTCGCCCTTGAGGTGGACGCCGGCCTGCTTTACCTGCTCGGGCGTGTAGCCCGAATCGCGCAGGAACTTGGCGGCGTCGATGGCGGTCCCCCGGCCCTCGGCGATATTCTGCAACGCGCCCTTGGCTCTGGCTTCCGTCGCGTCCTTGGCCTGGATGTAGCGAACGTCTACACCGGCCACTCCCATGCGCTTGGCCTTGTCGAGCCGGTGGTGTCCATTGACCACATAGGTCTTGCCGTTCGCTGGATCTCTCCAGACGGTGAGCACGCCGCCAAGCTCCTCGTTCCAGGGAACGTCTGGGTCCTTGAGTTCGTCACCGACTCCTGCCTTGCCGCCGGTATCGCGCTTGAACTGGAACCGCACCGGATCGGCTTCGATCTCGTTGGGGTCCATGCGCGTGACGCCACTGTCCATCGCCTTCCTGGCGGGCGGCTCCATGCCTGGGAAAAGCGAACTCTGGCCTTCCCCGCTGGTGTCCTTCGGCTCCCCTTGATCGACAACCGGAGTTGACGGTTCGACAACCGGAGTTGACGGCTCTGGAGCCGCTGGGGCAGTGGGAGGTCCAGGCTGCCCCAATGCTGGCGGCGGTTCTTGTCCTTGTACGTCCTCCTTTCCTTCTGGAACTGGCGGCGGCACGCCGACACGGTCCTCGCCCTCCTCGCCCTTGAGTTCTGGCGCTGGCGGCGCGGTCCCTACCGGCGGCGGCGCGGCTACCGGCGGCGGCGCTTCAGGCTGATCCTTGACTCGCGTTCCCTTGGTGACCGGGGACTTCCCGGCTCGATCCTTCTTCAGTGTGAGGTTGACGTAGCTGGTAGTGCCGTCATTCAGCGGCTTGGCCGCGAGGACGCCGGCCTTCACCATACTGTCGAGCACTTCCTGGGCGGCTTCTGGCGCGACACCAAACATCTGCTGAATGTGGCGCACTTCCACCTGGGACCGGCTGGCGGCAACGTCGAATACCGCGCGGTAGAGGTCTTCCCCTTCGAGCGGCGGCGGCTTCTCGGGGGCCTTCTCGTCCGATCCCGGCAGCGTCTCTGGCGTCACCGCATCCGGGTCGCCCGTGGGCGGCGGCGCCCCAGGAGGTGGAGGTTGCTGGACCGGAGGGGGCGTGACCGGCGGCGGGGGCGTGACCGGGGGAGGAACAATGGGTGCGGGGGCCGGCCCGCTGCCAACCTCTACTCCCGGCTGTTGCTGCTCGGGAGCCGCACCGGGGGGAGGAGCTTCGCCGGGAGGAGGCGCTTCGCCCACCGGAGGAACAAGACCCGGGCCCTCGTCCTGCACTCCAGGTTGCCCCAGCGCCTCGCCGCCGTTAGCCATCCGGTTCTTGTGGTAATTGGTCAGCGCGTCGAAGTGGTCCCGGTATTCCTTGAGCTTCTTCCCGACATTGATCTCGTCCCGGTGCTCGGCGATCTGGCCTATCGTCACCGAGGGGCCGCTCCCAAGCATCCCCGCCACGCCTTCGTCGAACATGGCATCGCGGAACTCAGGCCAGGTCGGCCACTTCCCGGTATTCATCCCCTCGGTGAAGATCGCCGCGGCTTTCTGGGCAGACTCGGTGACGCCCTCCCAGCCGAACTCCTTGGCTCCTTCATAGACACGCCGTTTGATGGACTTCTTGAGTTCTTCCGGTAGCGGGCTGTTCCTGAGTTTGGAGATGATCCTCCCAGGAACGAGGTAGTCCATCGGCGTAGCCAGGATGGAGCCTTCGACCGCCACCTTCCCGGCTTCAGCCGGATGCATCCCATTCTTGGTCAGGTCGTTGAACTGCTCCCCGGCGTTTGCCAGGAAGGAGTCTATGACGCCGCCGCCGGGGATCAACAATCCTGCCCCGATAGTCGCCAGCATTTGCGGCGCGTTTTCCAGAATCGTCTCGCCCGTCCACTGAGCGACGGACCCAAACGTCTTGTTCGGATCGTTCAACAGTTCGGTGGCAGACGGACGCGACATCAGGTTGACGCCGTGCATCGCCTTCGATTCGACGTACTCCCCGGCCCTGGCGGCGAGATCCGCTCCCGGCATCCCCTTGGCGTCAAGGGGGCGGGCTAGCGCCTGCAGGCCCTGGCCGCGCCCAGCAATCGTGGTCTGCGCTCCTTGCTTCAAAGACTTCCAGAGGCGGTCGAGCGCCGGGGCATCCGCTTCTGGAGCAGGTTCATCTGGCTCTGCCAGTCTGGCTTTGAGGGCTTCCGGGGATTCCCGCGTGAGGCCCTGAGCGCCATCGGTCGAGAGGTAGTCGGGAACTTCCGGTGTCGTGCGCTGGGTCAGCTTCCACTTGGACGGGTCCGATTCCTCCCAGGCGGGAACCCGTGTGTTCTGGGAAGGGGGAGCCGCGGGATCGAACTTGTCCCCGGTCCAGGTGCGGTTGGGTCCGGTGTACTCGGGCGAGATCCGGTTGAGCGGTTGCCGCTGTGCACCCGCTTCGACCGCAGGGCGGCGCACGGCCCCCGGGCCCTGGCCGGGACCGCCGAGATCCCAAGGCGTAGCCACCTTCCCCACGCCGGGGAGTCCGGTGAGACCGGCGCCGGGAACGTCGGCGGCGGTGTAGGACGGACCTTGTGGGGCGGTGAAGGGCGAGGGGCCAGCCGGGGCCGGGGCGGCGCTCGGGACCGGCGCTCCTACTGCTGGCTTAAAGCCGAGCTCGCGCCACTTCTTCTCTTCGTCGTCTTCCGGGGGCGGCTGAACCGGCGCCAGCGGCTTGAACCCTAGCGCGGCCCAAGGATCTGATTGGTCTGCCATCGAACACTAGATCCTCTCAGCGCCCAGCGAGTGGGCTTTCGGCCACATAGACAATGGGATCGTTCCTGTCGAGCCGTCTGGCCTCTTAATCTGGATTTGAGGATCGGGCGGCGTCGTCGGTGGCCCCTGACCTCGGGAGGTTGCAGCGTGCTGGCCTCGCGGCAATGCCGCTGGCGTGGCGGCCGGCTGCGGCGCTGGCGTGGGAGCAGCCTTCACCTCGGGCTTCGCCCCGGCGATCTTGTCCGAGCCAGCCTTGGGCGTTTCGGTCTTCGGCTTCTCAGGCTCCGGTTCCCAAGGCTTCCAGTCGCCTTCGACGCCCTTCGAGTACGCATCGTACTGTTCGCGCGAGATCTTGCCGTTGTCGAACTTGAACTTGTAGATCTCGCGGAGCTTCGCCCTGATGGCGTTGTACTGCTCAATGTCGGAGTCGCTGTAGGAGGCGTTGCCCTTCTTGTCCTTACCGGCCTTGATCTTCTCGCCGATCTCCCTCGCCCTCTGGTGGAGTCCTGGGACCGGCGTCTGGCCGTCAGGGCCGAGCGGGTTGCCCTGCTCCAGCTTGTCGTACTCAGCGGTTTTGGCGTCGATCTTGTCCTGCCGCTGGAGCGTCTGGTACGCCGTCAAATCATCGCCGGCCCGCCTGCCGCCGCCTTTCTTGGCTCGGGCGGCGAGTCTCTTGTCTTCGACGGCCTGGGCCGCAGCTTTCTGCTCCGGTGTTCCATGTATGAGCGCCGCTTCGATGGTGTTTGGCTGCTTCTCGTCAGCCGTGGGCTTGATCGAGTTCGGATAGATGCCTTTGTTCCTGGGATTCCAGACCGCCCAGCCGAGGTTCATGTCGGCCTGCTCTTTGAGTGCCTTTTCCTTGGCGGCGGCGGCGGCGGCGGCGTCGTAGTAGCGGCCGTGCGCCTCCTGTGCTCCGATCTGCGCCTCGGTGAGATCCTGTTGACGGATGAACTGCTTCTGCTGCAAGTCGTCCTGGCTCCGCTGGCGCTTCAGGTTGTACTGCTTCTGCATCGAGTCGATCTGCGAATCGAGGCTCTTGCCCTTGGTCTCCCAGGCATCCATCGCCGCTTCGTATTTCGGGCGCCGCAGGATCTGCTTCTCCGAGATCGGATCGACGTGCGTGCGCCGGCCCGCGTTGATGAATCCCGCGAAGGCGTTGGCTCCGGTCATCAGGGCCTTCTGCCACATGGGGCGCTCGTACTCCTGACCGCCGAGCTTGGGCTTCTCGAGGATATGGGCGTCCCGCTTCGCCGCTGCGGAGTTCCAGTCGGTGACGAACGGGTCCTCGGCGTCGATCCAGTCGCGCTTCATCTTGGGCGGCGCTGGCATCGGACTCGTCGGAAGCTGGGGCGGCGTCTCCCAGCCGATCGGATCGCTCTGCTCGGGCATGGCCGCTTCTGCCGCCGGGGCCACCGGGAAGGGAGGCTTCAGGATCGACTCTGCCGGTCGAGCGGCGAGTCTTGCATACGAGTAGGGGTTGTTGTCCTCTGGCAGAGGAGCCCGCATATCGAGCGGGGGCCGCGCCGGGGCCGGGGCCGGGAGCGGAGGCGTCATGCCGTTCTGCATTTCCCACGGGGTCCGCAGCGGATCGAAGCCGGGACGCTTCGCAGGAAGCGCGTACATCGCGTCGTCTTCTTCCAGGTCGTCCCAGTAGTTCGGCTGCGGATATGGCATGGCTTAGTAAGTGGCGGGTCCTCGTCCTCGTCCGTAGGGTCGGCGCATCATCTGCTGTTGCCGCATCTGCTGCATCAGCCGCTCCCGTCCCATTCCCCGGTCGCCCTGCATCGCCTGAATGCTGCTCTGCGGAGCGGGGGGCGGGGGGGCCGGCTGATCGGCGGCTTCCTGCTGCTGGTCGGCGGCTCCGCGAGCCACGTCCACTTGCGACAACTGCCGGTCGTACTCACCGGCTTCTGACGGGACACCGCCAGCGGCGGCTCCGACTCCACCAGCGCCGTCGCCCATGTAGTCGCGCACGCCCATGTCTCCGCGAGTGCTCAACTCCTTCATCTGGGCGGCCATCCGGTCCCCGTCCACCGGACCCACGCCGTAAGACGCCACGCCCGTGGGCGGCGCCGGTCCCATCTGTTGGCTGCGGCGGTCGTAGGCGTTCCGCTCCATCTGCATCGCCCTCGCGTTCGCATCGGGACCGCCCTGAGCAGCCTGCAGGCTGCGTCCACCACCCATGCTTCCTACTGCCATCTGCGCGGCATTCTGCCACGCTGGGTTCGCTCCGCCGGGAGGCGCGGCCTGGATACTCGTGCCACCCGCCGGGGCTGGAGCGGCTGGAGCGGCTGGAGGCGGTGCAAAGCGGTTGGCTTGACCGGCAGCGGACCATGCCTGCGCTGCCGCCGGGGGCGGCGCTCCACCAGCCGGAGGAGGAGAAGCTGGAGCCGGGGGAGCACCGCCTACCGGAGGACGGACGGGCCCGCCGCCCATTCCTTGCCACCATCGACCACCGCCGCCGGGAGGGGGAGCGCCGGGAGGAGGAGCGCCAGCCGGTGGTTGACCGCCCATCGGGGGACCGCCCATCGCGCGTCCCATCGGACGCCGCGGCTGCGCCTGTCCTCCCATCGGGGCTTGCTGCATCCCCATCGGCTTCGGTTGAGCCGGGGCCGCACCGGCCGGCTGCATATCGTTGACCCACTCTGATGGCATATAAGGTTCCTATCTCTTGCCCATCGCCGTCTGGGCTGTTTTCCCGAATGCTCCGAGGCCGGTGGCGGTTCCAATACCGCCGATTGCCAAACTGCCGAGCTTCTCCCACAGTTTCGGCTGCGATTCTTTCGCCGCCTGTTGCGCGGTGGTTCCCTGCTGCTGGCCCGCCTGTTGCTGCCAAGCGTTCATCTGCCGGTCGTACTCGCCGCTTTCCTCTTGCGCCGCCTGCTGCTGCGCGGCGTTCATCCACTGACGGCCCTCTTGCGCATCTGCCGCCCTGCGGTCGGCCACGGTCTGAGCGCCGCGGGTCTTGGCTTGCTGGATGCCCATGCCCTGGCCGTAACGCTGTTCCTGGTTGGCCCTCGTCTGCGCTTGGCGGTCCATCGTGTTCCCCAGCTTGCGGGACTGCGTGTCGCGCTCGATGCCGGTCGCCATCTCGGTCCCTAGACTCGTGCCGTACTGGCGCTGCTGCTGGCCGCGCTGGGCCGCGCCTTCTTCGACGCCGATCCCCGCTCGGCCAAGCTCGGAAGCCGCGCCGAGACCGGCCTTGCCGAGCTCTGAGGCAACCTGGAGCCGCGTGCCTTGCTTCGCCTTCTCGGCGGCGAGCCGCTGGTCCTCCATGCCGAAACGGTTCTGGAATTCAAACCCACCGGCTTCCATCGCCGCGCGTGCCGCTCGGTCGGAGGCCGACTCTTCGCCGCGCAAGCGGAATTCCTCGGCGGTCCCGGCGCGTCCCGCGCGTGCCGCCCCGGCGGCTACCTTGGCCCTGAGCATGGCATCGCCGCGGTCCACGGCGCTGCCTCGCTCGAGCCGGTCGCGCATCGCGCCTATGCCGAGCGCACTCGCGCCCGCGGCTCTGGCACGCCGAGCCGAATCGTCAGCCGCCGCGCGATAGCCTTCCCCAACTGTGTTCCCCGCCACGTCGAGAGTTTGCTGGTACTCCTCGGGGGACATGCGGATCGTGTCGAGCGCCCCCGCATCGGCACGCAGGAGCCGGGGATCGACCGCCGCACGCCGGTCAGCGCCGGTCTGCCCGATCGTGGCTTGCTGTTGCGCCGTATACGCGGGATCAATCGACTGGCCCGTCTCGTCGCCGATCGCGCCGGTCATCGAAGTCCGGTAGTCGCCCATCGCGCCGGTCACGTCGCTCCGGTAGCCGCCCATTGAGCCGCGCACGCGATCACTGTCGCTGGCGGTTTGCGCCTCCATCGCGTCCTTGTCGAAGTAGACCGCGCGGGACCACGGGTCGCCAACGGCATCGTTCTGCTCTTGCTGCGTGCGGAGGTTGGACTGGTACTCCTCGGGCGTCGTGGCAAGACCGCCGTAGTCGCCCTGGATCGCGGCGGCTTCCTCGGGCGAATAGCCGCCCTGGCCCGCGATCATGGGGTTGTAGACTTCTTCCTGCTGTTGCTGTTTCTGGCCGCGCCGCTGGCGCTGGACCCAGGCTCGCTGTTCGGCCTCGGAGTTGAATCGGTTGCCCCGCTCCTGAGCTAGCTGCCGGTCCTGCTCGTTGTACTTCTCTGACTTGCTTGCCACGGGCTATTCCTCTTCGTTAAACATTACCACCGGGAATTGTCATTTGAGCCGGGGAACCGTGCCGCCGGGGAGCAGCCCGAAAACTGAGAGCAGCCAGATGCACAGGAAGAGGATGACCACGATATTGAGGATGGTCTTAATCGGCGCTGCCATCGGGACATACGTGTTCACGAGGTAGAGGATCACGCCGATCACTACGATCAGGACCAGCAACTGAATGATTGGCATACGGGTTCCTTTCTTTTACAGGGCGGCCGGAAGTGTCTGAAGACCGCCCCGCCTCGCTGGTCTGTGCATACGGAGATTAGGAAATACAACCAGCGAGTTGCCAACAAGTCTACTCCTCGCTAAACGGAGAAGCCCGCATCGCGCAGTTCGGCGGTGCGCTGCTCGGTAGCGGCAATTGCACCGTCCTTGTCGTAATCGAAGGCCCACCATCCCGCGCTGTAGATCTCGTAGAGGTCCGCGCCGTTGGTGACCACGAGCCAGTATTGCGGGACCGTGACGTAGCCGTCAGGCGTGGGAGCCACGATATCGAAGGTGAGACCGGCCCACTGCGTCTTGGCCCAGTGGAGCACCTGGTCTGCGGTTTCCGGTGTGCAGTAATCGACGGGATTGAGGGGATACACCGGCTGCTCGAAGCCATAGCCCAGGTTGATACTCCAGGGGCGCTCGTAAGTGGAAGGCCCGACTTCCTGGCGCGTGACCGTGTAATAGAGGCGCTTCGTCCACGGGCTGTAGAGGAAGCCCTTCATCGCCCTGACGAGGATCTTCGAGGGATCGAGCGGCACGGGTTCGGGGGGCGGTGTGTTCTTTGCGGAGGGTTTCATGGTTCCTTCTTTCTAATGGTCTCTAGAGACCGTTTGCGGACTTTCTCTTGGCGAGGGCCGGCCCCGGCGGCGGGATTGGCGCGTCTTCGCCGGCCTCGAGCGCGTTGCGGAAGCTCTTGAGGAGCGGCCTGATGAAGCGATCATCGCCGGGGCGGTAGTTCTTCCACTCGGTGAGGAGCGCCACGGCGCGTCGGATCTCGGCGGCGGTCAGGTCTACATCGAGGACCGGCGCTTGCGCGATCCGGTCGAGGTGCAGGTACGCGCCGCCCTGCGGAATGGGAGTCTCATAGAGGCCCAGTTCGTTCTGAGGCAATTCGATCTTGTACAGCAATTCGGTCGCGATCATGCGCTTCTCGTCTTCGAGGCCGCCTGAGTCCTGGCCGATCAGCGCGAGCAGATAGAGCCGCGCCCGCATCGGAATTTCAATCTGCATAAGTTCTCCTAAGTTACCTGCCAAATGATGCCGCCCTTGAAGTACATGTAGTTCTTCGGCTGGCCGTTGAGTTGAAACCCTTGCGGGAAATAGAGAGTATAGTCCTGCCCATAATACCCGCCGCTGATCTGATACGAAGCCGCCACGCAGTTACCGCTCGCGATCATGTGACCACTCGTATTGATGCCGCCATATCCGACAAACTGCCGCGAGTTGTTGATCACGTCGCTTCCGCCGATCTGGTACACGCCGTTGCCGCCGCCGCCCGAACCGGCGTTGAACCCGCCATAGGTTTGAATCGAATTCCTCGCCTGCTGGCCGGTGCAGTTGAACCCACCGGAAGGTCCGGTGGTCGTGATCACGCCATACGCGGTGAGATCACCTTGCCCGTTCACCACGAAATTCCCGTTGCTGTTGTTGAACGTGTAACTGTAGCCGCTGTTGGTCGCGGTCCAGGAAGGCTGCGTCGTCGAAGTGATTCCGCTGAAGGTGCCGGTGGCGATCGTCTGCCAGCCTGAAGAAATGTAGATCTTCGCCACGCCCACGCTGGTGTCGTAGAACAGACACCCGAATTGCAGGGAATCCCCGCCGGTAAAGGCGATGCCCTGCCCATAATTCTGGCCGATCTGGGTGTATACCGCCGCGCGGTGCGAACGCGCGTAGGAGCCGCCGTTCCCGGCATTCACCGCGTCGAAGCCAGCATAGGGCGAATAGAACTGGTTGGCCTGCACGGAGCCGCCCGTAACGAGGCGAATCGACGCTGGGCTGGTATGGCCGTAGATCAGAAATGGAGCATTACCCCCGCTGTAATCAACCCACTGCTGCGAACCATCGGCGCCAGTGCGGAATCCCCACTGGCGCCAGGGCGAGTTCATCAGGTACTGCCACTCTCCGTCTCCGACATTGGAATAAAATCTCACGGCGCTGATGACGCCGCTGGAACTGACCGAACCCCAGGTGGTGCCCGTGGCCGTGATGTTCGGCACGGTGAGCGTGTCGGAAGAGTCGTTGTAGTAGAAGGCAGCCTCGGCTCCGAAATAGCCGCTGTTGTTGTACTGCACCATCGAGTGCGTGCCGGCCGCGAGGGCGCTGGTCACCAGGGGACCGTAGGGTTGACCGCCCGTCGAGATATACAGCACGCCGTTGGTATTGGCGTAGAGCCGCACTTGGCCGCCCGTCGAGCGATCCGGTTCCGATCTTTGCAGGAAGAGCAGCGATTCGTTGGCGGCGATCCACCGCGCAGTCACGCCGCCGCTCTGGGCATTCACCGCGAGGGCGCTGGCGCTATCGGTAAAGAATCCGCCCTGCGATTGGACCCATCCGCCGGTAACCGTGAGTCCAGGTTGACCGGCATACGTGTTCAGGTACATCTGGAACGCCGTTTTATGCCAATAGAAGTTGGGATGCCCACCGAAACTGCCGGCATCGTTGTATTGGATGGCTCCGTCTGAACTGGCAGGAAGCGTCCCGGTCCCAAAAGGCCCCCACGCGGCTCCATTCGACGAGATGTACATCTGCCCGCCCGAACTCGCGTAGAGCCGCACCTGAGGAGGGCTGGCAGTGGACAATGCGGGAGGCGCACCCAATCCCGTGAAGACCAGCGACTCGCTGGCCCCTAGCCACTTACCGAGAACCGCGCCTTCCGGAGCCTGGATAGCGTTCCCGGTATTGAACGTCAGGAACCCGCCCTCGCTCTGAATCCAGCCGCCCGAGGTGCTGATCGCCGGGGCCGTTGGCGCACAAGTGATGTAGAGTCGATTCACTCCCTCGTCCCAGAAGAAATTGGCGTCCCCGCCGAACTGCCCGCCGCGGTTGTACTGGACGCTGCCTTCCGGGGCGCCGGGGGGCGTGTTCCCGAATGGCCCGTAGGGAGCGGTATTCGACGAGACGTACAACTGTCCGCTCACGGCGGCATAGATCCGCACCTGTCCAGGACCGGAGACCGGCGGCTGCGTGCGCCCGATGAAGATCAGCGAGTCTTGCGCGATCAGCCACTGGCCGGTGACGCCGCCAGCCGGCGCCTGAACAGCGTTCGTCGCGCCGCTCGAAGCCGCGAAGCCGAGCGCGAAGCAACTCACGTCGACGAGGTCGGTGTTCTGGGTCGCCTGATTGTACTGGCCTGTGCGGAAATTGAAGATCTTGTTCGGGTCGTCGTAGTTGATGACGCCGTTATCCAAGAACGTGTCGTTGATCGTGGGAACCGGCGCGGCGTTCGATCCCCAGGTGATGTAGTTCTTGATGGTCGCCGACAGAGCGTACACGCCGCCGTTTGAAGCCTGGATGGCGTTGTAGGTGGTAGCGGTCGCAGGCATCGCCACGAACCCTTGCGCCGATTGAATGTACCCGCCGGTCACATTGATGCCGGGCAGTGCCGCAGTGCCGTATATCGTGAGCCGCTTGGCGCTCTCGGTGTAGATGAAATCGGCGCTGCCTCCGAACGCGCCCGCGCGGTTGAACTGCACCGAATCCACCGGATCGGCCGGCTTGGCCGTCGAGCCGCCGCCGCCTGCGGAGAAGTCGGTCCAGATCCTCGGCCCCGCCGCGCCGCCGCCTTCGACCGACTGTTGCCACTTGGCGAGCAAGCCGTCCCAGCGCAGGAGCGCCCAGCCGTTGGGATGAGTGCTCGGAAGCATATCGGCTTCGACTTCCCAGTACGTCGAATCGCCCAGCGCCAGGAACCCGCTCGCCGAAAGGTTACCCGTGGCCATCGCGTTGCCATACGGCAATTGCGTGACGCTGCCGGTGGTGATGCAGCCGCCCTCGGCCACCACCTCGGGCGGCCCAGGTCCGGTCTCGGAGACGTTGAGCAGGGGACCGCGTGCGCCCTGTGCGCGGTACATGTTCAGCGACATGTGGATGTTTCCCCACGGGTCACTGTCCTGCGCGTAGAAGCGGAGCGACGAGCCTTCGCCGATTCCTTCCCGCGCGATCCCGTGGCGGGAAGAGTAGCTCGCCACGGCCTCGGTGGTGAAGTGAATGGCGCACTTGGTGTCGGTGTTCGGGTCGCGCTTGAACTCGAAGACGTTGGGACCACCCAGGCAGACGTTCTTCACCACGCGATTCATATCGGCCGGCGTGAAGGGCCGGTACGTGGGATCTTCAAAGATCGCCGGGGCCGGTTGGGCGGGATTGAAGTGAATGCTGTTCTCGGTGACGAGGTTGTCCCGCGCCACTTGATTCGAGCCGGTGAGCAGACCGCCGATCATGATCGGGTTCTGGCCGGGGGCGTCGGGCGCGATGATCAGGTTATTTTGCGCTTGGCACTTGCGTGCGGCGTAGAGGCCGATCGCCGTGCCGCCCAGGTTGTCGCAGAAGTTGCCAGAGATGGTGACGCCGAGGCCGCCTTCCTTATCGGCGGTGTTACCGAGCACGATGCCTTGGGACCAGTTCGCCCCCGCGCCGCCGGGGCCGAACCCGGAGCCGATCGAGTCCTCGCTGTACTCCGGTTCGCCGGGGCGCGAGACGCGGATCGAGTTGCCGGTGATCGTCCCGTAGGCGAAGCCGTCCCCGTTGATCGCGCCGCCGTTCACGTTGAGGAACGAGTTGTTCGCGTAGTTCACCAGCTTGACGACGCCTGAGGTGTCGAGTCCGGTCGCGTTGAGATTAGGCAACCACCGCGGCACGCCGGCCGAGGTGTCGTCCGAGCAGATGTAGCCGATCCTGCGGAACGAGTTGCCGATCGCCGAGCCGCCGATCACGTTGCCAAAGAGGATGCCGTCGAGGCCGCAGTCGAGGAACGAGTTGTAGTCGACGTGGATCTGCTGGTGGAAGGAGTCAAAGCCGTAGCCGTGCTGCCAGACGCAGTTGCCGGTGTTCCGCTCGAAGCGGTTGTTGGACACGTTGAGGTCGGACACCTTGGTGGAGGAGCCGCCGGTCGCCTGGTTCTGCCCAAGGATGCCGCCGGTCCAGGAGCCGTAGATCGAGGCGCTGCCGGCGAGGAGTTCGGGGAAGTGCCGCTCCCAGTCGATCTTGACGCCGCGCACGCGCCGCATCGCGTCCATCATGTCGGCCACCGCCGTGCCGAACGTGTGAGGCCGGTTGTTGCGGAGCATCCCGTGATGGATCTTGACGCGCTTCACATTGAGGAGCCGCGCGTCGAGGAGGATCGCGTAGCCGCCCGTGTGCTCGATGTGGACGCCGTTCCATTCGAGGTCTTCGCCGCCGTGGACCCAGAAGCTCGTGTTCAAGGTGAGCAGCGGGTGCATCGGGTTGCTCGAGAATTCGGAGTAGAGCAGACCCACCGAGGTGGTCGTCGTGCCATCGACCAGGAAGTTGTGGAAGGAGAGGTTCTTCGCGTTGGAGAGATTGAACAGCGCCTTGTCGGCGGGGAGCGCGGCGCCGCGCGTGACCTTGGAACTGCGGCCCTGGCCGAGCCACGAGATCGGCACGTCCGAATCGAGTTCGATCGGCGTGTTCAGCTTGTAGCTCATCCCCGGCGTGCCGACTCCGGGGATGGTGATCGAGCCGCCGCCCTTGCCGACAACGGAGTCATACGCCATCTGGAACGCCGCGCTGCAATCGGCCACGCCGTCCGAGACCGCGCCGAAATCCTTCACCGACACCCGCTCGCCGTGCTTGGCCCACGGGTCGCGCTCGATGGAGTCGGGATATACGATGACTGCCATCGGTTATGGCTCCCAGGAAATTCTGCCGGTCGTCGGCTGAACCGGCGGCGGTTCGCCTGGTTCGTTGATGATGGTGGTCCCGCCCACTTCCAGGTTGTTCACCCAGCCCGCGGTTCGCGCCACGTTTCCGTCGAGGCGGTCCAAAGCCTCGGCCACCAACGCGAAGGTTCCGCGCGTGCGGATCGAATTCACGTCTGGGCGAATCGACGTGACGATCAGCTTGTCAGCAGCAGCCATTTCTGGATAGTATCAGCGGTTCGTCAACCAAGGCACGTAAAACACCGTGAAGTCGTTGATGTCCATGCGCTCGCCGAGGCCGGTCGTCCTGAACTCCACGGTCGTGTCATGCGACTCCACGTCGCAGCCCATCTCGATCGAGTCGCGCGGAAGCTCCTGGAGTACGTGCGTGGCGAGTTCCTCGAAGAGATTGCGGCCCTCTACGTAGACGCGCGAGCGGAGCATTCCCACTCCCTTAACCTTCGCCTCCACGGTCTGGACCTTCATGTCGACCGAGCTTGCGACGTTGCGCCGCTTGAAGACTTCGCCCGATTCCCAGATCGACACGATCGGCAGGGTCACGTCCGCGAACGCCGTGGGATCTTCCACCTGGATCGGCGTGGGCTGGTTGGGGCCCTGCCAGAGCCGGGACCGTTCGCTGGTCGCCTCGCGCACCATGCACGCCGAGCCGGCCGGCAGCGTATCCATCGAGAAGTCCACCTGGGTCGGCCCCCGGCCCCTGGCGTAGGACCACGTAAGCCGGTGCGTGTTCTCGGTGGCTCCGTCCATCGGCGCGTAGACCATCACGCGCTGCCCGATCGGATCGTCGACGATCCAGAGCGAGAGCCGCGCGATGCCCCAGTTGATGCGCCGCCACTCCGGCTCGTTCATGTCCGAGACCGGGATCGCGTCATACGCGCCGTGGAACTCCCAGAGCCCCACTTCGTTGGCAACCCACGCCACGTCGCCGCTCGTATTGACGCAGACGCCGTGAATGGCGGTGGTGCCTTGCGATTGCGAGACGCTGTACGGGGCCGCCCACAGAACAGGAACGTCCTCGTTATCCACCGCCGCATACGTCCATTTTGGTCCGAAAAAGTAGTTCACTCCGCGAATGTGGCACGCGGTCACCAGCCACCGTTCGCCGGGAACCTGCAAGACGTGCTGGCCCTCGCTCACGCGCTCAAAGTCATCCTGGTCCGAGATGTACACATGGTTGCCGACAAAGTAGGCGATGCGCCGGCCGAGCTGGGCGAGGTTGAAAGGCTGGAACGGTCCCGTGTTGTCGGAGAACCGCGTCATGTAGTTGAAGTTGTCGGTGATCTCGGTGGCGCTCGCTTCGAGCACTTCATCGGCGATCGAGATATCCAGTTGGACCGGATAGAGCGTCCCCGGCATCACGGCGAGTTCAGTCCCCGGCACGATGAAGAACTTCTCGAGGTTCTCCACGGTCGTCATGATCGCCGAGACGAAGGCGGCGTCATCGGGCCAGGTGGCCGAGATATTCATGCGGACGGTGGTGTCCCCCGCCGCCGTGAACGAGGGCGGCGTGAAGATCGCCGCGGAGTAGGGCGAGGGCTTCAGTTGCGAGCCGCTCCGCGAGGTGACGATGTAGCCGAACTTGTGCAACCCGATCGTCGTCTCGCCCGCGTATGGCTCGGTGAACGTGGGGACCACCGACATGGGCCCCATGAACGCCTTGTCGATGTTGTCGTAGCCAGCGCCCGCGAACGGATAGAGGATGCGGACCTCGGTGGCTCCGGTGAAGCCGGTCGTATAGAAGGATACGTAGAGCCGGTCAGCCGCTTCGACGACGGTCGCGCCGTAGGCGCTCGCAATCGCCTCGGCGGTCGACTCATAGCTGAAGTAGAGGTTGCGGTAGCGGATCTGGCCGTTCTCGAAGGTGATCAGGAAGTTCTGCGGGACGCCGGCCCCCGTGGTGGTGGTACTGAACGAGAGCCACTGGTACATCATCGTCATCTTGCCGGTCGCCATCAGACCGGCCAGGAACCCGTCGCGCCCGATCACACGGCCCCCGTCGAAGCGCACGTTGATCGCGTTCGACGCCCGATTGGTGAGATAGGTGTTCTGGGCGCGGCTCCCGTTGGGTTCGGTGCGGGCCCTCGTCCAGGACCCGCGCAGATCGGTGATGGCGCGTTGCTTGAGTTCGGCGAGGCTCACGGTTAGGAATCGAAGAGGTACGAGATCACGTAGTCGATGGAAGTGCCGCCGGTCGCCGCCGCGCCGGTCTTCGCCACTCGCAGGTTAGTGCCGCGCTTGAGCGGAAGCCAGAACGCCGCGGACTTCACGTTCGTGCCGGCGGTCTCGGTGTGCACGATCGTGTCGCCCATGTTGGCCGCGACAATCGTCACCAGATCCGTGGGCGTCGGAGCCTCGGTGGTTTGCAGGCGCATGTCGGTGAGTCCTGCGAAGGTTCCGTTCATCTTGAAGCGGAAGCCCAGAAGCTGGGTGGTTCGCGATTCAAAGCCGGGGATCACGAAACCGGCGTTGAGTTGGGCCAGCGTGATGACGCCCTGCGCGGCTTGCACCGTGCGGGACTTGTAGATCGGCGTGCCGGGAATTTTCTCGGTGGCAAAGGACATGGGGTCTCCATTTTCTCCAGTACTGTAAACTTACGGTCCAAAGATCGGGTAGTGGCCGCGCGGTCGTCTCCGGTTGGAGCCGACATGGTAGGCGGCCGGCTGAATGCGGCGCTCCTGCTGCATCCGCAACGAGGGCTGTATCAGGGCTTGCATGTGATTGGGGTCCACATAGACCTCCCGGCGCATGTTCCTCGGGATCTCGTTCAAGCCCTTGGGCGGGCCGGCAATCGCCGCGGCGAGCTTTGCGACGACGGTGAGGCAGTTGTCGATGCCCAAGCTGCCGGCGGTCGGCAGTTCCCCGCTTTCGAGGTAGGTGAAGCGGATTTGAATATCAGCCGTGGCGGCGTTGAAGCTGAAGACGCCCTTGCGCCAGGTGTAGTAGATCAGCCGGTCGGTCGGAGTCCACGGTGCCGGGAGGATCTCGGTGTATTCCACCGGGAAGAAGGCCACGTTCTGCGAGTTGACCGGACGCTCCTCGAGACGGATCAGCGTGCCGAAATTGGTGATCCCGGCATCGACCGGCTTGAGCGTCAGCGTCCCTGAGGTGAGCGTGAAGTAGGTGATCAGTTCGACGTGCTGGTCCTGGCACTTGACCATCTCGTCGATCATTTCGCGCCACGCCATCCCCACGGCCTGCACCAAATGGGGCGTGGTAAACCGCCGCTTGGTCGTATCGCCGAGATGGAAGGCTGCCTCGTCGATGGCTTGCTCAACAGTGGGGATGGCCATAGCGCGTGTCTCCTCGCCTAGCTCGGCTTCGCGGCGGCGGTCAGCGACTTCGGTGGAAATCCTTGGGCCGCCCGAATCTGATTGTACTTCTCGAGGTTTACGATCTCGCGGCACGTCGAGCACGTCGCCACGCCTATGGTGATCGGCGCATCGCAGTACGGGCAGCGGGTCTTGCCGATCGAGGCTTTGGCATCGAAATCCTGCCACGGTTCGCCCTGGATGTTGAGGAGCTTCCCCATGAACAGGTGCAGCTTGGTAATGTTGCGCCACTCGTTCGCCGCCGCGAAGAGCCGCGCCTCCCTCACCTTCGAGGAGGCGAACATCATCTGCTTCTCGCTGAACTCCTTGATCTCCTCGGAGAAGGTGACCTGCTCGAAGGTCGGGTTCTCGGTCGGATGGAGCCAGATGCCGGGGACGCCCGCGTCATCGGGCATGTTCTTGTGATCGCGCCACTGGCGCACCAGATCGGCGGCGGTCTCGTAGGAAGGGATGGTGATCGTCTGGTGAGCGCCCTTCCCCATATAGATGTAGTTGTCGTAGTCCTCCACCACCAGCATGGCGGGGATCTCCACCGATCCCGGCTGGAGGACGAAGTGATTCGAGTACGTGGGCTTCTTGGGCATGTGCAGGGCGCGGTAGGCGATCTCCTGCATGGGCCAGATCGAGACGATGGTTCTACTCAACGGTTTGCTCCTGGTGGTTTTCTCGGAACTCTTTGCTGGGCAGCGACACGTAATCCTTGGCGCCGGGAAGGTGGTCGAACGCGAAGAACGAATCGTGGATCTCGTCCTGCACCGGCCCGCTCTCGATGCGCTTCTTCTCTGCGATGCGGACGAGCGCCTCCTGCTCGTGGTCCTCGAGCGACATGCCCAGATGACGCCTGAGGTGATAGATGAGCGCGGTGGTCACGTCGTGCGACGGCTCCTCGCCGTCGGGCATGGGACTGCCCACCATGTGGTACTCGCCGCGGCTCGGATAGGGCCAGCCCTCGCCGAATATGGCGAGCCACTCGCCGCGCCGCAGGAAGGTCCACTTGGAAAACGCCCAGCGGTTCGGACCCACGATATCCGCGACGGAGAATCGGTCGTACCGCGTTTCGACCGCCCACAGTTGTTCGCCGTTCGCGGTGACGACGAGCCGGGGCGCGGCGTGGTCCTTCTTCTCAAAGCCGCCGAGGTCTTGCGTGAGGGACCACTTGTAGTTCGGCTCTCCAAAGTCGTTGTACCCGAACTCCGCGGCGAGCCGGTTCTGGAGTTCGGCAAGGAGTTTGTGATCCATAGACATGGGTAATTTACGGGACCAGGCTGGCATATCCCGGTCCCGTTGACCTCAATGGCTAATAGGTCGGTTGCGCGAGGTTAAAAATAACCCCGGCGTTCCCAAAATTCTGACACAAGTAGTCGCGCAGCACATACAGCGCGAACCATGCCGTCGCGGCCGGCGAGCCATCGGTGGCGTAGAGCGGGAACAGCTTGTTGCCGTTCATCTCAAACCATCCGACTGGGTCGATCTCGGCGATCGACCAATCCTGCGGAGTGATGTAATCGATGCGGTCGGTGGCCTGGTGCGGGTCCACCCACGCCGGGATTCCCGCAAACATGAAGCGCATGTCGACCTTGGGCATCAGGTCCGCATTCACCTTGCCGTTGGACAAATCGTAGTTGGAAATGTCCCACACGTTTTGGCGAATATTGGCTTGCTGCTTCTGGTTGACTAAGGCCATCATGCCGCTCGGCGTGCCTTGGTCGATCTTCCTGCGCTCGATGATCTGGTGCGCGATCTGCATCCCCATTTGGACTGTGGGAACGGAAGCGCCGCCGTCGCGCACGTTAACCAAAATCTCCGGTTCGTTCGCGCGGTTCACGCCGTGCGTGGTTCCGGAGGTCGCGGTGTTGTTATGGTATAACAACCCTTTTAATCCTGCCGGCGTTGCACCGGACGTGCCTTCAAAGACGATCTTGTCGGTATTGGCCGCGCCGGCAATCGTGACCGCGAAAGTAAGTGCGCGGGTCTGGTAGTTGATCGAGAGCAGCTTGAAGGGACCGCCCGCTTTCGGAGCCGCGAGCGCGGCGTCGTACACGTTGTACCACTCCCCGCGCCTGAAGCCCTGCACGCCGTTGGCAGTGTCCATCACATACACGGTCTTGCCGCCAACGGTCGAGAACGAGATGGCCGTGCCGAGCACCGCCGTGCCGTCGCCCATGTGCCACGCCCTGTCGATGAAATCGGCAAAGTCGGGGATCATGGTCTTCAGCAATTTCTTGAAGCCTTGCAGCCGGGACTGCTCGGCAGCCGCGGTGGCGCGGGACGCCAGTTGCGTGATCTGGCCTCTGAAGCTGAAGGGGAAATAGGTGGTGATCATCACACCGCCTTCCTGCGCCGAACCGAGTCCCAGGCCGCCGCCGTCAGGATTGTACGTTCCGACTCTGCCCCCATTTGTAGTTAAGTAAGTAGCGCGGAAATCCCGCTCACTTACCTTCTCAACATCCGCTTTGGAGTTGATCATATTGACGATCGTGTCGAATCTGCCGAACCAGTCGGGCAGCTTCGGCGCAACCTTTTCCATTTGCGCGAAAACGAGATCTGTGGCCACGAGTTTCTCCCTGAGTAACTTGAGTCAGGCCACGCGAAAATGACAGTCGTTAAGGGTTAGTTGAAAGCAGCTTCTAACTCGTTCGCCCAGGACTTGGAGTCGAACTTGCTTCCGCTGGCCGGTGGCGCCGTCGTACCATTCGGGGCGTTGCCCCCCGCTGGTGTTCCGCGTAGCGATTGCGTACCTGCGAGCCGCTTGTGAGTCTGGTCGCTTTTGGCTTTGATGGCCTGAGCGGACTCGGACAGGATGGCAGGAGCCTTCTCGCGAAGAACCTGTTCTGCCCTAGCGGCATATAACTGCATCACACGCGCACGCCAACTCTCGCGGACACTTTCGCTTCCGGCAATCGAGGCTTGCTTGAAACATCGCGCCCGCTCGGCCACAAACTTCTGGTCGTTCACAAGCGCATCACGGATCTCCTCGCGAAGTCGTATTTCCACGTTCTTGCGAGTCTGGGGAAAATTCTTGAGGGAGGCATCGACCGGCTTGAGGGTTTTGCCAATGGCATCCCACACGGTCTGCTCCACCTGGGCATCGGCGGCGTTGTACCAGGCATCCCACTGGGCCCGGGACCGCTCGGCGTCGATGTTATTAAGGTGCTGTTCCCGGTCGGCCAGTTCCTGGCGCTGGGTGGCGAGCGGATCGGGCGCGGCGGTGGCCGGCTGCCCCAATAGCTCGGACTTCTTCCGGTAGTTGCCGGTCAGGGCGATATCGGCCCGCTGGACCGAGGAGAGGAGGATCTTGCCCTCGTCGGTGTCGAGGCCGGCCGCGAGCGCCTTCTTATAAAGACCGTCGAAGGTGTGCGCGTTGATCCGCTGCTCCAGCCCCCGGATCACCTCGGGAGCCTGGACGGACGCCGCATGGAGCAGCGCATCGGCCATCGTCTCTTTCGGATTGTGCGCGGTGTGCTTCTGATCCATCGCCTTCTGGGCGGTCGAGAACAGGTAGGCGAACGCCTTGGCCTGCTCGGCGGGATCAGGGGACATGAGGTCGAAATCGATGTTGTCGAGAATCCGCTTGTCGGACGCCAGCGCCTGGACGGTCTGCTGGGTGACCGGACCAGGAAGGTTCAGTTCCTTGGTGAGCATCTTCGCGGCCTGATAACCGGCGAAGACCTCCTTGCCTCTGGCCTCGGGATAGCGAATCCACTTCTTGCCGCGCTGCTCGTACTCTTCGCCGCCGCGCTCGTCCTCGGGGACCTCGGGCGCGGCTTCTACCGGCTCCGTGGCGGGCTTGGCGGGATCGGCAACCGCTGGCTCCTCGGTAGTCGAGTCGCTCTCGTAATCAATCGGCGTCTTGGCCTGGACCGTCGAGTCCTGGGGATTCTTCGCCGTCTCGCTCGGTGCGCTCTCCGTCTCGGCGGGGGAGCTTTCGGTCTCGCTCGAATCGCTGGACGAATCGCTCGTCACATCGGCGAACATCGAGTCGATTTCGGCGCTGATACTCGTGGCAGCGGGCGTAGAGGACGCTGCGACGGCTCCGGGTTCTTCCATTGCCATCTTTTATAACACGGCTTTACGCGGGGGGCGCAGCGGCTTCTTCTTCGACGGGGGCCGGCGCTTGCGCCGCCATCATCGCCGCCTGGGCCGCGGCGTCCTGCGCCATGCCGTGCAATTTGACGTTCTGGAAATACATCGACGGGTCGGCTTCGGCTTGCTGGCCGGCCGGTGACATGCACCACTCGCGGATGATCGTCGAGATCGTGGCGTGGTCCTGATCGAGGAAAGGATCGGGCTGCATCGAGCAGGTTTCCTGCATCGGCTGCATGGTCGTCGGGTCCATCTGGGGAGCGCCGGTCATCGGGTCGACCGGCGGCGGGACCGGCGGCTCGGCGAGGAGTTTCTGGATGCGGTTCATCACCATGATGAAGACGAACTCGCCGGGGGCGTAGAAGTCCTCCACGCCGAAATACGCCTTGGTCTGCTGCGCGTTGATCGGATGGCCGAGGCCGATCGCCTGGGCCAGTTGCGGCGCTTCCTGCGCGAGGCCCGATAACTTGGTGACCTTCTCGTTGTAGCTCTGCGGCGCGGTGTCCGCGGCTTCGATATGCCAGCCCACTTCTTCAAGCTCGGCCATGTCGATGGCTTCGCCGATCTCGCCGAACCCTGACGAGGGGACCGACACCTGGCCCACGCCGTGCCGCGCTCCGAGGCGAATGCCGTCCTCCAAAATGTCGCTCACGAAGTTTTGCATGGACTCAAACGGCAACTGTAGTCCTTGCAACGCCCCGGCTTTTTGTTGCTGATCCTGGCGCCACGTCGGAGCGGGATCGCCGCCGCCGAAAAGGGCCGGCTGGATGTTATCGGCTTCCCTCGTGTACTGGCGCATCGCCTCGCCCACCGGCATCAGGCCCTGATGGAGTTGGGCTGTGGGAATAGTTACGAACGCTTTTGACAAGTCGAGGCCGCCCGTGCGCGTGAACAAAAGCTCGTTGACGGTCCCCGATTTTTTCACGGTCTCGGGGTTCAGGATCTGCGAGTCAACGATGTGTTTTGGAATCCCCCGCATGATAATTTCATCGGCCATATTCCAAAAATTGTTGATCGAGTCCTGCTGCCCGATAATGTTGTGCGCGAGGCCGGGGCCCATGATGTACGGGTTGGTTCCCGATTTGCACGCGCTCCAGTGCTCGGTCATCTTCGACTCGTCGACCGCCACCGGACGCCCGCCCATCCGGTGAATGAGGCAGCCGTCCGCGAAGATCTTCTCGGCAGACCGGCGCATGTCGCGCGGCATCCCGTCATACGCTTTCGGGTTGAGCCACCTTCTTCCATACGACACCGTTTCCTGCACGCGATCGATCGTGCGGTCGTTGGGGTTCTGCACTTCCTCGAGAATGCGCCGCGCCTCGTCGACGTTCTCGTCCACGTCCCAGTCAGCAATCGGGGACAAGTCCTTCTTTGCTGCGTTCAGCCGCTGCAAGACCAGTTGCGCTTTCTTCTTCGAGAGCGGCAGCGAGTAGTCGAGCCACTCGCAATCGTCATCAATCCACTTGGCCTCGTAGGGGACCATCACCTGGATGCAGGAGAGCAACTGAAGCTCGGGCATCCCCTTGGCGTAGGACTGCTCACCGACTTCGACGGTCTGATCCATCATCGGGCCGGGAGTGACCGGGGACATGGCGGGATCGAGCGGGGAGCCGCAGTTGACGCACGCCTCGCTGCCTTCGGGGTTCTCGGTCATGCCGCACGCTGGGCAGAGCATCGTGCCGAGGCCCTGCACCTGTTCGATGCCGTAGACCGGCTCCTTGTGATAGCCGTGCTTGCGCCCGTCGACCACATGATCGACGAAGCCGAACACCGGCCCCGTATTCCAGATGACTTCCGCAATTTCATTCGGGGCCCGCCGTTGCAGCTTCCAATACCTGAGCAGATGCCGCGCCATCGTGTTCGCCTTGCCGGCCGTCTGCGTCTGGTTGAAGTCCTGGATGTCGTCGGCCACCGCTTTCTGGTTCAGGCGGCGCTGGCCCACCAGGCTGTTGAACTTCTGGCCGTCCGAATAAATGATGTTGTACACGTTGGCGAAGACGCGCTGCGTCTCTTCCTTGAAGTCCATCGGAACCCAGTCGAACGAACCCAGGTGCGAGTCCCACTTGAGATGGCCGTACTGCTTGCCCTCCCAATAGAACAAGGCTCTTTTCGCACGCAGGAGTTGCGCGGTGCGGGCCGCACTGAGCGGCTGGTCGAGATCCTCGCGTATCCACTGGCCGAGCTTCGACGAATAGACTTTGACGAAGTCTGCCGGCGTCACCACTGTCTTTGAATCGGTATCGGCAATCACGAGTTAGTCGCTCCCTGCGTTCATCTTTTCCATGTCGCGGTAGAAGTCCTCGAAAGCCTTCCCCGAACGGCGCGAGACCAGGGCGCTCGCGTTGACCGAATCCGGTTGCACCGCGCCCTCGCGCGGATGGAACTGCTCGGGCATCCCGCCGATATTCTCGAACTGCTTCTTCCCCCAGGAGTACTGCGAGAATATGTTGATCACCAGCTTGTAGGCGGCGTCTTTGTCCAGGCTCATCTGGGCGCGTTCGGTCTCTAACGCTTCCAGCCGTGAGCGCATGGCGAGTATTTCGCCCTGGAAATGCGCCGCCTCCAGCGCCTTCTCCGCAGCAATGTCGTAGGCCCGCCGCACGCCGGGGATGAGCAGGATGAGCGAGGTCCAGAATCCGGGGCGCATGGTCAGTACGCTTCTTCGAGGTCTTCTTCTTCGGTGTCTTCGATGCCGAGCATCTCCTCTTCGCCCTCGTCCTCGGGGAGCGTGTCGCCCTCGCCGCCTTCGCCGAGCAGCGTGAAGCTATCGCAGTGGCCCTGCGGTTCGGCGTCGAAGTTGTGCTTCTTGCACTGCATGGCGTCCTCGTCGAAGTACTCGCAGGTTTCGCAGCGTTCGGCGGCGCTGGTGTAGTTGACCGATTCATGGGAGGTCTTGGTGGAGCCTCCCTGCCTGACGGGGCCGGCCTGGGCTGATTTCGCGGGCGGCGGCATCGCCTCTTCGGGAGACGGCGGCGGCGCTCCCAACTCGTCCATTGATGGGCTCATAGCAAACCTTTCCTGGCTAACATCGCGTCACGCAACAGAATACAGGACTCGCTGGCATTGTTTTGCTTATCGTAACGCTGCTGCGCCAGTTGGGCGATCATGATCTTCATGTTGTAGTCGTTGTCCTGCGGGTTGAGCGCGGCGATCCGGTCGATCTCCTCGCCGATAAAGATCTCGCGCGGGACCTTACTCTCGAAGTCCTTGAACCCCATGCAGCCGTACCGGAGACTATCGGCGGGATCGTCGCCGATCGTGGTCTCGGACGAGTCGAATTTCTTCACGTCCTCGGGGTTGTTCGGGTAATCGGAAACCAGCTTGGGAATAGTTTCGATCAGGATCTGGCACTTGTCGTGGAAGCGGATGCGGGGGAGGATTTCGTCGTGCTGGCCCGCGAACTTCTCCATGTACTTCTGGTAGGCCACGATCCCGCGCGTCCTCAGGATCATGTCGCCGTAGTCGTGGTCCGGTTCGGCTTTCTTGATCAGCGGCTGGTAGCGGAACAAGCCGCGGATGAACTCCCAGCCCGCCTCGCGTGCGCTGTTGGCGCGGGTGAACCAGATGGAAGCGCCGTCCACTTCCGATTGCGCGAGGCGTTCTTCGCGCAGCCGCAGGGCGCCCTGCGGGTCGAGCTTCGACACGAGCAGTTCCTGCGGCGTGAACTCCATGATCACCGAGCTTCCCGGCCCCAGGATGCGCTGCACGCCGTAAGCGATCTGGTCCGAGATCATGTGGTCCTTGTCGCGGACTTGAAAAGCGTCCGGTGAGAGATAGCAGCGGATGCGCGGCTCCTTCATCCGCTCGAGCCGCTCGATGGAGCGCCGCGCGATCTCCGCGCCGAGCTCGTCGGCGCCCATGCCGGCGATCACCAGTTCGTCTTCGACGTGAATGCGCTTGTCGGTGGAGAGCGCGTACCAGTACACCGCGGTGTGATGCTTGTGGCCCCAGTCGCAACTCATCCAGCGGTGACACCAGGAGGGGATCGTGTGACTGGGAATGACGTGGTACGCCTCGGGGAATTCCTTGATCTCGGAGGCAATCGCGCGGGGACGGAAGTTCGGGTAGAACATGCCGGCCGAGATATCCCAGTCGCCGTCGATCCACGCCTTCCTCCTGGACTCGGGATGCGAGGGATCGTTGAGCCGGTCTGCGTAGTGCGGGTCCTGCTGCAACAACTGCGGATTGTCCTTGAGCGGCCCGTGGAGGTAGATCTTGCAGCGCCGCGAGTGCGGGTCGTAGATCGGCGTGCCATACGGGAACAGTTCGCCGTCCTCGTTGCGGCGCACCTTGACGAACCTGGCTTTCAACCAGTGAGCGCCGGGGCCGTCAGGGTTGGCGGTGAGGAGGATCTGCGGCCTGAGCCCGGGGACCGAGGTGCGGTTCGATGAGAGGATGGCGGCATAGAGGGCCTCGCTTTTTATCTGCTCCGCTTCCTCGATCACGATGCGGTGGTACTCATGGCCGCGATACTGCTCGAAGGACTGCTCGTCCTTGAGGTAGCCGGTGTAAATCATTGCTCCTGTCGGGAACAAGAACGACGTGGGATTTCCCTTTTTGACCGCGCCCATCAGCCGGTACATGGCCCACGCCTTTTCAATCGTCTCCTTCATCGCCTCGTTCGACAAACGAAGGAGCGTCCCCACATACTTGGGGTTGTTGACGTACCCCGCCGCCCAGGCGATCCCCGCCGCGGTCTTGCCGCCGCCTCTCGGGCCGCCGGCCAATATTTCGTCGCAGATGAACTTGATATTCGGAGGGAGCGGGGAGCGCGTGGCGGGATCGTAGAAGGTGACGCCCTCGGGGTTACTCCAGAAGAAGATGTTCTCCTGCATTCCGGGGTTGGCCTGCCAGATCAGTTCACCGGACGGGGCGATGAACTTGGTGCGGTTGTAGGAGCCTACGCGCAGGGCCAACTGCTCGGGGGAAAGACGGACGGCTTCTTCGGGGGCGGTCGGTTTATTGGGGCGGGCCACTTACAAGGGAGTATAAGACCAACGACGCGGCACTCGGTCGTCCGAACGCGAGTGCCGCGCCTCGTATCTGTTGGCCCTGACCGGAAGGAACCTTACCGGCAGGAATCGTTACGCCGTGGCTTCCACGTCTGCCTCGGGCGGCGGCGGCAGCGGATACTTGAGCATCCAGTTGTCGATGAGGACGGCGGTCTGGAGAGCACCAATGTAGGCGGCTTCCCTCACCTCAAGGAGGAAGGTGTGCAACTCTTCCAGCGTGGGCGGCGGCAGGACTTCGCGTTCTTCGACAGTCACAGTTTCTTCAGGCATGTTAGGCAACTCCAAACTTATACGGAGGAATCAAGGCGAGCGCGGCGGCTCCGGCAGGCGGATGCTTGCCGTAGGTAACGTCGAGCACCATGTTAGAATCGCCGCCGGTCAGCGTGCCGCCTACCATGACGAGCATCAGCGGCAGATCAGGCTGGAGCGCGATGCCGGGGAGCGCGGTAAACGCCGCCGTCGAACTCGCCGAACCCAGCATGAATCCGCACGAGAGGTCCTCGGACACCACCACGTCGCCGATCTTCATCTGAAGCGCGGCCACGCCGCCCGCATCGACATACGGGAGCGTGCCGAATGTGAAGGTGACCGCGCACCCGCGGAATTCGAGCGCACTGCCGGCGGGGAACAGCGGCACTACTTCCTTGGGCGTCGTCGAGAGCGTGAGGATCGAGGCCGAACTGATCGAATTGTTCATGACCGTATCGGGCGGCGGCTCGGCTTCCCCGCCGCCTTCGGGGATGCCATCCGGATAATAGTGGAGGGCGAACTCGTCGACGATTTCGACGACGCGCCGCGCACTCAAAGGAGCGATGCGCCGAATGGCCGTCAGCAGGGCGCCAATCTGGATGGCGGTCGGAGGGTCGACCACGAGCGGAGTAATTTCGGGGATCTGCTCGGGGGGCGGCTCTAATCCCCGGTATTCTTCTTGGATTGGGGCGTCCTGGACTGGTGTGTCGTAGGGCATTCTGGCTCCTTCGAAGAAATACTACCATCCGCGAGGAGCGCCCTCACTTCTTTCAAGTCTTCCAGGTAGAGAGCCGACACATGCGGGCCGATCGAGTTGCAGACCGAATGGAACCGCGCGTTGAGCACGAAGAGCGCGTTGCGCAACCGCTCCACCTGATCGCGCTCCTTGCCGATCGCCTTCTGGAGCTCAATGTTGGCGCGCACCGCCATCCGTTCGCTGTGCTTCATCTCGTCGTAGCGGTCGCGCCACTCGGCGATCTGCATGTCGGCCCCGTTGGTTTTCATAGGAACTTCGCCTTTCCGCAGGGCCCGCACCAGCGCATCTGCCCGCACGGCGAGCCGCACTCGCGGCACTGGTTCTGCGCGACGATGGGTTCGTCGTACTCCTTGGACTCGGCGGTCACGATGCGGTCGACCCGGCGCTGGGCGTCCTCAAACGAGTTGGCCTTCATCCAGTGGCGGAAGATTTCTACCGGCGGGCAGCGGTAGCACCAGCCCACGCCGTCCAGGTGCGCGATCTCGAAGCCGCGGTACTTGAGGACATTGGGGAGCGAGTTGGCCTTGGCCAGCGCGGCGTTGTACCGCGCCTCGCGCTGTTCCCGCGCCGAGCACGAAAGGCAGAAGATATACCCGTCCGCGATGAAGCGGTGGCGCTGGCCCGCGCAGTTGGGGCATTTCTCGTAGGCCCAGACGCCGGGATTGCCGAACTGGACGACGTTCCTGGCGATCTCGATTTCCTCGGGCTTGATGCCAAGCTGCTCCAGGAACTTCCGGTCGCTGGCGGTCATCACTGCACCTTGGAATGGTCGACGATCTCGTTTTCGTGCGTGTGCTCGCACACTTTCAGGAGCGCCTGGATTTCCACCAGCGTGTCGCGCTCGCACTCCAGGTACATGAAGTAGGCGGGCGTGACCGGCAGGAGGCGCATGATGTCCGACACCTTGCCGATGGTGCGGACCATGAAGTGGAGGTACTCCTCGGCTTGGCAGGCGGTGCGGCACTCGCGGTTGATGTACGGCTCCAGCATGTCCCTGAGTTGGCACAGCCCGTTGATGAACATGCCGGCGGTCGCGATGACCTGTTCATGGGTCAGCTTGATCGTGTGCAGGACGGGCGGGGCCTCTTCCACGTTTCACCTCAGAAAATCCACCGCGAATGGGACGGCCGGCGCTGCGCGGCATTGGCGATGGTGCGCTGGCGCCGGCCTCATCGAGGTGAAGTCGACAATTTGAGCGTAACACGCCCTTGCCGCTTTGCGCAAAAGAAAGTAAGATCCCTTAGAGGGGGCCATGTCAGAGCACTGTCCCGGCTGTAGGAACTCGGACCCGACTCCGCAGGGCGTCGACCCATTGGGAGTGATGAAGAAGCAGGAAATCGAATTCCGCGATAGCGCGGGACCGGCGAGCGAAGAACTCTTGTTCAATCCGAGCCACGGGACCATGTCGAAGACGATGGAGCATATCGGACTCGCGCAACTCAAGCAACTCAAGGCGATGATGCGGTTTCAGGAGTTCCTCAAAGCGAAGGAGAAAAAAGGATAAAAAATGAAGTGGCTCTGGTGGACCAGGCTCGGTTGCAGGATCTTCGGCCACTTCCCGGCGTTCGCGTCGGTGACGGCCCCCGGTAACCACTGCATGTCCTGCAAAGCGCCCATGCTCTGGAACCCCGGCACGGAAGTGTGGGACGTAACGCTGCCCCAGGAGGGCGGCTCTTTCAAGTAAATGATCACCAACCTCACCTGTCCCCGGTGCGGCGAGGAAGCGGTCACGCTGATTCCGGGGACCAGCGAATTCTCGTGCGTCGAGTGCTGCGCCTCGGGGCGGGCCGGCGCTTTGCCGCCGCACGCCGTCTTCGGGATGCGCAACCAGTACCAACTGATCAGGAGGAAGCTATGCAAGTCTTCGGCGCCATCGATGTTAAAACCGTCTACACTGAGCAGCCCAACGGCTCGGAATGGCGCGTGGAACTCTCCTCGCCGCCGGTAAACCTGTCCCTGAACGAAGCGCGGGACTTCGCCAAGATCCTGCGTCTCCTCTGCGACGATCCCTCGTCGATGCACCGCTCCGAACCCGATCCCACCTTCTGCGAGACGCCGGTATGAGCTTCGTCCTGCACTACAACACGGCCATCACCGAGGTGTCGATGCCCTTTGAGACCGTCGAGGAGGCCCTCGAATACCTCGCCCACGCCATCCCGCGCAAGATCAAGGAAGAGTACTCCAACCAGGTCTCGGGCCTTTCGATCCCCTCGCCGCGGATCATCGAGGACACGATCCTCATCATCGAAAAAGGGATGCCGCGCGAGAACCAGATGATCGCCATTCGCCTGGAGCGGGTCAAGTGGGCCCGGGACGACGTGAAGGTATGAGCGAGGACTTCTGCCGGCACATAAACGTGACCGAGGAAGGATACTGCACCGAATGCGGCGTCCTCGCCCGCGTCCGGTTCCCCCTGGAGAAGAGAAAACCCATGTCCTCAGAAATCAGCTACGCCGTCGAAACCTTCGAGGAGGCTTGCGACGAGGCCATTGCCAAAATCGGCGAAGAGAACGCCTACCGCATTCTCTGCCAGCGCAAGGAACGCGCCCAGATCATCTTGAGGATGGCCCCCAAGGAGAAAAACGTCCTCGGCGGCCGCTACTCCAAAGATCCGGGGGATCTGCCCGACTTTAGCCGCCAGATGCGCGGCGTGAGCGAGCAGGAAGCCGCGCACGCCAAGGCAGAGGCCGAGCGCCAGCAGTACGCCGAGGACATGCAGCACGCCGAGGATATCAAGGCCCTCAACAAGTCAATGGGCCTGTAGTGGACGTTTTCCTCACCGCCCTCTTCTTCTTCCTGCTCCTGAACCTGCTCGCGCTCGCGCCCGACTGGCGCGTTCTCTGGCGCAAGTGGCGGTCGCGGTGGAAGCCGCCGCGCTAATCGCCGAACAGGGCCACGCGGATGACCGGGGCGTTCTCGAGTCCTGCGTCCACGTCGATCGGGAAGAGCGGAATGTCGTCCACGTCGTCGAGGTTCTGGATCGAGACCGGCTGGTCCCCGTACAGTTCCATGTGGCGCTGGAGCGCGGCGATCAACTCCGAGATATTCACGGGGCGAGCACCAGTTCCATGCCGCGCTTGGTGGCGCGGCTCAGTTCAAGCCTGATATCGGCTTCCTGAAGGACGAGGGCCAGGATGACGCCCATCACCGGCCCCGTCTTCTTGTCTTCGAGCGGCACGCGCACCCAGACCGTGCGCTCCGCTTCGTCGATCCCGGTCTCGTAGTGCAAACCCGACAGGTCGACGGCTTCCTTCACCTTCCAGAGGCGCTCACTCATCGTCATCGTCTGGCTCCTTCCTCATCTTCTTCGATCCAGGCGCGGAGGAACCACGCCGCCTGCTCGGCATTGATCGCATCGCCCGCACCGCGCAGTCCCAGAACACGGTAGGCAAGCCTTGGAGCCAGAGGGAAAAGGCTGGGTGCAGTTGGCCGGAGGCTGGGACCGTCGCCCACCCGCTGCGGCCGCGTAAGAACCCAGTCGGCCCCGGCCCAGAATCCGTTGACGGGGCCGGCCACTGGCACACCTCCTGCGTCACGCGCGACGAGTCGTTGTTCCCGGCGGCGTTGTAGCCCTTCTGCGACGGCGTCCCCGCCATCGGCGTCGGCCACCCCGTCAACTGCGCTTCGCGGCCCAGGTACGTCGACTCGCTCACGCTCGAATCGTGCTCCCGCGGCGAGTGGGGCGTCGGCCACCCCGTCAGGCGCGTCTGGTCGATCAGCGTCCAGCCGTCGTGGTGCTCCGACTCCGGGTCGAAGCGGGTGCACGTCGCGTTGGCCGCGTTGGTCGAGTCCCGCATCGTCGGGGTCGCCCAGCCAGCGAGTTTGGCCTGGTTCTCCAGCCCAATCTGCGCCTTCGAGCCATCCGCTTTCTTGCCGATATCCTCGGCGTTCCCGCTGATCCTGCCCCCATTCGGCGTATTCGGGGTCGCCCAGCCCGTCAGCATCACCTCGTCGTTCAGGTTCATCATCCCGTGGCCCTCTTTGACCTTCGCCGCCACGTATTCCGGTGTGTGCGCCGGGAAGTGGTCCCGCTTCTGCGGCGTCGACCATCCCGCCAGCCTCGTCTGGGAAGTCAGCGTATCCGAAACGCCCCGGTCGATCCGCTCCCCCGAGCTCTCGCCGTCCTCGCGGGTCGGAGTCGCCCATCCCGCCAACGTCGCCACCTCCGACAACGGGCGCGAGTTGTGGTCGAGCGGCACGCCCCCCGTCTCCCCGCTCTTCCAGTCCCTGGACTGCGGAGAGGGCCACCCCGTCAGGTGCGCCGTCACCGCCAGCGACGAGCACCTGTCTTCCCTCTGGGCTTCCCTCTCCATCCCGTCCACCGTCAGCCGCGATTTGTTGTCGTCGGCTCCCTGCGGCGTCGGCCACCCCGCCAGCGTCACCGCCCCGTCCAAATCCATCCCCCCCTCGTGCCGCTCGGTCGGCGGCTTCACGTTGATCCCGCCCCCCGGCAGCGTCGGCGTGGGCCACCCCGCAAGCTGGGCAAAGTTCCGCAGCCGCTGGTCGGTCGTCTTCATCTCGTCGGTCCCCACCCGCGCCTCGGCCAAGGGGCCGTCCCGCTTGTGGTCCTCGGTCGTCGGCGTCGGCCACCCTGCGAGCATGGCAAAATCCCTCAAATCGCTCGAGTGATCCGGGTCGCCCGCCCTGTGCGCCCTGCCCCCGCCCGATCCCTCCGAGGCGTTCGGCGTCGGCCACCCCGCCAACTGCGAAACCACTCCCAGGTCCGTCAGCGAGATCCCCATCTCCGATCCCCGCTCCACGCTCCTCCGCTTCCGGTCCAAAAACGCCTCGGGGGAGCCGTTCGCCGGTTGGGCGCAGGGCGTAGGCCAGCCCTGCTCCCCAATAGAGCCGCTGGCGGAGATGCGGCGCCCCCGCCCCCGCTGCGCAGGTATCGAGAACCCCGATGGTGTAATCCGCTGCGTCCAGGTCAGTTCGTACAAGGTCGAGCCAGCCGAGGCCGTCAATCGACGATACCTGCTCCCCAAAGACGCAGACAGGTCTTCGTGCTTCGATGAGACGAAAGAAGTCTGGCCAAAGATGGCGCGGATCGTTTTCCGCTTCCCTTTTTCCCGCCGCTGAGAACGGGCCGCAGGGGCAGCTTCCGGTCCAGCAGGGGAAATCGTCGCTGAAGCCGGCCCGCCTGAGGGCGTAGCTCCAGACTCCGATCCCGGCGAAGAAGTGGCACTGGGTATATCCGTCGAGATCTCCCGGTTGAACAAGCTGAATTGGCCGCTCATCGACCACCCCGCGAGCGATCACGTCCGCTTTCATCAGTTCCCGCAGCCACGCCGCTTTCTGAGAGTCGATCTCGTTGTAGTAAACCAAGTCCCTTCACCAGCTTCCTTTGCTGCTCCATCGCCTCGCGGAATATCTCCCGCGCCACCTCTTCCGCCGCCCGTTTGAACCGCTCCTGGCGCTCGGTCAACTCAACTGCCTTCTTCACCTGTTTCCCCTTGTTTCACAGACGTTCCACGCTCTTTCGCTTCCTGTTCCACGGAGGGTTCCACGGGAACCCACTCGCCCCCGTAGGACGACTGCCACGCCTCCTCGTCCGTCAGGCTCAGGCGCCTGCGCTCCGCGGCGGTCAAGCGCCGCAAATGCCGCTCATGATCCGTCGCCGCGCGAGGCAACTGCGAGATCTCGGCCTTCCAGTACGTCCCCGGCAACGCCTCCCGCCACCGAATCAGCCACTTGTTCTTCCACGCCGCGCAAATGTGCTCCTCGCACGCCCGCCGCGCCAAAGCCGCCGTCTTGAAGTACCTCCCGCCCGGGCCCGCCATCAGCCGGCCCCTCGGCGGCGGCCCGAATGCCCACACCACATACCCGAAATACCCCGCCCCGTCCTTCACCACTTCCAACTGCCCCAAGATCCTCGGCTTCTTCATCGCGCCAGCACCCGTCTCACAATGCGGGACGCCTCCAGCCCGTTGTCCTGCTCCAGATACTCCCCGTCCTTGAGTTGCATCATCCCCCGCAGAAGAGAAATCCTCTCCTCGGAGAAATCCCCGCCTACGAACTTCACCGTGCAGATACAACACACCGGCTTCTGCGCCACATACGCGAAAAGGTCCTTCTCCAGGTCCGTCCCGCAGATTCTGCACTGTTTCACTGCAACTTCACCTCTCCAGGACATGCTACCTGGTCTTTGCGCAAATCACAATGCCGTAGATCCGCGTAAAGGGATGCCCAGAAACACGAACGCCCCGGCATATCTGATCTGCCAGGGCGAAACGTGCGTTAAATTTTCCTGCGGAACGTCGATTTACGCCCTGAGCGTATCACGAAGCAACCGTTTTCACCAAATAGAAAAAAACCGCTTGCACTGCAACCGCTTTCGGGAGCAAGATTGGAATCGTTAAATTGCTCTGCCAGTCCGCTGCTGATCGAGCGTCGATCTATGCCCAAAAACAAGAAGCGCGTAGCCCGTCCAGACGCCTGGAAAACCTTCCTCCGCGACAATCCTGACCGCTTTCCCAACAACAACCGCCCCGGCCAGCCCAAACTCCCCGATCAGCGCCTCTCCAAGGCCGCCGAACACACGCTCCACCAGCAAATCCAGATTAAACCCTCTAAATCCCGCCGCCCACCTCGCCGCGGCTCCATGCCCCAAGGCAAAATCGAGGGCAAAAACTGGCGCCTCATCTTCTCGCGCGATGCCGGCCTTGACCGCCGCGCTCAATTCAACGTACCCTTCATCGAAGTCCCCCAACAAGGGAAATCCGCAGCAGTGACGCCAAAACCGGGAGAACCAGAAATCGAATCCGTCCACCCCGGTCCAAGCCCTGCGCCTCATACGGACTCGTGCGGCATGTCGTGCCCGACTGCCGGCGCTTCACTCCAACTCGGGCATTCTGACCCGATCGTCTCCAGGTCCCTTCCCGCTACCGTCGTAGCAGACCGGGACCGGAGGGCTGCTCCAGGGATGCGGGGAGAAGGAATTTTCCCCGGCGAAAGCCTAAGCGAAAGCGGCAAGACGTAGCGCCGCCCGAATCCTGTGACCTCGAGACGCCCTCAAAAGCGTCCCCGAACTCGGACCTCCAGAGAAATACACAGGATTGTCGTGTCAACGGGGGGAACGGGGGGATTCCTTCAATAGTCCGTTTTTCCCCTCAAATGCGGATATCTTCTCCCTGGTAGAAAATCCACCCTACCACCCTAAAAAAGGGGACCCGCGGCAAAATCGGGTACGGGGTATATAACAGTAAACAGATCTACTTGCACCGATCCGTAAGCTACCTCCCGCGGCAGGGACTGTCGCGGCTGCCCGCCCCTCAATCCCACTCCCAAAACGGGAAGTGCAGCCGTTCGCTGCAAGTTCGCAGCAGCCAGCAGCAGCACAGCCAGCAAGCGGCAATTGCCACTACCTACTCACCCACGGCTTCTTTCACGGACTCCACTCATCAACGGACACACCCCTTGGTCGGTCGCGCGCGGGACCCGCGGACGCGCGGGGCAGGGGGGCAGCCTCGCGCGTGAGACGCCGGCGTCGTCTCGAGCCACGCACGAGACGAGACGTGGCGTAGACCAGGCCCACGCACGTAGCTACCCCTCGCCCACGTCCACGTCAAGGCCGGTGTCCTCGTCCCGAGGCGTACCCGACAATGCGAGTTGTAGGGTATCCTCACCTACCTCCAGGTCCAGGTCAGTCATCCCCAAGGCCGGTCCTGCCGGGGTTTCGACCTGAGCCGCTGACGGCGTCACGCGCCTTCGCGGATCGGTGATCCGGTGACGCGCCACTCCCGGCTCCGGTCCCGGCAACGGCTGGAGGCCCGACGCGAGGACCACCACCAGTGGGCCGTGGACGCTCCCGGCTCCGAACGAACCCTTGCCGGTCTGGGCCAACCACTCGCCGGTTTCGACCGCCGCCGCCCGTTCCAGCATTCGATCCTCGCAGAGCATGGCGCTATCTATCTCAGCGTCAACGACTTCCTCCCAGACGTGCAGTCCCATCCTCATCGAACGCCTACGCTTGACCAGGATGCCGGTATGGTCCCCCGGCACGGCGGGATCTGCTGCTGCTGCTCTCGCTTCGCGCACCTCTTCGAGCTTGTCTGCCCGAGCCTGGATGCGCCTGAGCCGATTCTCAGACTGAGTGATCGCTAATTGCCGAAACCTCGCATCTGATTCATTGGAAAGGGCTTGCTGGTTCCGCATCAGCCTAGCAGGAACGCAGTTAGCCTTATGGCGATGGATAACCGAGTCGTCTATCTCGAATTCGCTCTGAAGGGAAGCGTAGGTGCGGTCACCGGCCACGAGCAGGGCGTCGAGGCGGTCGCGGTCTGGGTGGGAGCAAGCGCCGCAGCGGGGGCCGGGACGGCGGTCAGGCAGACCAAATTTCTCTCCAGACCAGGCGCTATCCTCATGGTTCATATGGTACTTAAAAGAAACTTTCGTTTTTCTTGAAATTCAGTGTAACTTTCTTTCGGGAACTCGCATCTGTACATTCGACCGCCGAAATGGCGAGCCGAAAAAACCGAGTGGAAGGAACCGAAAGAAGCATGAAACAAGTGAACCGCAAAGTCGAAGGGACCGCAACTGTGATCCGGTTGGGATCGTGGATGAGCGCGACGGGGCCGCAGTGGGAAAGCCCGAGCGTGACGTTCGCCATCGCCGGGGAGGATCTGACGTGGAGGGCGAGTGACGAGCACGCCGTAAGGGATCTCATGGAGGGGGAGGAAGTCTGGATACGTGGCTTCGTCAACGCCGAGGGCCGCATCACACGGGTCAAGTTCTGGCGCGGTCAGCCGGTGGAGGACGGGCCGAGCGCCGAGCAGAAGGCGGCTCTGGCGAAGTTCGCGGCGGCGAACGGGAGGACGTGGAAGCAAGCTCTGGGGCATTGCTGGATGACGGGCATCTACAGCCGGTCTGACGATGCCGGTTACTTGCAGCAGGTCAGGAACCAGTTCGGGCCGTCGTGGCTGATGCGGTACAAGCTCACCAGCTAGTGAAACCGGCGGTGATACGCCGGTAATCGGGGGATAGCCTCCCCGGTCATGAAGATCAGGCTAGGTGAAGGAAGAGAGCAATGAAGTCGATAATACTGGGGCTGCTCCTTGCAGCGATGATGTACGGCGAGGCGGTCCATTTCGGAGCGAACTCGAAGGTGTTTCACACGTCAACGACGTGCAGCGCCAAGGGCGGGAAGCACAAGCTCACGTCAGAGCGCAGCGTAGCCGAGGCCCACGGGATGCGGCTGTGCAAGCGGTGCGCCGGTCATGCGGCGGCTTGCACGACGGACGCCGACTGCGAGGCCAAGGCGAAGGCGAAGGCGGCGAAGACGGGCAACGGCAAGTGGGCGCAGGTAGCGCAGGAGGTGAAGTAGTCATGGCGATGACAACGGAAGCGTGGCGCGAGGTGATGATCGCGATGCCCCCGGCGCAGTTGGCGGCGGTGAAGGCGGCGATGGAGACGCTGAGGGCGTGGCCCGAGTTCAACCGGGAGTGGGGCTGGACGGGGATCAAGTCGCTGGAGGTGACGGCGGCTTACGCGATGGAGCACCAGCGCAACGGGGGCCGGGGCTGGATGGATCAGACGCCCGAGGAGCGGCGGCGGTACTACGACGGGGCCGAGTGGCGGTTCGTCGATCCGCTCCCGGCGGTCAACGTGGACCAGTTGCGTGAGCAATGGGAGGGGGAAGACCTGGAGTTGCTGAACGAGGCGACGAAGGGCTGTGAGGGGGAGATGACGTGCCGGGAGTTGGCGAGGCGGCTGAACAACGTGGGCGGCGTCATCACCGAGGCAGAGTTGGAGGCGATGACCGGGGCTAGGTAAGCATCGCGGAGGCGGCTCTGTCGCAGCAGAGCCGTTGCCACTGGGATGATTCCCGAATTCTTGATACGAGGTGAAAGACATGACTGGATTGTTAGGCGACGTGAAGCAGTGGGCGCTGGTGCTCGAAGGCGGGGACGGGGGCCGGGGCTTCCCGAGCCGAGTGTACCTGTACCCGAGCCGGGATGCGGCTGAGAAGGGGTTGCAGGACTACGTGCGGCGCAACGGCGGCTTCGAGGGGTTGGAGGACGACGAGGACAACTTCGACATGGACGACGCGATCCGCGAGTACTTCGACGAGGAGCGCGAGGACTACTCCATCGGCGTGGTGCTCGAACCGGAGCGCGTGGTGATCGAACCGGCACTGGCGGTCCCGCCGGTAACGTGGGGGCCTGAGAACCCCGAGGTTGCGCGGCTGACCCGTGAGGCGCTGGAAGCTGGCCGCTGGTTCTGGCTGAAAGACGCCGTGGGCGAGGAGGCGACGATGAGCGCGTGCCAACGGTACGCCTACAGCCGGTTGAACAACGAGCTACTGGCTCTGGGTGCGCCGGTCCCCTCAGGGGACGAGTTGTATGAGTGGGCGTTGGCGAAGTGGGGCAAGGACCGGCTGCATCCCAAGGGCCGGTAAGTCTCGCGGCGGCGGCTCTGAGTGTGAACAGAGCCGCACACTGGGAAACTTCCCGAGGTGAAAGAACATGGCAAAAGCAAAGGCAATCCTTCCGAGCCTGGATCGCGTGATGGCGGCAGTGCGTTCGGACGAGTTCATGGCGTTCTGCGTGGCGTGCGGGGACGAGGCGTATGGCCTGGAACCGGACACTCGCGCCGAGCCGTGCGAGGCGTGCGGCAAGAAGGCTGTTTTCGGAGCGCAGGAACTGCTGCTCAGGATGGTGGCGTGATGGCGGCGGCAACGACGGCAACGCAGATGATCGTGGCCGTGGGCCAGATCGTCCAGTGGAACGTGGGCGGCGTGGCGGTCCAGGTGATCGTGTGCGACGTGAAGACGGCGTGGGGCAAGAACCGGCTGCTGATCGAGCCGAAAGCCGGTCACGGGCGCGTCTGGGTCGAACTGTCCAGCGTCTCGCTCCCGGCGGCGGCGGCGTTCCAGTGCGCGGTCTGCCGTGGCGGGATCGAAGTGAACGGCGCGTGCTGGGAATGCGGGGACGTGCGATGAAGATCCTCGTGACCGGGAACACGTACCCTCATCGCGTGGCTCTCCGCGCAATGGGCGGCGAGTGGGATGCGGGGAGCAAGGGCTGGAGGTTCGACGAGGCTGACGCCGAGGCGGCTCGTGAGATCGTGGCCGGTCCCGCACCGGCCAAGCGCGTGACCGGCGGCGGTTCGCGTGGGCGGTTCGGGCGCAAGGGCGGCGGCGGCTCAGGCATGGGCGGGGAGATCATCTACACGACGTTTTCCTCAGGGGAGACGGTGTACCGCAACGCCCGAGGGCGATGCGAGGACGCGCCCTGTTGCGGTTGTTGCTCCTGACTCAGAAAGCATCGCCGAGGCGGCTGTGACAGAGCCGCACTCTGGGATTCTTCCCGAAATTCAAACCGAGGTGAAACGAGATGGGCATGACGATTGAGAAACGGGTCCAGGTGACGCTGGACTACACCGCCGACGAGTGGGAGTTGTACTCTCACCGGCAAGGCGCGGCTGATGCGGCGTATGAGATCAACGTCGCGATTGAGACGGCGGTCAACGCCGGTCTGACGCGCCGGGAAGTGGAGACGGCGCTCGATCCGGTGATGCACCGGCACGCCGATCTGGGCGCGTTGGACGGTGAGCCGCTCTCGAAGCTGGAGCGCATTCTGGACAAGATCTACGGCAAGGAGGCGCGGCGATGGTAGGGCTGACGCAGGACGAGACGATGGCGGCGGTTCTCGCCGTCCTGAACCGGCGCGGCGTGAAATCGACGCTCGAATACCCCGGCTATCTGCAAGTGGGCTTGCAGCAGTACGGCACGACGGGCGAGACGTGGAGCGGGGACGTGTACGAGAGCGAGAAGGCGTTCCTCGAAGGCGAAGCGCCGATAGAGTGCCTGACCTCCGATATCCCGGTCGAGAGCGCGGACGTGAAGCGCATCGCCGACTGGATTACGTGCAACCAGTTGCTGCCCAAGCCTGACCGGCAGCGCCAAGCGCGGCGCGAGGCGATGCAAGCCAAGTGGAACACGGCTATGAGCCTCCTGCTCGAATTGGCCGAGGACGACGACGCCTTCAACGACGCCGTGGACGAGGACCACGGCGGGAAGTACGAACTGGAGGAGTCCTTCGACGAGTGGGTCTTCGCGACGATGGTCAAGGTGCGGTTCGTCCCGGCGAAGTAGCGCGGCGGCGGCATTCTCGCGAGTGCCGTCCACTGGGAAACTTCCCGAGGTGAAAGAAAGCATGACGAAGAAAGAAGCGATGACGATGGCGGCTGAACTGGCCGTGGCATTGGGCGCGAAACGGGGCAAGGGGTTCACCGGCCATCGCTGGCTGATGGTCCCCGGCTCCTGCCTGATTGCCTACGTGACCGGCGGCGATCACGGGCTGCGGTATGTGGTTCGCCACAACGACGGCGAGGACGTGTGCAGCGTGCGGCTGATGAAGGGCGACGGGCGCATGAAGACGTTTCAGGAGACGGTGATCGGCGAGTCGATCCGGTTTGACCGGCAGTCGATTGTCGAGGCCATCTGGGCGAAGGCGGGAGCGCAGCATGAACTGCGGACGCCTGACCGCTGGCCCTACCGGCCCATGACCGAGGCAGAGGCCAAGGTCAAGGCGGTCGAGACGGCGGCGCTCAACGAGGGCCGCGAGTTCCAGGCAGTGCCGGTCAGGTACGGGAGCGGCGAGACCGGCTGGGACGTTTCGCCGGTCGATCTGGACGAGCGCGTGGCGGCGGCACTCCGCGCCGAGCACGAGCGCAGCCTGTCGAAGAGGTGGCCCGAATAGGGCCGCTTCGAGCGCCGGTCACGCGCGGCTGACTCCTGGAGAATCAAGGCCGGCCGGCCTTGGCGGCCCAGACCAGGCCCACGGGAGAGCTGCGCCTGGTGCGCGAGCGCCGGCAATTTTCCCAAAAAAACAATGTAACCGGCACGAATAAAGTTGCGTCGTTACATTTGATCGTGACAGAATGAAAGACGAGGTGAAACAAGACATGGCAAATTTCCGAGACTACTTCGCGTATAACCGCGACACCGATCAGAGCGAACGGATGGCAATCCCCGAGTGGGCGCTTGCCGCCGGTTTCGAGGACGCTTCCTACTCCAACGACGTGGCGGCGCAGATGACGCTGAAGTCGAACCCGTGGATCGCGCTCTTTGTGAGCGAAGAGCATCCGCTCAACCGGGAGTACCCCGACGAGCCGCGCTACGGTCTGGGCGTGTTCCCGCTCTACGACGGCGATACCGGCGAGGCTGAGTTCTTCCTCAAGTCCGACGACGAGGCTGAGATCCTCGCGTTCCTCGCGTCCCCGCCGCCGAGGTTCACGGCGATGGCGGCTCCCGGCGCGGAGGGCGCGGCTGACCGGCCCAAGCCGATCCGGTGCGCCAGTGAGCACTGCCATCAGGAGGTGCAGCCGGTCCCCGCCGGTCTGGACCCGTCCTTGTGCGCGTTGTGCAACGCAGAGGCGGCTGAAGAGAAGTTTGAAGCCGAGCGCAAGGCGTGGGCGCGGCGTCACGGCATCGCCCAGCGCATGGTGACGGTGACCGTGGCCTCCGAGGACGGCGAGGTGCTCGATCAATTCGAGGTGCGCCACTGGCAGGACGAGGACATGGGCGAGGACGCCGAGGGCGTCTGGTCTGGCGCAGCCGAGGGGTTGCTCACGGCGCGGATACGCCGGTACGTTCACGACGGGCAATAGGCTCACAAGGGACCGGCGCACGCCGCCGGTTCAAGTGCGAATCTATCGCAAATTCCGAGACGAGGTGAAGACAATGACCGAATACGATGCGGCAGAACTGGACCGCGAGATGCAGGGCCACAAGATCCCCATGTGGGCGTGGAAGGCGGGGTTCGACTGGAACTGGTTTCGCGACGACGAGATCAACTCCATCGGCGGGACGCGCGGGATGGCGCGGCTCTGGATCGCCGACAAAGGCAAGGAATCGCCCTGCCGCTACACGCTGCTGAACAGCGTCATCGACACCGACGAGACGAAGACGTTTCTCAGGACCGACGACGCCGCTGACGTGATCGCCTTCCTGGCCGATCCCCCGGCTGAGTGGACGGCGTGGGAAGTGGCGAACGAGATCATGCACGATGCAACCGATTTGGGCGGCAAGGGGTTCGCGCTGGCCGAGATCAAGTGCTTCGAGGATCTGCACAACCATCTGGACCCGAACGAGTACGGCTCCAGCGCACGGCAAGCGGCTGACGGCACGCCGGGAGCGCCGGGATGGCATCCCGACGAAACGCTCGATTGCGCGTACTGGAACGACGTTCACGAGCGCGTCGATCAGTGGATCAGAAACGGCTTCTGCTTCGCACGCATGAGGGCCGAGCAGCGGTACGCCAAGGCGAAGAAGCTGCTCGCCGAGGCGGTGGAGGCGGGGATGGTGTACGGCGCTGCCGTCCAGACCTTGCAGGACGAGATGCGCGTGGCCTTCTCAGACAACCTGCTCGTCATCAGCGAAGCCGATATCGAGTACGGCACGACGTTCGATCAGTTGTGCGATGCCGTGGGCGTGGAGGTGTCGAAATGACGGCGCTCTCGCCCGAGGCCATCGCCGAGACCATCTACGTCAAGGCGTGCGAGGCCAAGCGCGGCTGGAATCCCACGGTGACGCCGCCGCGCCTGACCAACGACCAGAAGTGGGCGGCGGCGGTGATCGCGTGGGGGCAGTTCCGCGCCGATTACCGCCGGTCTTTGAAGCGCCACGGCGAGTGGCACGAGGTCTGCGAGGGCATGGACGCCAAGATCCAGGCGTATGCCTTGGAGGGCGGCGACGGCGGCGTGTCGGTCTGGGCCGACTACTGCGACGACTTCCAGTACGTCTGGGACGTGCTGGAGGCTATGGGCGCGGTCTGGGAGATACCGGACGAGGCGCAGGACGAGGACGACTGGCAGTGCGGCGGCGGCGAGACCGACGCCATCGAAGAGGTCATGGACATGGTGAACAGTCCCGGCTTCGAGCGCCGGTAGAGTGTCGCGGAGGGCGCAGTGACAGTGCGCCACGCTGGGATACTTTCCCGAGAAGAGGTGAAGGCAATGGCAAAGTTTCAGGATTACTACGACCAGGAGATTCCCCAGTGGGCGCTGGACATGGGGTTCAGCGACTGGAGTTGGCACGGCGATCTGGCCGCGATCATGAAGTGGGACCGGCATACCGGCGTGGGCGCGGAGAACGGCGTGTCGCTCTGGGTAGGCTTCGAGATCGACAGCGACTACTTCGCTGGCTGCGAGAAGCAGCCGCGCTTCCAGGTGACGGTCGAAATCGGCCACTCGTCCACGACGTACCTGGAGACCGAGGACGAGGACGAGGTGCGCCGGTTCCTCCAGGAGCCGAGCGGCGCATTCCGGGCGGCGCTGGACGAGGCGAGGGCGGCTGAGGGGTACAACGGCGTGGCGGCGATGCTCTCCGACGCCAAGGCGGCACAGGAGATCTACTGGAGGGCGCTGGACGAGTTGGCGAAGCAGATGCGCTTTGCCTTCGACAACGACTCGATCACGCTGGAGCGCACCAAGGGCGCGGCGCTGCCGAGCCTTCCCGCGCTGGTGCAGCTGTACGAACTCCACGAGGAGCGGTAAGCATCGCGGAGGGCGCACCGGCAAACTGTGCGCCGCTCTGGGATTCTTTCCCCTGAGGTGAAGACGATGAAGTACAGAAGAACGGCTGAGAACCGGGAACGCGCGGCGCGAGCCGAGGGCGTGCTGCTCTCCTATGCCAAGTGGTGCAACGAGGAGGCCATCTCCGATTCGACCGTGCGTGACCTGATCCAGGACATTATGCACTGGGAGGCTTGCGAGAACAAGCTGACCGGCGACAAGGCGCGGGACTCCGTTTCGGCGGCGTGCGAGACGGCGTGGTGGGACTTCGCCAACGAGACGGGAGGGCGGTCATGACCGTGCGCGAGGTCTTCTTCGTAGAGGAGGTGCGGCGCGTCCGGTCCCGCTCGAAGGTGCGCGACGTGTTCATGACCGTGGCCGAGGCTGCGGACGCGATCAAGGCGTGGGAGCGCGACGACGCCTTCGCGCTGGGGCCGTACAAGGCGGCGAAGATTCGCCGCCATATCGTGCGCGGCGTGGCCGAGATGCTTGAGGAGGTGTCCTGGTGAGGCGGCGCTGGCGCGAGGCGCTGGTACTGGCGGCTGGACCGGCGGCGGTCCTCGCCGCCCTGCTCTGGGCCTGGTCACCAGGCGCGGACCAGGCGCACAAGGCCGGCCGCGAAATCGCCGGCGACTGGCCGGCAGCCCTCGAGACCGACGCCGCGGCGAACGCGGCCGGCCTTGCCGGTTGCGTGACCGACTGGGAGTGCGAGCTCGCCGAACGGGCGGCTATCGCCGCTTTCGAGATCCTATGCTTCGAGGGGAAGGTTCCCTGCATCGACCGCAGGAAAGAGGTGAAGAAATGATGACAACGAAACGGGCGTGGACGCTGATGTACCGCGCCATGCGGACGGGCCGGTCCTGCCAGACGGCTGCCGGGGATTACCGGGAGTGGTGTGCGCGGGACTTCTACGGGAACCGGCCCGAGGGCGTGAGCGAGGAGGCGTGGCGTGCCTTCTGCGACTACGCCGAGGAGGAGGCCGACTGTGCGCGGCGCGGCGTCAGGCGGCTGCTCTGGAAGGCCACGTACCTGAACGCCGGGGGCAAGGTGCTCTCGCGCTACGGCCAGTGGTACAGCGTGTCCGATTATCTGGGAGCGCCCGAGCGGCATCTCAGGATCGAGGCGAGCTTCGCCCAGCGGCTCAAGCGGTGCGCCGAGATCGCACGGGAGATCCAGTGATGGACGCCCACGATTCCCGGCAGGACTACGGCACGCCCGAGGAGATCATGGCGTGGGTCATGGCGAAGCCGGTCAACCGGCGCGTGCGCGTGCGGTGCGGCTCCTGCTACGCGCAGGATCTGGAGACGTGCGCTCACCAGCCTGACCGAGTCAGGTGCGGCTACTGCTACGCCCGAGGGGAGCAGCACTGTCCGCACGCAGGCGCACTCACGGGCGGCTGAATGATCGTGCCGCAAATAAAAGTTGCGGCGGGTATTTGAAAGTGTCATCATCATAGAGAGGTGAAGTTCATGTTTGGAAAACGGTTCGACAAATTCTCCGAGGCCGAGCAGACGCTGATCGCGTCCGCGCTGGGCATCGCGATTTCGTATTGGCAGATCGATGCGGCTGCCGCGCCGGTCCTGGCCGAGAGTTTCGGCAAGTTTACCGGCGAGGCCCAGAAGCTCCGCGAAGAGTTGGGGTACTAGGGCGATGGCGAAGCGCACCTATGTACATGGCGAGTGCTTTGGGAGCGTGTTCCGCTTCTCGCAGACCAAGTGGCGGCTCATGCTGAAGGAAGTGGCCGCTGGCCGGGACGTGGACTACGCCAAGTACGGCGTCGAAGTGGCCGTGATCGATCACCACATAACGGACCTCTGGCAGGAGGACGCCGTCGAACTCCTGAAGGATTCGACCATGCGGCTGACCAAGAAACAGAGGCGCGGCGAGTAGGAAAGCATCGCGCGTGCGGCACTGATTCGGACAGTGCCAATCGCGGGACATTTTCCCGAGGTGAAACAACAGCAATGGTATTGACGATTTTGCAATGGAGGGCTTACGGAGACGACGAGGACTGCCTCAGTGTCGCGCTCTACAACGACGACGCGAGCACCGATCACGGGTTCGATCAGGCGCGGCGTCTGGCGAAGCGGGAAGCCAAGCAGCACGGGCTGCGCTACGATCCCGACGCCGAGAACATGGGCGATGAACCGGACGATCTGATCTTCATCAACTCGCTGACCTACGACGACGGCGAAGTGCTGAAGGCCAACAACGGCAAGAAGTACAAGATCCGTTTCGAGGAGGTGCAGTGATGGACAGGCAAAGATACCTGACGCGCAAGGACGAGAACGTGGGCGTGGGCGAGTTCGACAGTATCGCGTGGGCCTTCGAGGTCCACGTCAAGCAGCCAGACCGGCCCGAGCTTCAGTTCGCCGTGATGCACGGCCACAACGAGGACGCGCCCGACTACATCGACTTCTACCAGCAAGCCGAGCCGTCGTACTTCGACGTACCGGCCTTGACCTGGCGTGCCGAGGCGGCCAAGATCCTCGCAGGCGACGAAGGGGACGATCCGCTGGCCGAGTGCCGGCGGCTCCTGGAGGCGGCGCAGGACGCGCAGTACGCCTACGAAGATGCGCTGGGCCGTCTCGAGCGCGGCATGGAGAAGGTATTCGGCGAATCGCTCGAGATCGAGGGCGAGGATATCTCCGAGGGCGTGGACCTCGAAGACCTGATCGCGCAGCACGGACTGGAGATGCCCAAATGAGCGCGACGAAGGAGTGGCATTTCTTCTACGATCACGCGCCGTTCTCGTTCAACCGCGCCAAGGAGACGCAACTCGAAGGCAGGATGCGGTGCGCCAACGAACTGATGATGGCCGAGGAGTACGCCAAGGAGTCCGACTGGGAGTACGACTGGGATATCGATCCCGACGCCGAGCCGGTCGATCCCGCCGACAAGGACGAGGCCGGGGAGGCGCTCTACTGCCGGTTGGTAAACCGCCACGGTCTGGTGCTCGAATCGCTCTACGGGATCTGGGAGCCGACGAAGGAGTACCGGCGCGTCGTGGAAGCCGAGCTTGCGCTGGAGGCGATGGCACGCGAACTGGGAATGGCGCGGCCCTGCGGGCAATGCGGCCGGCCGGTTTCCAAAGGGCCGGTTGGCTACGACGAGGAGTGCCGGTGCGCCGAGCACGGCGGCGAGACGACGCCGGTCCCGCTGACCGACGACGATCTGTGCCTGCTGATTACCGGCTGCGACGATCACGAGGGCCAGGAGTGCTTCGAGGAACTGGGGAGGCGCTTACGGGCGGCTCGCGTCGAGTTCCGCGTGCGCCGCCGGGGAGCGTTGAAGCGGTAAGAGAGTCGCGGAGGGCGCACTCGCGGTGAGTGCGCTCCGCTGGGATTCTTTCCCGTTGAGGTGAAGACATGAATGAGAAGAGACTCGCCGAGGCGGTGCTCGATTGGATGGCGAACAACCAGCCAGCGGAACGCAAGAAGCAGTGCGCCCATTGCGCGAACACTGCCGCGCAAGGCAGCGCGTTGTGCGACGACTGCATCGCCGCCAAGCTGGGACCGGACGTGAGCGTGGGGGCCTGGTCCAGGATTTCCGAGATGCCGCCCAAGGACTGGCGGCTGCGCTGCGCCATGTGCGGCGCTCTGGACGGCCTCGCGCACCACGATGCCATGCAGAACGGCGTCGTCGTGGCGCTGCGCCGCAGCCGGTTGCGGAACCGCTGGGAGTGCCAGCCCTGCAACGCCGGGATGGCGGCGCTCAGGCGCGACGAGAAGCGAAAGAAGGCGGCGAGATGACGGTGAAGTGCGAGTGCGGCGAAGTCTACGGCTTCGCCTGCGCTTGGGAAGGGCCGGTGGACGAGACGTGCGTCGTCGAGTGGATGCCCGAGTACCTGCGGGCGAACCATGAGAACGCCGGGAACCCCGGCGTGTACCCGATGAATGGCTCGATCCGTATGCGGGTCGAAGAGGAGTGCGCGGAGAATATCCTGCGCGACGATCCCGAGTGGGCGGCCATCGTGGAGGAGAAGTCATGACGACGATTGACAGACGGCTGGTGCGCGAGACGGCGGTATACAAGCGGGACGGCGGGCGCTCACGGGCGCTGGTGATCGAACTCTACCCGACGCACCTGGCATTGCGCGGCAAGGGTTCGCCGCGGCGGCTGCGCGTGCCATACGACGCGATCTATGACCTCGCGTCGAAGCTCCTCGCCAGGGCCGAGCGTGCCGAGAAGGCAGAGAAGAAGAAGGGAGGAAAGCGATGACCTACTGGCTCAATATCCACTGGGCAGACGGGACCGAGTCCAACTACAGCGATTCTCAGACGCCGGTCTACAAGACACGGGCGGCTGCCCTGAAGAACGGCGCCGAGTGGAGCGAAGCGACCGGCTGCCCAGTCTACGTGATCGGGGAAGGCACGGTAGTGGCCGAGTTCCGCGAGGGAAAGGAGGTGCGATGAGCACCAGGAAAGCGAAGCCTAAGAAGCGGGGACGCAAGAAGGGAGATCCCACGAACAAGGGGAGACCGGCGGGACTGACGGTCCCGTGCTGGTGGGGATGCGGCGAGGTGATCAGCGGCGTGACGCTGCGGCCTCACTGGCGCAACTGCCCCAACCGGCCAGCGAGTTAGAAAAACAAAAAGGACGGCGGCCCAGCGAGGGTATCACGCCGTCCTTCGTTGTTATGTGGAAGTCCGCTCAGTGTACAACAAAAGGAGAAGGACATGGCACAGAAGAAGAAAGACCTGGAGGTTCTGCGCGAGTTCATCGAAGAGGCGGCTGTTTCGAGGGAGCAGTTGAACGACGATCCTGCCCCGGCCTCCGAGCGCGTCCAGGACACCGCCTGGTCCGATGCCTTCTGCGCCGGTTGCGGCCGGCCTTGGGTGAATTGCGATTGCGACAGGTAAGATAGCGGGATGCCTACCAGTCTCACGCTCACGCTCCGCTGCCAGAACAAGTCGCTCTCGCCGTCGATTCCGGTGACCGGCACGCCCAGTGCCGAGGGCGTGAACGTGCAGTTGCAACTGATGAGCGCCGGCGCCGTGGCAACGGCGGCGTCCGTCCAGATCACCGTGCCGATGGTGAGCGACACCTTCGTGATGGGCGGCTACTACGCCGTGAACATCATCGACGGCGCGGCCCCGAGCGGCGCTAGCGTGTGTCCTGATCCTGTCCCACAAGCAGCGGCGGCGAAGGCCCCTCCCCCGGCAAAATAACCGTCACCACGGGCGGCTGGTCGAAGACACGCGCGGCGATGGCCTGGTCTGCCATGAGGCGCACGATATTCGGATCGTTGGTAGTGGTGGAGAGGTGGCCGAGGTAGAGGTTGTGCGTGCGCGAACTCATGTGATCGGTGATCCACTGACAGGCGGCTGAGTTGGACAGGTGGAACTTCGAGATGCGCTGCTTGAGCGTGTAGGCGTATGGGCCGGCAGCCAGCATATCGGGATCGTGATTGGATTCGAGGAGCAGGAAGTCGGCCATCGCGAGGTACTCGCCGAGGTGCGAGTCGATCTCGCCGAGGTCCAAGGCGAACGTGGCGCGGTTCCCCTCCCTGTCCGCGACAGTGAACCCCAGGGGATCGCCGCAGTCGTGCTTCACCGTGAACGTCTCGCAGTGGAACGCGCCTACCTCGAAGGTGTCGAACTGCGCGACGTTCCGATACCAGTGCGGCGAGATGCCCTTCTTCAGCGCATCGTAGGTGCGCCACGTACAGTAGACCGGCACGAGCCGGCCGGCACGCCGCCAGTGCCTGACGAGGTTGGCGAGGCCCCCGGCGTGATCGAGGTGCGGATGCGTGACGAGGACCGCGCTGATCTCGTCGAGGTCTTCGCCGATGGCTTTCAGGCGGGCCCGGGTATCGGCTACCGACAGACCGGCGTCGATCAACAGGCGGGTGCCATCGCTCGAGACGAAGGTCGAATTGCCGGCGCTGGACGTGGCGAGGACGGAGATCTTCATCATCCTCCAATGTTCCTGATGACGCCGATGCGCGTGCGGCTCTCCTCGATCAGGCGGCTGCCGCGCTCGTCGTATTCGCTCTGGGTGATCCTGCCTCCGCGCAACTCCCAATAGAGTCGGGCCAGCGCGGCGGCCACGTCGTCGGGCATGAAGTAGAGCGTGTTCGACGAGATCGTCGGATCGGTTGCAATCTTGGGGAAGTCCATCTTTCACCTCTAAAACGGGAGGCGTGCGCGAAACTGGAACGGGTCCGCGCACGCCCTGGTGACGCGCAGCCCTCCTCCGAGACGGCTGTGCGGCATATCGATATTACCAGTGCTCCGCATTGTCGTGGCACACGCGCGAACAGTAGCCGCGGTGACTGCCCGAGAAGTGCCAGCGGGGGCAGCCGATACACGGCTGGTAAGGGAACCACCGCAGGTATCGGCGCCAGAACAGGCGGCTGAGGTGTCTCATGCCGCCGCTTTCTGAAGCGCCGCGATCAGCGCCTCAGGGGTAGCCTCCGGGTTGGCGCTCATCATCCACTCGCCGCCGTGGCCGTCGATCACGCCATACGGCCATCTCCAGAAGAAGACCACGATGGTGAACGGCGGCACGCTATCGATGGCTTCGCGGTGCGGGTTCAGTTCCAGGCTCCAGTTCTTGTCCAGCCGGTGCTTCCAGATGCCGGGGAACTGGTTGAGCGGAGCCGCGCCGAGCTTGGCGGTCAGCTTGGCTATCGCCTCCCAGACCAGCCAGTGATTGGAGTGCCCCTCAGGCGGCTGTTCCGGGTCCATTCTTCTTCCTCAGGGCGGCGAGTTCCTGCTTGAGCTTCTTGCGCTTCTCGTCCTTGGGCATCAGGTCGTCGATCTCGGCCTGCATCGCTTTCTCCTTCTCGATCAGCCTGAGCTTGTTCTTTTCGACGACGGCCACGAGGAGCTTGCGGTTGGCCTCGCCGAGCCACGGCGGCAGATCGATCTCGTGCGAGGCGTAGTGCTGGGAGAGCATGTTCGCCGCGCACTCCAGTTCCATCACCTCGTCGAGCGTGAAGCGCGAAGTGTCGATGTTCTTGAGGATTGAGGTGTCCATAATGTCCTTCCTGACGTACTTGAATCCGGTCCCGAAACAGGTATCGCAGTGACCGGCGATCTGCGAACGGCACGCTGGCTTGCACCATTCGTTCGACCGGACGAACTGGCCTTTGGGTGACGAGTAGCTGCTGGGTGTCACGCCTGGTGTCCTTTCTGATGCTTCACGAATGCCGCCGCCGAGATCTGCTCCCCGCACACGGGGCAGGGCGCGGTGACTGGCCGGCGGCCTACCGGCCGGCGGTACGGCTCATGGCCGAGTTGCCCCCGCAGGTAGTCGCTCATCGAGAGCGAGACGGTCTTGGCCCTCTCGCGCAAGTCGCTCAATTCTTCGTCTGTGAGTATCACCGATATATTCGGCATTGCATTCACCAGTTTACTATACGCACGTTACCTTGCCAATGTACATCGAATTACCGTAGAATCTTAAGTGAGGTGAAACCGATTGATTATACTGACGATTCCCGATGAAGTGCGGATGCCTGCCTTCGAGGCGGTCCTGCACGAGGACGGCTCGGTCGAGGTGACGGCGCCCGATCTGAGGATACGCCTGACCGACAAGCTCTCCCGGCCCGAGCAGATCCTGGCGCGGCTCATGCTCAGTCTCGGCCTCAGGCGGCTGGCACGGTGAGCCGCCGCAAGTTCAACGTCTGGCGCGACGGGTACGTGCATGTGAAGGCACGCATGTGCAAGACGTGCATCTACCGGAAGGACTCGCCGCTCTACGACGTGGCGATCAAGGCAGAGGCAATGGCTTTGGGGACGGGCGTGATCTGCCACTCCACGCTGCTCACGCGCCCACGGGCGAACGCAGTGTGCGCTGGGTTCATGGCCCACGATAGAACGCCGGCCCTCAGGCTGGCCGAGGCAATGGGCCTCGTCAGGAAGGTGAAATGAGCCATCCCCTCGAAGACCTTGCCGGCCCGCTGGCATGGCAGTTCGCCGTCCTCATGTTCATCTGCCTCGCCGTCGTGGGCTGGGGCATCTACCGGCAGATCCGCGAAGAGGACGTGGAAGGCTGGCAAGTCAACTGGGAGCCGGTCCTGGTGGCCCTGCTCGAAGTGACCATCGTGATCGTAATTTTGTGGAAGGTGGATCACTGGGTGAGCCTGCTGATCCGAACGGAAGGAGCGCGATGACGTATCTGGAAGACAAGTTCGTGGACTGGCTGGGCCATGTTTTCGGGAACCGGCAACTGCCTCAGGTCCCGATTGTGCTGGAACTGCTGAAGGTGACCTTCTATGCCGGGGCACGATCGTACCAGGAAGCGGCGAAGCATCCCAAGGTACGGGCCAACGCAGACCAAGAGCTCGCGGCCCTCGAGAAGAAGATCAAGGACGAGGTGAAGAATGACCAACCAAGCTGAGTTCGACCGCCTCTGCGATAACGTCAAGCCCAAAGCGAAACTACCCCGAGCGTTTCACCTATGGAGCCGAGCCATGCAGGTTCTATGGCTGAAGCAGAATCAGAAGCCGGTGAAACGATGAGCTTCCTCAATTCACTCAACAGCGCCCACTCGCGCGAGCGTTACGCCGCGGTCTGGCGCGGCTTCGACCGGGACCTGACGGCGGCCGGCATCCAGAGCTACGTGGCCGAGCGCCGGGACGCTGGCTATGCCCCGGCCACGGTCAACCTGCACCTGAGCGCCCTGAAGCACCTCGCGCGGCAGACGGCCCCGGCCTCCGAGCTTGCGGCCATCGACGCCATCAAGGGGATGCCGATCCGCGGCGTGCGAATGGGAACGTGGCTCTCGCTGGATCAGGTTACCGATCTCCTGTCCCCGGGCCCGGGCCTCCAGGCGGCGCGGGACCGCGCCTTGCTGGCGCTCCTGACCGGCTGCGCCCTGCGCCGGTCAGAACTGGCAGACCTGAAATTTACCCACTTGCAGACGCTGGACGGGCGTCTCGTGCTCCTGGACCTCGTAGGGAAGGGCCGCAGGGTACGGACGGTCCCGGTCCCGTCCTGGGGCATCCTGGCGCTGAATTCCTGGCTGGAAATGGCCGGGGTCACGGAAGGCCCCGTCCTCAGGCGGGTGCACCGGGGAACGGTGCAAGCGGAAGGTCTGACACCGGACCACATTCACGAGGTGGTCAGAAGGGCCGGCTGCCGTATCGGCGTCCCCAAGCTGGCCCCCCACGATTTGCGGAGAACCTTCGCAAGACTCGCGCTCAAGGGACGCGCCGATCTCACCCAGATCCAACTGACCTTGGGCCACTCCAGCGTGGCCGTGACCGACAGGTATCTGAAGTCCACGGTCGACCTGGAAAACCCAGCGTGTGACGCTATCCGAATTTGAAAGGAACCAATGTCCAAACGAGTGAAGACCGAGAAGGAAAAGGCGCAAGCGAGGATCTACTCGCGCAAGTGGTACGCCAGGAAGCAGGAGGAGAAGCGCGAGGCAGAAGCCGCGGCGCTGGACCGAACCTCTCCCGGCCCGAAAATGAAGCACGTCGTCCAGATCGAGCCTGAACGGAGGGGCGCAGCAACCGTCCGCGCTGATAAACGCGCCGCACGCAAGCAGAAGGCCATCAGGGAGGAGGAGATCATCAAGAAGGCGGCGGCCAAACTCGCCTCTGACGTAGAGCGCGACTACGGCCCCGGCAAGCAGCGCGTCTACCCGCTCGATCTCGGCCAGCGGATCATCCCCCCCTCGATGGCCGAGGTCATGACCGCGCTCCAGAAGATCAGCTACGCCGTCCAGGAGTCCGGTGCGATGGTGGCCGTGTTCACCTGGCCTGACGGGTCGAGCGCCACGTTCGACAGTCTCGGCGCCATCCTCTGCAAGCCGCCGGTCCTCTCCTAGTCTGCCCGCAGGATGCGGAGTTCAAAGAAGTCCTCCAGTTCCGGTTTCGCCGCGATGATCTTCCTCGCGTAGCGGCTGCGGAAATTGTTGTTCAGCTTGAACTCCTCGTCCATCCCCTTCTCGATCTGGAAGTGCCATCTCATCCGCTCCCACAGTGCGCCGATCCCGTAGTGCCTGAACCCGCGCCGCCCCACCTCTTCGATCAGGATGAGCAGGTACTCATAGACCTCTGGGTGCGCCTCGTCGAAGTCGAGGAAGGCTTGCTGGATGGAACGGTTCCCCCCAGGAGGATCGGGAGGATCGGGAGGTACGAGATCCCAATCGAAGGACGACTGTTCCAAACGCCGTTCATCATATCGCTCATTGGATCTTCGATGTTTGTGGTGGAACGAATTTTTTCCCAGCGTTGTTCGCTAAACGCCGTTGGTCTGGATAATTCCCGTGCTCGTCGCAGAGGCACACCAGCATACAGCCGCCTCTCTTCTCGTCGAAACCGTCAGTTCTGTCGTTGTAGTTTGCTCTGGCTATCAGATGCCGGTGCGTAGCCTTTTCGAGACACTGTTCACCGGCCCCGTTAGAGGATTGGCATCGTCCCAAACTCTTCTTTTTCACAGTGCCATCCTGGATTCTATGTCGCACGGCAGACACCGCGGCCTGGTCGTCAAGGTCACCTCGGCGATGCGTCCGCAACCCTCCTGGCAGGGCGGCGGGTCCAGGCACAACCTCGCCTCCTCGCGCCACTGATCGCCGGCACGGCAACCGCACGGAGCTTGCCACTGCCACAACTCCTCCAGTCGGACCTGAGCCGGCCGCTTGGGGACCGGCACGATGCCGGTGTCCCCGCAGAGTTCGCACGCGGTTTTCTTAATCTTCTGGCCGGTGGTGGTGGTCAGGACTTTACTCGGCATCGTTCGTACTCCTCAAGGATCGTTGTCAGGAACAGCCCGGGCCCTTGCTGCTTGGCCCTCTTCCGCTTCCAGGCGTTCGTGGCGAGGTAGGCGATCTGCTCGTCGGACAGATCCGGGTCTTTCCTGAGCGCGGTGTCCACGATGTTTCGGATCAGACCTTCGCCGGTCTCGGGGAAGGGTTCGCGGATGGCAGCAGCAGCCAGCGGCCAGACGACAGACGCTGCTGCTGCTGCTGTATATGTTGTTGTTGCTGTATATGCTGCTGCTGAGGGCATCGGGTCTGAAATGGGGTCGCTATGGGGTTGCCATCTTGCCTTCGCGCCGTTTAACCCGGATTCCCTTTGTTTTCTTCGATAGTCATCCATCGCCTCGATGGTCCGGTCGACCTTAGGATGATGTAACCGTCCACTCACCTGTACGAAGCAGTGCCTGACTTTTACCCACGCACGGTCGAAGTCGCGCCCTCGGATGCCTGCTATCGACACCAAGGCGTCCCTCTCAACGGGTAGTGAGCCTTCCTTCGCAGCGTAGAAGATAAGCTCCCAGAGGAGACCTCGCTCGGCCAGATTGAGGCGCATCCTGGTTTCTGAGTCGCGCCAATCCGAAACGTAGACAGGGTACGAGTGAACGGTCAATTTAGGCTTGCTCATGCGCCCTCCTAGTGGGCTTCCGGGGCCGGGGGGCTAGGAGTTCCCCCGGCTTGGTCCCGGCTAATCCGTTCGTACAGCGGGGGAGCTACCCTCGCTGCTTCCGTCGAACGGGTCAAGTCTATCAATAGCAGTTCCCTTTGCGCAAGATGTTTTTCGGATTTACGCTCAAACCCACTCACTTCCGCTCAAGCACACGCGCGAGGTTCTCTCGGGCCGCGATCCGCACCTGGAGTTCCTCGCGCACCTCCACCAGGCGGTCCCCGGCATCCTGAATGCGCGTGTGCAGTTTGCGCTGTTCGCGCGTGTTCATCTGTGTGGCCCAAGCAGCCTCGTCGAGGCAGGCGATGGCCTCTCGGACCCGCTCCAGTATCTCTTTGTCATCCATGTCGTTTCACCTCGGCAATGATTTCCTCGAGAGCGGCCGGCTGGATCTGGGACGGCGCCAGTCTCCAGACGCGCCAACCGAGGACGGCGGCGCGGTTGTATTTGGTGGTGTCTTCGAGAAAACCCTTCATCCGCAAATGAGCGCCCCGGCCAGCGCCCTCGGCGATCCCGCCCTCGATCTCCACGGCGATTCGGGCTGCCGGCCAAGCGAAGTCGAAGCGCCACTTCCGGTCAGGCGCGAATCGGAACTCGCGCTCGGGCCGGGGACCGCCGAGAGCTTTCCAGGCGATCAGGAACCGCTCCTCGGGTTCACTGGGTGCTCGCGGAATCTTTGGCTTTGAGCTTGGCTTTGATCTCGTCTTCGTGTCCAATGATCTGCTCCACCAGTAGTTGCACCATGTTGTCCAGGTCCCGCGCCGCCGAGCCCGGGCGCATGACGCCGTACAGTTGATACGTAATCTCGGAGGTGACGATCTCGATCTCCACCAGGTCTTCCCCGGCGCGGTACATGTTCACGCGATTGCCTTGTTGCAGGAGTCCCGCGAGGTTCACGTCGAGGGAATACCTCATCCGTGCCGCCTCCCCCCGTAGACCGAGAAGAGGCCGCTGGTCCGAGCGCCGCCGCGCTGCTCCTCGTCTGCCGAAATGGATTCCGGTTCCGGTTCGACATGGTTGGCCCACTGCTTCGCCGGCAGTTCAAACAGTCCGGTGTTACCTTCCTGCGTCCACGGCGTGAGCCACAATTCGATACGAGGATTTTCTGCATCCTTGTACAGCCGCGTGCCATCGAAAGAGCGGAGCAGCACGTCGTCCTGGAGGATGCCCACGTCTTCGAGGAAGTCTCCGATCCCCTGCACGTAGCCGCACCAGTCCCCCACGTCCCGGTCCCGGTAGATCTTCGCCATCATGTGACAGGCGTAGTTTATGGGGAAGTACATGCGGAACGGCTCGAGAACCGGCAGGATGCCGGTGATCGCCGCGGCTTCCCAGTCCCGGTAGGCTTGCGAGGGGAGGAGCCGCGGGTGCGGCAGCACGGTCTCCCGGTTGTTGAGCCACTGGATGACCTCGTTCTCACTGACGGTCACCTCGGTATTCTCGCGCTCCCAGTCCAGGATGAAGTTCCTCAGGAACGCATCGGACACGTTCCTCACCAGCACTGGGCTATTCTTCTTGGTACGGGGCGCACCGGGGATGACCAGCTTGAGAGAATTGGGTATCCGCTCGGCGGCTTCGTCGGGCAGACTGGCACGCCATGTTTCTAGGGCGCTCAAGTTAATCCTCCAGACCGGCGCTGGCCTTTACTTTACTTGGCTCTGCTTCCGCTTGTTTTTCCCCGTCCAATAATTCCTGAAATTTTACCTGGAAGTGGTGGATTATACGCTGATTCGCCATCCAGTAACCGGCGAGTTGATGGAAGGCCCCCTTGTCCGAGGTCTTCAAAACGAACTTGACGGAGTGTTTCGCTTTGTCACCGCCACTGGTGTCCTCGGCCTCGATGCCCTTGAACTTCTGGATCGAGTCGAACTCCACCGAGAACGCGCCTGCAGGCTTGCCGTTCGGCTTGAACGTCCCGCTCCCTTTGCCCACGCTGGACTTCAGATCGACGCTGGGTCCCCAGCCATCGGCTTCGAGCAGGGCGCTCCAGCCCATCTCGTCTGCCACCGGCTTCGATAGCGTGGCCCTCATGTGCAGCGAGGTCATGAAGCCATTCTCCATCCCTCTGAGTTCTAGATGGAGTATCTCTACTCCCCGGAACAGGCATCCTGGCATTGTTGGTTCCCTTCTTTTCGGACTCTATACAGCCATCGGGCGCGGGCCCGGGCCTCGGGCGTGATCTTCCTCTTGATCGGAGGGCGCTGGGGCGGCTCCTCCACCGACTTGGCAAAGCGCCGGTCCCGCGCCGGCCCCTGCTCGGTGATCTCCTCGCCTTCCTCGGCGGCGATCATGACGGCGTCCGGTATGTCGTCCTGCCTCATGTCGCCATACCCTGCCCTGATCAGGGCGTCCAGTTCGGCGAATCGCTTCTTGTCCTTGATAGCCATTGGTTGAACCACCTCCGGTCTAGAGATTCCCGCCGTTGTAAGTCCAAAGAACTTACGAGTGTGAGCCAGACTGGGCATTTACTTGGCCTTGCGTTGCTGGTCAGCCTTGTACCGTGTATACAAATCCCAGAGCGGCAGATCGCCATAGATAGCTACCAGCGAGGCGGCAAATTCGTTGCCGGCCTTGAGCAGGAGGTAAGTCTGCTGGTCAGCCAGGATGGATTTAGCGAGTAAAGCCAAGGCCAGGTCCCGTTCTGCCGTCAAGGTATCGAGGTAGCAGGTATAGGAACAGTGATTCGGCTTGTCGTAGTAAGTCACGTTATAGGGAATGCCCCGGAATTCCTCCATCTCCGAGAACTCCAACTGGCGCGACACCTCGGCCTCGTCTTCCGGTTTCACCTCGGTTCTTTTCAGGAGACCGGAGAGCATACGGCGCAAATCGGCACGCGCCATACCGCGCCAGAGTTTTTCGATGAGCCATTCGGCCCGCGCCTCAACACGTACCGCCACTGTTTCCAGATCCGTCGAGCCGGTTCTCAGACAGGCAACGATTTCTTCGCGGCCGATCTTAAGTAGCTTTTTTCGTAACGAGCCCAGGTCTTCGTGGTGCATTTGGTTGATCCCTTTGTAATCTAACTAGACAATTGATCGCGCGTTCCAGGTCTTCGGAAAAGCGAAAGGCGCTTACCCTGGTAAGTCCTTCCCACGTTTCCTTCCCTGAAACCGCAAAGTGAGAGATTATTTCGACCGCTTCGGCGAGTCCGCGGAATACTCGTATATCGAACGCGCGGCGCTCGTCTTTTTCCTTGTCTGCCTTGGTCTTGCGGATTCGATTGACGATCTCGCGTTGATCTTCCCTCGGCATCGCCACGATGCGCTTCTGTTCATCCTTGGGCTGCGAGGCGATCTTGGCGGCGGCGTCGATGGAGACCTTGCCGCTATCCATTGCCGCGCGGAGTTCCGGTACTCCTTTGGCAACCACTGCCTTGGCGCGTTTGAATGTTTCCGCGCTCTTGAAGCCGGCCCGCTGGGCGGCGAGGGTTACCGTTCTGCCGGTAGCGGCAATTGCACCTACCACCGAGCGCAGGTTGACTCCCTTCCGGTTGCCCAGTTCTCTCTCGATGGCTTCGCCGATCTTGGCGCGTTCGCTCGGCGTGAACTGCTTGCGGAACTCATTCTCGGCGTACTCGCCCGCCAGCACTGAATCGATATCCAGGATGACCGCCGGGATCTTTTTCCATTTCAGATGGATTTGGCACGCTTCCAGCCGCCGGCCGCCAAAGATGAGTTGGTAGTAGCGGTCGACGCCGATAGGTTGGAGCAGACCCAGTTCGGCGATATTGGCGGCGAGGCCCTCAATGTCTCCTGCGTCCATCCGCTGGCGATTTCCGATCTTGATCTTGCTGATCGGAATTTCCTCGTGCTTCATCAAGCCTCCACCGCCTGTAGATCGGCGCCCGATTCGACCCGCGCCATGATGATCTGAAGGCCAAGCTCCTTGGCGGCGTCGATCAGGAGCTTCATGGAATCGGCGTCCAGAACTTCGCTCTCGTCTAACACCATCAGCGGCAGTTCGCCGAGCGCCTGAGCCGCGATGGTGATTGCCACCTTGCACTGCTTCGACTTGTTGACGTGCTCCCACGGCACGCCTTCGATGTAGACCTCGGGCAGGTTCTTCTCGCCGAGCCGCACCTCGATGCCGGGGATCGGCAGCGTGGCTAGCTTCTCGGACTTCAGCCGGTCCAGGCCCTTCACCGCGGTATCCAGTTGGTTCCACCGCTTTTGTAAGTGCCGCGCCGAGTCCCGCATCTTCTCAAGCTGGGTGCGCTGGCCTTCGACGCGGTTCTGGTCAGAGAGGGCGTGCTCGGCTTGGCCGAGGCTCTGGGTCAGATCCTCCAGTTGGGCGCCAGAGGCTTCGCGGATCGCGGCTTTCTCGGTGTCCGCAGCCTTGACGATCTCGGCCTGGTCTGCGTTGTACTGCCAGTTGTACGACGCCACCGCAGCGTCGTATTCCTTCTTCAGCACGGCCAGTTTCGCGTCCAGACTGTCCCGCTTGGCGTTGACGAGAGCGATGGCGCGGCGGTCCACCTCGGCGATCTCGCGCTCAAGGCCGGCCTTGGCTTCGCCCACCTGGGTCCTGAGCATGTCGACGACGCCGGTCCAGGAGGCGCTGGAGCCTACCGGCAGGTTCTTCTCGGTTTCAATGATAAAACCCTCGGCGGCCTCCTGGTCCCGGCGCACCTCGGTGCGGGAAGCGTACCGGCCATCGCGGATCTCGGTAAAGCGGCGCTGGTCGATCACCTCCTGGGGATTCAGGATGAACTCGTTGCTGGCCTCGTTGACTTCCTGGCCGGTGAACTTGACCGGCATGACCTTCGATAACTCCTCGGCCCGTTCCTTGCCGGTCATCGAGATGAACGCCGCGGGGTTGAACCTGAGACCGCTGGCGAGTTTCTTGACGTAGGTTGCTTCTGCCGATACCTTCCCGCGATCCGCAGTCCTCACCTCGAGCGTGGACTTGTCGGGTTTGATCGTCTTGCGGATCGTGACGCCGTCGTCCAGCGAGAGGAGGACCGATCCCTCCTTCTTCCCGGCGCGAATCAGACCGGGATCGTGGCCCCCTTCAAACACTGCGAGGAGGGCGTCGATGGCTGAAGTTTTACCGACGCCGTTACGGCCGCGCAGGACTGTCACGGCGCCGGTTTCAAAGGCGAGCGATTCGATGCCCTTGATATCTTTTATCTGAACAGACTTCAGGCGGCGCGTCATTTCTTGGCCCCCTTGGGCTTGCTGGCCTTCGCCATCTTGAGGACCGTGTCGAACAGTTGCGCCTGCATGTGGTCGTAGCGTTCCGCGCCACCGGCTTTCACCAGCCGCGCCACCGTCTCGTCGTCGAGGCCGAGCGAGGTACACACCTCCGCGAACTCCTGAGCCTGAGCCGGGGAGATGATGGCGATCTGGGCGGGTGCACCGGCCGGCTGCTTCTCGCCCTGCACCGGCTGGCTGAGAGCGGCGAGCTTGGCGGCCCTGACCTTCTCGGCGTCCTCGGTCGAACCCGTGGGATTGCGCTCGGCGCGGCACTCTTCCACCGT
>Ga0247790_10000036_pt1 | contig 72945 bp, 53 predicted proteins | sample UWRJS171409R4_FD_179913 | JGI IMG/M metagenome (GOLD analysis project Ga0247790, IMG submission 179913) | Soil microbial communities from Arlington Agricultural Research Station in Wisconsin, United States - UWRJ-S171-409R-4 | ecosystem: Environmental > Terrestrial > Soil > Agricultural land...
TACGCGTGCAGAAGGACGATCGCGAGCGCGCGGACGCCGACGGCGTGCACGCGCGCCAGGGCGGCGCGCGCGGCGGCGAGATCGAGCGGGACGAGCACGTCGCCTCGTGCGGTGACGCGCTCGTCGATCTCGACGGTGTGGCGGTACAGGAGCTCGGGCAGGACGATGTGCCGGTCGAAGAGGCGCGGCCGGTTCTGGTAGGCGATGCGCAGCGCGTCGCCGAAGCCGCGCGTGATCGCGAGCGCGGTCTCGGCGCCCTTGCGCTCGAGCAGCGCGTTCGTCGCGACGGTGGTGCCCATCTTGACGACGTCGATCGCGTCGGTCCACCGCGCCGCGCCCGCGCCCGCGCCGTGCCCTGTGCCTGGCCCCGCGCCGTGCGCCGCGAGCAGGTGCCGGATGCCGGCGACGGCGGCGTCGCGGTACTGGCCGGGGCTCTCCGACAGGAGCTTGTGCGTGACGAGCGCACCGTCGGGGCGCCGGCCGACGATGTCCGTGAACGTGCCGCCGCGGTCGATCCAGAACTGCCACTTGCTCATGGACGCCTCCCTGCTGCGGCGAGGGGCTGGATCAGGGCCGCTGCGCCTCGTCGCGGAGGCGGGCGTGCTCGAGGAGCAGGTGCGTCACCGACGAGGTCTCGGTCTCGGGCAGAATGGGGAGCGGGACGCCGGTCGTGAGCTCGAAGTAGCCGTCCTTCCAGTCGAGCACGGACATGAGGATGTCGCGCGTGGGCGCCTCGAGCGCCGAGGAGCGGGCGCGCACGATCTTGCCGTCGGAGAAGTCGATCCACGCCACGAAGTGGTCGTGCGTGATCGAGAGCTGGCCGGTCTTCCTCTCCTGCTCGAACATCGTGAGCAGGGACGGCAGCGCCAGCTCGGCGAGCGTGCCGCGCAGGACGACGCTCGCGGGATCGCGCTGGCGCGCCCGCGCCCAGCGCCGCGCGCGCAGCACCACCTCGAGGACGGTGAACGGCTTGGGGATGAAGTCCATCGCGCCGGCCTGGAACGCCTGGAGGCGCACGAGATCGGTCGCGTCGGCGGACATGATCATCACGGGCACGCCGGCGAGCTCGGGGTGGCGGCCCATCTCCTGCAGCACGTGCAGGCCGTCGACGACGGGCATCTCGCGCTCGACGAGCACGACATCAGGCGCGCGCGACAGGCACGCGCCGATCGCCTCCATGCCGTTCGTGGCGGTGGCGACGGTGAAGCCGGCGATGCCGAGCGCCGTCGACAGCCGCTCGAGCAGGCGCGTCTGCGGATCGGCCACGACGATCCGCAGATCGGCGGCGGACTGGCGCTTGGCGTGCCGCTCGAGCAGGCGCTGCAGCTCCTCGGAGAACAGCTCCTCGCTGGGGTTCGATGGGTCGCGGAACTCGATCCCGATGCCGGGGTAGCGGCCGAGCGTCTTGGCCTCGGCCTCGCCCAGCGCGTGCACGACGTGGCCGGCCACGGTGATGCGCGGGCCGGCCGGCGCGATCACCAGGACGAGCATGTCCCCCTCGGCGAGCGGCGGCGACATCCGGATGAATGCCCCCTGCGGCGACAGGTCTTGCGTGACGGTCCGCAGCGATCTCCCCGTCGTGATCACCTCGACCGGGATGTTGATCGCGATACGGTCCACGCGGCGGCGCACGAGCCCAACAGGGCTACCGCGTTTCCAGTGGCGGAGCCAGATTCGGCTGCTCGTTCGTACCCGCGGGGTGACGTATGGTACGGCCGTGGCCTGGCTCGAGCTGGTCGACGTCAGCGTGGCGCTCGGCGGGCGCGACGTGATCCGTGGCGTGTCGGTGTCCGTGGGCCCGGGCGAGCTGGTGGTGATCGTGGGCCCGAACGGCGCCGGCAAGACGACGCTCCTGCGGGCCCTCGCGGGCCTCGCGCCGGCCCGCGTGGGGCGGGCCCGCATCATGGGCCGAGACGCGATCGGCACGCCGCGCCGCGTGATCGCGCGCGAGCTGGCGTACCTGCCGCAGCAGTACGATCTGGCGTTCCCGTTCGCCGTCGAGGAGGTGGTCCTGCTCGGGCGGTACGCGCAGCAGCGCGGGCTGGGCCTTCCGACAGCGGCAGACCTCGAGGCGGCGCGCGCGGCGATGGCGGCGTGCGACGTGGCCGACCTGGCGGCGCGCCGGTTCGACGAGCTGTCGGGCGGCGAGGCGCGGCGCGTGATCGTCGCGCAGGCGCTGTGCCAGGGGGCCCGCTGCCTCCTGCTCGACGAGCCGACGGCGGGCCTCGATCCGCGGCACGCCCGGGCGCTGTTCCAGGTGGTCCGCGATCAGTGCGACGCGGGCGCGGCGGCGGTGATCGTCACGCACGATCTGGATCTGGCGCTGCGCTACGGCGGCACCATGTGGCTCGTGGCCGGAGGCCGGGTCGCCGCCCGCGGCGCCCCGGCGGACGTGCTCGGCGCGGCGGCGACCCGGGAGGCGTTCGGGCTGCCGATCCACGTCGGGGCGCTGCCGTCGGGCACGCGGTTCGCGGTGCCGGCATGAGCGGGTTTCTGTCGGGGCGCGCGGGCCGGCTGACGGGCCGGCGGCTCGCGGCCGTCGTGGGGCTGTGCCTGATCGCGTGCGCGGTGGTGGCGATCGCCGCGCCGCTCGTCGGGGTCACGGCGGGGCGCGGGGGCCGCGCGCTCGAGCTGCTCGGGCCGGCGGCGTTCGCCGAGGACGATCCGGCGCACGCGATCCTGTGGGTGCGGATCCCGCGGGTGCTCGCGTCGCTCCTCGTGGGCGGCGCGCTGGCAGGGGCGGGCTGCGCCTTGCAGGCGCTGCTGCGCAACCCGCTCGCGGAGCCGTTCACGCTGGGGATCTCGTCCGGCGCCTCGCTGGCGGCGGTGCTGGCGATCCGGCTCGGCGGCGAGGCGGCGCTCGGCGGCGCGGGCGTGAGCGGCGCGGCGCTGGCGGGCGCGACGCTCACGCTGGCCGTGATCTGGCAGCTGGGGCGCGTGGGCCGGCAGCTCCCGCCGGCGACGCTGATCCTGGCGGGCGTCACGATGTCGATGTTCTGCTCGGCGTGGACGGTCCTGATCCAGCAGCTCACCGACTTCGCCGAGGTCAGCAAGATGCTGCGCTGGATGATGGGCGGGCTCGACTCGATGCGGCTGTCGACGGTGGAGTACGCCGCGCCGCCGATCCTGGGCGGGCTCGCGCTCCTCCTTTGTTATGGCAAGGAGCTCAACGCGCTGGCGGCCGGCTCGGAGGCCGCGGCCTCGGTGGGCGTGGCGGTGGCGCGCACGCAGACGGTCATCTTCGTCGTGTCGTCGCTCCTGGTCGGGAGCGCGATCGCCGTGGCGGGCCCGATCGGCTTCATCGGGCTGGTGGTGCCGCACGGCTTGCGCGTGCTGGTGGGGCCGGATCATCGGCTGCTCCTGCCGGCGTCGATTTTCGGCGGCGCGGTCGTGCTGACGTTGTGCGACACGCTGGCGCGCACGGTGATGGCGCCGGCGCAGCTCCCGACGGGCGCGGTGACGGCGGTGCTGGGGGTGCCGTTCTTCGTGGCGATCCTGCTCGGGCACAAGCGGCGCGCCGCGATGTGGGGGCGATGAGGCCAGTGCCGGAGCGCGGGCCATGACGGGCGGCGTGCTCCGGCACGTGATCGACTCGATCTCGCCGGCCTCGGCGGCGCACGCCGAAGGCGCGCGCCGCAACGTGGCGGGGGCCGGGGCGCCGCTGCTCGAGCAGCTGGCGGCGGCGCTGGGCGGGGCGCAGCACACGCCGCGGCCGCGCGGCGCCCGCCGGACGCTCCTCGTGTGTGCGGGCGACCACGGCGCCGGGGACCCGGGCGTCTCGCTCGGCCCGGCGCACCCGACGGTGATCGCGGCCCGCGCGATCGCCGAGGGGACCGCCGCCCTGGCCCAGGTGGCCCGTGCGAGCAAAACGCCGATCGTGCTGGTCGACGCGGGCACCGCCGAGCCAACCGAGCTACCGGCCGCGGCGATCCGCCTCGGCCGCGGCCCGAGCCGGGACCTCCTGCGCGAGCCGGCCATGACGGTGGTGGACGCGGCGCTCGCGCTCGAGGCCGGGATCGCGCTCGCCGTCTCGCTCGTCGACGCCGGGCTCGACGTGCTGGCGGTCGGCGCGATCGGCGTCGGGGCCGACGTCGCGTCGGCGGCGCTGCTCGGCGCGGCGCTCGGCGCCCCGCCGACCGGGCTCGGCGACCCGGGGGCCGAGGCGGCCGGCGCGCAGGGGGCGGCGCTGGCGGGCACCGGCGCGGGCGCGCTCGATCGGCTGGCCGCGCTGGGCGGCCCCGACACGGCGGTGCTCGCCGGGGTGATGCTCGGCGCGGCGTCCATGAATGTCCCGATCGTGCTCGACGGCTACGCCACGGGTGCCGCGGCGCTCGCGGCGGCGGCGTTCGCTCCTGCCGTGGCCGGATCGCTGATCGCGGCGCACACCGGGACATTCACGCACCCACGGATCCTCGCGCACCTGGGGCTCCGGCCGCTGTTCGAGGTGGGGCTGGGGCACGGCGAGGGAACCGGCGCGGCCATGGTGCTTCCTCTGATCGATCAGGTGACTTCGCTCGCGGCGCGCGGGTAGAACCGTCTGGTGGGGGAGCGCAGACGGCCAGCGGGCGCGGCGGACGTGAGGCGCACGACAGGATCGCGGGACATCATCGATCGCCTGTTCGTGTACGGGACGATCCGTCAGGGCGAGACCGCCCGGTCCCTGGTCGAGCCGTCGATCACCCGCTCCGTCAAGGCGTCGACGACCGGCCAGATCTACGCCTTCCCGATGGGCTACCCGGGGTTCGTCGAGGGCGAGGGCCGGGTCCTGGGCGAGCTGCTCTGGCTGAGCCAGCTCGGGGCCACGTTCGCCCTGCTCGACGCATACGAGGGGACGGACTTCGTCCGGAGCCTCCGCCAGGTGACGACCGAGGCCGGCGAGGACCACTGGGCCTGGATTTACGTCCTGGCGGATCCCGGGGCCATCAAGCTCGGCACGCGGATCGCAGACGGTGATTGGGTCCGCTACCGGAACGAGCAGGGCTGAGCGAGCTGAGCGAGCTGAGCGAGCGGACGGCGGGCGAAATCAGAATCAGATAAAGAAGTGGCCCAGGACGGCCATCGAGAGGGCAGCGAGCGCGGCGGCGAAGGTGCCCATGCCGACTTTGCAGCTCTGGCTGGACACGGATATATGGCGAGGCACGAGTCCAAGGCTTCCCTCTTTGGCAGGTGGAGTCAAGTTAGCGGTCGGGTTCCCAAACGGTTCTAACTTTCGGTGTGATCTCCAGAGGCTAGGTCCTTAGAATCCTGATCCTCACGGCTTGACGATCGGCGGCTTTTGGAGGGTGGGAGGCCATGCCACTGACGGGCCGGACCCGGCCGCCACGGCGTAGGTGACCTCGTGGGCCTCGCTCGGATCGGGCACGGTCCAGCGCGCGAGCATGCGATCGATGACGGCGGCCGGCACCCGCGCCGCGCGGGAGCGATTGCGTGTCAGCAGATCGTCGGAAGCGGCCTCGCAGTACACGATGTGCGTACGAGCCCGGTACCCCCGGAACAGCTCGAGCAGCTGCCCGCGCAAGGCTTGCGTCAGGTTCGTGGCGTTCCACGCGAACGAGGTCTGGGTCCGGAGGTAGCGGCGCGCCTGCTCGCGGGCGGCGGCGATCACGTCCGCCTGCGTGTCGTCGGGGTCGACGTCGAGCTCGCCCCGCAGCTGATCGAGGGAGATCACCGGCAGCTCGGGCCGGTGATCGCGCAGCCACGTGTCCTTGCCGCTCGCCGGCAGGCCGGCCATGAGCGTGACCTCGCACGCGGTGTCATCGTAGGCGGGAACGTCGGGGTCGCGCGCGCCGGCCGCGCTCTCGATCCACACGCGGCGCGTGTGCGGCGTCGCAAACGGCCGTGCCAGATCCAGGACGCCGAGCTCGCGGCAGTGCTCGGCCCACAGGGCGCAGTGATCGACGATCCGCTCCTGATCGGCCGGATCGGCGCAGCGCCGGCCGCGCCCGTCGGCGTCGGCGACGGCGGTCAACCAGTCGTTGCGCAGGAGGAGCGAGAGCCGGATCGCGAGGCGGATCGCCTCGGCGGGCTCGCGCGTCACACCGTAGAACGGGACCTGGTGGTGGCGGATCAGCGCGCAGACGTGCTCGCGGACGCCGAACGAGACGCCGAGCCGCCACAGCGCGACGCGCGCCAGGTTGTCGCCGCGGGCGGAGTGGCCGCGCGACGTGAGCTTCTCACCCTCGAGCCGGGTGGTCGACGGCTTGCCGATGTCGTGGAGCAGGACGGCGGCGGCCATGATCCGCCGCGCCGCCGGATCGGCGGCGGCGTACGCGGGGCTCCCGACGAGCGCCGCGATGGCGAGCTTCGTGTGCGTCCAGACGTCGCCCTCGGCGTGGAACACAGCGTCCTGCGGCGTGGCGGCGAGCTCGGCGGCCGGGACGATGGCCTCGAGCCAGCCCTCGAGCGCGGCCGGATCGATCGCCGCGCCGGGGGCCAGGTCCGGCAGGCCCGCGAGCTCTTCGGCGGCGGGCCCGCGCGTCACGGCGCCTCCGGCGGCGCGAACAGGTCGACGCCCTCCGCGAGCCGGTTCGGGACGATCGGCTTCGCGAGCCAGTGGCCGCCCGCATCGAGGACCGCCGTCAAAAACGACGCCCGGATCCACTTGTAGCGGCCGAGCACGACGCCCCGCTCGGGGTCCTCGACCTTGATGTAGAGCCCCTCGGCGAGGTCGCTCGAATCGGTCTCGAGCACGGCGCGCTCCGGATCGACGCCGGACTCCGCGGCGGACGCCCGCAGCGCGTCCCGCCACGCGTCGCTCTTATAGAGGGAGCGCGCGACCAGGCCGGGGAGCTTGGCGGGCTTGTCGACGACGCCCTCCCAGAGGACAGGCACGGACACAAACGGCGAGCCGGCGAGGTGCGCGCGGCGGCGGGCGGTCGACCAGAACGCGCCGGTCTCGTCACGGATGTCGAACTCGAAGAAGAAGTGCGGCAGCGCGTCATAGAAGACCGTGTGCTTGGCGTAGAGCCACTCGCCGTAGAGGGTGACGCCAGGAGCGAGCCGCGCCGCGATCGCCGCTTCACAGGTGCGCGCCCACTGCTTGAACAGGTCCCAGTGCCGCTCGCGCGGGCCGCCGACCAGCACGTGGCCGCGGCTCTGCAGCCGCAGCCGGCCGTCCTCGTCGAGCGAGATCCCGGCGTTGGCGCCGTCGAGCTTCTCCTCGATCACGCAGTACGCGCCGCGCAGGGTGTCGAGCGGGATCTGATCGAGGTCGTGGTCACCGGGCTGCAGGCGCGACCCCTCGAGGTGGTGCGTCCGCGGGTAGCGGTGGATCGCCGTCACGAGCCGCGCGCCTGCCGGATCAGCCGGAGGAACGCAGCCTCCGCCCGGGCGGCGAGCTCGGTCAGCTCGCCGGCCAGCTCGGGCGGCACCGGGCCCTCGAGCGAGTGCGCGTAGACGAGGTTGACGACGCGCTGCTTGACGAGGATCGGCGCCACGGCGAGGCTGGCGGGCTCGGTCGTGCCGAGCGCCGTCCAGAGCCGGGTCTCCGTCGGGTGCGCGGTGGCTGGCGGCGCCCCGACGTACGGCTCGCCGGTGTCGTGCACCGACTGCAGGGACGACGCGCCGGCGAGCGGCAAGGACAGCTCCTCGATCGGCCGCTGCGGCGGGGCCGGCGGCGCGCTGCTCCCCCGGACCGGCGGCGCCACGTAGCCGCGCCAGCCGATCGCGTTGCCGTCGCGGATCATGAAGATGACCAGCGCGTCGAACCGGCCGCGCGCGTACTCGGCGAACACATCGGCGATCCGCTCGCGGTGCGGCGCGGCATCGATCCGCTCGCACGCCCCCTCGTACGAGACGGCGACCGGCACGCGCTGCCCGGCACCCCCCTGCGTCGACACGCGCCTGCGCCGCGGCTCGAGCATGAACGACGGCGGCAGCTCCATGCCGCCCGGGGGCTGCGAGCGGCGGCGCTCGGGGATCTCGAGCTGCTCGAGGTCGCGATCGGTGTCGGACCGGCCGGGGCGCACGAAGCGCGGCCGGCGCGGCAGCCCGAAGTGCTTCTCGAGGTAGTACAGCGCGCGCAGCTCGGGGATGACGTACGGCGCGACGTGGGCGTCGAGCTGCTCGGCGATGTACGTGACCGCGGCCGTCTCGAACGGTTCGACGAGCGCGACGGCGACGGTGTCGCCCTCGGCCAGGTAGCCGAGCGGGATCGCGCGCAGCCGGTGCGCGTCGTCGGCGCCGAGGCGCTGGAGCAGCTTGGGATCGGCGCCGTCGAGCAACGTCGGCGTGGCGATCGGCAGCCCGGTCAGCTCGCCGAGGTAGGCCGACAGGAGCTCGAGATCGATCAGGCCGAGCTCGACGAGGTTCGTGCCGAGGCGCCCGCCGTAGAGCACCTGGTTGCGCAGCGCGCCCTCGAGCTGCGCCAGCCCGATCACCGCGTTGCGGAGCAGGAGCGTCCCGAGCTTCACGCGCGGGCCTGCCACGTCAAGCAGATCTTGGACCTGGAGTCGTCCAGCATCGACCGACCCGCATTCTATCAGTACCGGGTCGGATCGGGCACACCAGCCTCGGCGAAGCCCTTGCGACGGAGCGCACACGCGTCGCAGCGGCCGCACGCGGCCCCGGCGGGCGTCGGGTCGTAGCACGAGTGCGTGATCGCGTAATCGACGCCGAGCGACAGCCCGAGCTTCACGATCTCGGCCTTCGTCAGCTCGATCAGCGGCGCGTGGATCGCAAAGCCGCCGCTCCGCGTCGCGACCTGGGCGAGCGCCTCGAACGCGCGCACGAACGCGGGGCGGCAGTCGGGGTAGCCGCTCGCGTCGAGGACGTTGACGCCGAGGAAGATGTCGCGCGCGCCGAGCGCCTCGGCCCACGCGAGGGCGAGGCCGAGCAGCACGGTGTTGCGCGCGGGGACGTACGTCGCCGGGACGTCGCCGGGCGCGCCGATCTCGGCGAGCCCGCGATCTTTCGGCACGGCGATCGTCCGATCGGTCAGCGCCGACGGGGCGATCGGCGACAGATCGACGGCGACGACGCGGTGCTGGGCAGCGCCGAGCGCGGCCGCCACGCGCGCGGCGGCGTCGAGCTCGACCTGGTGCAGCTGGCCGTAGCGCACGGTGAGCGCGTGGCAGGCAAAGCCGCGCGCGCGGGCGACGGCGAGCGCCGTCGTCGAATCGAGACCTCCGGAGAGCAGGACGACGGCGTCGGGCACGGCGCGACCGTACCCGATCGCGCGCGGCGATTGCCGTCCTCGGCCGCGGCGGCGAGCTGTTTGGCCGACCGGTGACCGGCGTGACCGGCGTGACCGGCATGACCGGCGTGACCGGCGTGACCGACATGACCGACCGATGACGGATCCAGCCGCGGATGGGAGCTGCGGCCAGCGATTAAGATTCGCGCGTGAGCGTGCGCGTGAACGTGAGCGATCCCCAGGCGCGCCGGCTCCCGGCGTGGGCGCCGCGCGCAGCGGTGGCCGCAGCGCTCCTGGCGCTGATCGCGGCCTCGTTCGTCGAGCGGTGGCAGCTCCTCACCGAGTCGCCGTTCCCGATCGGGATCGACGGCTTCTATTACCCGATCCAGCTCCGCGCCTTGCTCGAGACCGGCGCGCTCGAGTACCCGGCGCCGCCGCTGACGTTCTGGCTGATGGCGCCGCTCGCGGCGGCGACCGATCCGATCACGGGCGCCAAGCTCGGGGCGGCGCTCTTCGGCGCGCTCGGCGCGCTGCCGGCGTACGGCCTCGGCGCGCGGCTCGGGCGCGGGCGGGGCGCGGGCCTGCTCGCGGCGGTGCTCGCGACGCGCTCGGCCGGCTCGGCGTACCTGACGATCGAGTTCGTCAAGAACGGCGTCGGGATCAGCGTCGCGCTCTTCGCGCTGTGGCTCGTCCTCCGCGCGCTCGAGGCGCCCTCGCGGGCGCGCGGGATCGCCGCGATCACCGGGATCGCCGCCGCAGCGCTCGCGCACAAGATGGCGGCCGGCGTGGTCGCCGTGATCGCGATCCCGGCGCTGCTCGCCGCCGCTGCCGGGCGCGGAGAGCTGCGCGGCCGCCGCCTGCTCTACGCGATCGGCGCGCTCGTCGCTGCCGCCGTGCTCGCCGCCGTGGTCGGCCTCTTGTTCCCGCAGCGCTTCCTGTCGCCGGCGGACGCCGCGCTCGCCCGGGGGCTCCTCACCGCCGACGCCCGGTGGGGTGCGCCGGTGTACGCCGGCCGGGGCGGCGAGATCTGGCTCGGCCACGAGGCGCTCGCGGGCCTCTTCGTCGCGCTCGCCGCGGCCGCCGCGCGGCTCCGGGCGTCCGGCCGCGCGCTCGAGGCCGTCACGCGAAAGCTGCTGCCGCCCGCGCACGTGGGCGATCCGCCGCCCGCGGCGCCGCCGGGCGACGCGGCCGCCGGCTGGGCGATCCTCGCGCTCGCGGTGCTGCTCGGGCTACCGTGGCTCGACGTCACCGACGTACAGGGCCTGGCGTTCCGGCTGCGGATCGCCGCGTTCGCGCCGCTCGCGCTCGCCGCCGCGATGCTGGCCGGGCGCCTCGCGGCGCGGCTCCGCCACCGCGACCTCGTGCTCGTCGGCGCGGCCGCGCTCGCGCTCGCGGCCGGCGCGCCGGGCGATCGCGCCGAGGGCCGCGTCGTCGCCCACCCGGCGCTCGTCACGAGCATCCAGGCGATGGCTGGCCGGGTCCCGGACGGCGCCACCGTGATCGTCCCCGAGCGCCACATCTTGTTCATGATCCAGTGGTACCTGCGCGTCGACGTGAGCCTGCGGCCCGAGCGTGTCTCCGCCGAGCGGCGGTGGCGCGTGATGCTGCTCAAGTGGATCGGCGCCGACTCGGCGCTCGATCAGGAGCTGCTCGCGGCGCGCGCGCGGGCGGGCCCGCTGGCGCCGCCCGTGGGCCTGCACCCGACCCATCCAAACGGCATGGTCCTCGTGAGCGAGCCGGCGTGGGAGGCGATCGCCGCGCGGCTCCCGCCGGGCTCGCCGTGGCTGCGCTGGCCGACCCGCTAGTACAAATCCCAAGAATCTCTTGGATCTCGCCCAGCATAAAAACAGGACATTGACGAGATCCCCTCCGGTGTATATGACTAACCCATACCCGCTGGCAGCGTGCTGCTAGCTCAAGAGCCGGTCCTTCGGGATACGGCTCTTGCTTTTTTCGGGCTCTCGGTAGAGCGTGCTCGCCCGGTGGTCAGGACCACGCTCTACATCGACGGTTTCAATCTTTACTACCGCGCTCGATAGGGTACGCCGTTCAAGTGGCTCGACCCCAAGAAGTTGGCGCAGCAGATCCTCGCCTCTCATAACGACATTACTTGCATCAAATACTCCACGGCGCGCGTCAGCGGACAGCGGGACCCCAGCAGTCCCCGGGATCAACAAGCGTACCTGAACGCTCTCGCAACCCTTCCCGAGATTCAAATCGTCTACGGACGCTTCCTGGCGAAGACCATCCGCCGCCCGCTCGTAAACCCCGTGCCTGGGTTGCCACGCACAGTCGAGGTTCACACTGCGAGGAGAAGAGCTCGGATGTCAATCTCGCCGTCCATCTGGTCCATGACGCATGGGCCGCCAGGTTCGACGTCGCCGTGGTGGTCTCGAACGACAGTGATCTCGAGGAGCCGATCCGCATCGTCAAGGACGAGCTTCATAAGCCAGTCGGGCTTCTCTGTCCGCACACGGGGTACCCGGCTCCGCAACTCCAGAGGGCGGCGTCGTTCGTGCGGCACATCCGAGACCATCACCTTCGCGTAAGTCAGTTTCCGTCGCCCATTCTTCACAGTGGACAGCAGATTGTGAAGCCCGACGGCTGGTAGCTCCCCTCGTTTCCAGATCGGCGAGCCGAACCCGAGCCGCGTGCAGATCCCGCGCGAGCTGTTGCCGTGACCGGCGGCTAGTCCGCCGGCTGCGACGACGAGGGCGTGACGACGGTGACCTTCGGCAGCGGGCCGGCGCTCGTCATCATCCGCTTGATGATCGGCGCCACCAGGAAGAGGCCGGCCGAGACCACGAGGGCGCCGATGATCAGCGTGTAGAAGAGGAAGCCGTAGCCCCGCGCCGCGCTGAAGCCGGCCGCGCGCCCCGCGAGGTAGTTGCCGATCGCGGTCGCGAGGAACCACGTGCCCATGACCATGCCGGCCATGCGCTGCGGCGCGAGCTTGGACATGCTCGAGAGGCCGACCGGCGAGATGCACAGCTCGGCGAGCGTGGCGCCCAGGTAATAGATGACGAGGTAGTTCGCGCTGACGCGCATCGAGTCGACGCCGCCGTCGACGACGCCGTCGAGGAACGGCACGCCGTCCACGAGCTTGTACGCCGACGTGAGGTCGGTGATCGCGGCGATCGACGGCACGAGCACGGTGAACGAGACCGCCGTGAAGATCATGCCGATCGAGAACTTCTTGACGTCCATCGGCTCGCGCTTGCGGCGCGCGAGCGCGATCCACACCGCGGCGGCCACCGGCGCGAGCGCGATGACGAACACCGAGTTCGCGCTCTGCCAGTAGCTCGCCGGCACCGACAGCCCGAGCCACTCGCGGTGCACGAACCGCTCGGCGTAGAGCGACAGCGTGGTGCTCGCCTGCTCGAACGCCGCGAAGAACGCGATCGCGCCGATGAACAGCGGCAGGATCGCGATGATCCGGCTGCGCTCCTCGGCGTCGCGCGCGCCGCGGAGCAGGCCGACGAACAGCGCGACCGCGCCGACGAGCAGGCCCACGCCGAACACGTTGCCGATCAGATCCTCGCTGATCGCCACGCCCGCCGCGGACAGACCGGCGAACAGCGCGATGATCGCGCCGACCGCGCCGACGATGACGCCGAGCACCACGCGGTCGCGCGTCGCGCGCTTCGGATCGGCCGGGATCGTCGGCGCGATGCCCGCGTTGCCGAGGCGGGCCCAGCCGAGGACGTACTGGATGAGCCCGGCGGCCATGCCGATCGTCGCCGCGCCGAACGCGAAGTGCCAGCACAGCCGCGGATCGATGCCCTGATCGCGCAGGATGCCGCGGAACGTGTCGCTCTGGGCGAGGAAGCCGCACGCCAGCGGCGCGACGAGCGCGCCGATGTTGATGCCCATGTAATAGATCGTGTAGCCGGCGTCGCGGCGCGGATCCTCGGCGTCGTAGAGCTGGCCGACGATCGTCGAGATGTTGGGCTTGAGGAGCCCCGTGCCGATCGCGATGACGCCGAGGCCCGGGTAGAACAGGCCGCCGACGGGGAGCGCGAGCAGGAGGTTGCCGAGCATGATGCCGATGCCGCCGTAGATGACGGCGCGGCGCTGGGAGAGGAAGCGATCGGCGATCCAGCCGCCCGGCAACGACAGGAGGTACACCGACGAGGTGTAGAGCGCCATCACGACGCCGGCGCTGCCGTCGGACATGCCGCGGCCGCCCTCCTCGGCCTTGCCGACCATGTACAGCACGAGGAAGGCGCGCATCCCGTAGTACGAGAAGCGCTCCCACATCTCCGTGAAGAACAGCGTCGATAGTCCGATCGGATGTCCGAAGAACGTCCGTTCGTGCGCAGCGGGAGCGGCCATGGAAGCCGCACACTAGCGCGAAGGCTCGCCGCGCGGGAAGCGCCCAGCATCCTTGCAAACCCGATCGAGTCGGGAATGATCGCGGCCATGCGGAAGATCGCGTCGGTGGCCGGGGTAGCCCTCTGCACAGTCCTCGTCGCAGCCTGCGCCCAGACCACGCCGAAGATCGCCTTCAAGCACGGCGAGACGCGCGGCCGGCTCGGCAAGAACGGCCTGCGCTTCGTCATCATGCCGGACGCGACCACCCAGCTCGTCGAGGTCGACGTGCGCTACGAGGTCGGCGCGCGCGAGGACCCGCCGGGCAAGGCCGGGCTCGCGCACCTGGTCGAGCACCTCATGTTCCAGCAGCGGCCCGACGGCCCCCAGACCAAGCCGCTCATGCACTTCCTGACCCAGGCGGCGCTGAACATGAACGCGTACACGAACTGGGACACGACGCACTACATGGTCACGGGGCGCGCCGAGCAGCTCGACTCGCTCGTCAAGATCGAGGCGATGCAGATGTTCTACGGCTGCCAGACGATCTCCGAGGAGGAGTTCCTCCGCGAGCGCGAGGTCGTGCGCAACGAGATCCGCGGCGGCAACCGCTCCGCCGAGGATCGCATCCCGCAGCTCACGCTGTCGGCGATCTACCCCAAGGGCCACGCGTACGAGCAGATGGTCGGCGGCGACGACGCGCAGCTGTCGACGATCACGCTCACCGACGCGTGCGACTTCATGCAGCGGTACTACGCGCCCGAGCGCGCCACCGTGCTCGTCGCTGGCGGCGTCGCCATCGACGCCACCGTCAAGTCGATCGAGAAGTGGTTTGGCGTCATCGATCGGCGCGCGCCCGCGCCGCGGCGCAAGGTCGATCCGGTGCGCGTCGCGCGCGAGCAGAAGACGTTCGAGCTCGACCTCGAGCGGCCGTGGCTCACCGTGGCGTGGGCGCTGCCCGACGCGCGGACGCCCGAGGGCGAGGCGGCGCAGTTCGGGATCTGGGGCGCGTTCTTCGACACCGCCCGCAAGGCGGAGGAGTACGAGTGCGCGACGCAGGCCAGGCCGATGATCCTGGGCGGCCAGGAGGCGCCGATCTTCGTCATCGCCCTCGAGCTGAAGGACATGGGCAAGCTCGATCAGTGCCTGGGCTTCGTCTGGAAGGCCGCGCGGAGCGCGCACCGCGGCTGGGACGAGGGCACGTGGCTCCAGCTCGAGGAGGCCAAGAACCGGCGCAAGGCGGAGCTCATCTCGAGCCTCGAGCCGCTCGCCGCGCGCACGAACCACATCGGCGACCAGGTGCAGTTCTCGCTCGACTTCGACTTCAGCTCGAGCCAGCTCTACGTCTTCCACGAGCTCGACAAGATCGGCAAGTTCGAGCTCGCGACCGTCGGCGCGGCGGTGCGGCGCGCGCTCGATCCCGACCGCGCCCGCGTCTCCGTGTTCCGGCCGAGCAAGGAGGGCCCAACGGGCGCTCCGCTCTCGAGCGTCCGGTTCCAGACGCGGTCGCACGACCGCGTGGAGGAGCCCGAGGTCGATCCCGACGAGGCCCGGCGGCCGCTCCGCGTCGGGGCCGAGCTCAAGCTCCTCTCCGGCGCGACGCGCTTTGCGCTCGGCAACGGCATGCGCGTCGTGCTCCTGCCCGTCGACGCGATGCCGGTCGTGGCGGCGCAGCTCATCTTCGACGCTGGCGAGGCGGCGGCGCCCGACAACCCGGCGCTCGCGCGGGCCGCGGCCGACTTCCTCATGCAGCCGCCGGGTGCGACGGCGCTCGCCGAGTCCGGCGTGCAGATGGGCTGCGACGCGACGCCCGATCACACGATCTGCAGCGCGCGCGGCATGAGCGTCTACCTCGAGGTCGTGATCAAGGGCCTCGAGCGCCTGATCAAGGCCGGCGGGTACAGCCAGGAGGGCGTCGAGCGCTGGCAGCAGGCGACGAAGGCGACGTACAAGCTGCGGCGCCCGCAGCAGCAGCTCGAGTTCCAGCGCCAGCAGCTCGCGGCGCTGTTTGGCCCCGATCACCCGTACACGAAGACCGGCGTGGTCCTGCCGCGGGACGTCGGCAAGATCGGGCGCGACGCCTTGTTCGCGTTCCGCGACAAGCACTACAGCGCGGCGAACGCGACGCTCGTCATCGCCGGCGCGTTCGATGCCAAACGGGCCGAGGCGCTGATCCGCGACAGCTTCGGCGGCTGGGGCAAGGGCCACAAGGACGCGCCCATATCGCAGGCGCCGGGGACGCGCACCGGGCCCGTGTACGTCGGCGTGATCGGCGAGCCGGATCCGCAGGTCGACGTCGCGATCCTGTACCCGTCGCCCGCCGGGCTGGCCGGCCAGCAGGCGGCGCGCATGGTGCTGACGGAGATGCTGAACCAGCGGATGTGGGACGTCCGCGGCAAGCTCGGCGCGACCTATGGCGCCTACGCGCGGCGCAACGCCCGCCTCGGCCCGTCGGCGTACCGGCTCGGCGGCGCCGTCGACGCGCCGCGCGCCGGCGAGGCGATCTCGGCGATGCGCGGCGGGATCGACGCGCTCCGCCGCGGCGAGGACTTCGATGTCTCGTTCGTGCGCGCGCGGCGCAAGATCGTGCAGCAGCTCCTCGGCGAGTCGACGATGTCGATGGAGCTCGCGGCGCGGCTCGGCCAGATCGAGCGGTTCGCGCTCCACCCGGCCTACTTCGACACGCTGCTCCGGCAGGTGGCCGTGGTGTCGCCGACGCAGGTCAAGGCGCTGCTCGCCGCCGAGCTCGAGCCGGCGCGCGAGGTGCTGGTGGTGCTCGGCGATCGCGGCTCGGTGACGAAGGCGTTCGCCGACGCAGGGCTCCCCGACGCAAAGCTCGTCGAGCCGCAGTACGAATGAGCGGCCACGCCACGCCGCGCGCACCCGCGCGCGTGCGCCGGCGCCCTCGCCGTCGCCTCACCCGAGGTGGCAGCGGCCTCCGCGCGGCCGCGCGGGTAGCCTCGCGGATGCACACCGAGCGAGCAGCCCACGAGAGCGAGCGCGAGCGCGGACACACGGCCCCTCCGATCGCCGCGTCCGCATACACCGTCCGCGCGGCGACCGCTGCGGACCGCCCCGAGATCGAGGCGCTGATCGCCGAGATGATCCCCGGCTGCGACGTCGCGGCCCGCTGGCGCTGGCTCTACGAGGACAACCCCGGCGGGCCCGCGCTGACGTGGCTCGCCGTCGCGCCGGCGGGCGAGATCGCCGGCTGCACGTCGTTCTTCCCGTTCCGGCTGTGGCTCGACGGGCAGGAGGTGCGCGCCGCGCTCGGCGGCGACGGCTACGTGCGGCCCCGGTTCCGGCGCCGCGGCCTCGGCGGGCTCATGCACGACGCCTCGCGCGCCGCCATGCACGAGCACGGGATCGGCTGCATGTACGGCGCGCCCGGCGCGATGAACGTGACGCCGCTCAAGCACGGCGGCTCGCGCGAGATCGGCCACGTGTCGCGGTGGGCCCGCCCGCTCGGCGGCCGGGCGCTCGGCATCACGGCGCCGCTCCTCGATCGCGCGATCGCCGCCGCGCTGCGCCCGCGCCGGGCCGCCGCGCTCGAGCCGCTCGCGCCGCACGATCCGCGCGTCGACGCCGTGTGGGCCGCGGCGCGGCAGGAGCTCCCGCTCGCGGCCGTGCGCGACGCGGCGTTCTACACGTGGCGCTTCCTCGAGGTGCCCGGCCGGGCGGCCGAGCCGTACGTGATCGTCTCCGGCGGGCGCCCGATCGGCGTGTGCGCGCTCGAGCCGATGGCCGAGGGCGCGGCGATGCTCATCACCGATCTCGTCACCGTGCCCGGGGCGTGGCACGCGGGGCTGCGCGCGATCGCGCGGTTCTGCGCCGACACGACCGACGCCGCGTCGCTCCACATCAAGCTGATGACGCGCGACGGCCGGCGGCGCCGGATGTGGCGCGCCGGCTTCGACGAACGCGAGCACAAGCCGTTCCTGTGCATGATCCCGCCCGGCGGCGACCGCCGCTTCCTCGATCCCGAGCGCTGGTTCTACACGGGCGCCGACTCGGACCGCGAGCGCCAGGACTAAAGCCGCCGCTGCCCTGCCCGCACAGGACCGCAGTTCACATCAGCCCTCTATCTACTAATTTAGTAGCAATTAGTTTTTGATTAGTAGGAGCGCCCCTCGACTGGACTACGCAAATCATTGTCTTCGTTCAGCAACCGAGCTCCCTTCACAAGATGGCTGCCCTCAGGACCGGCCGCGCTGGCGCGGATCGAGCCGATCGCGCAGGCCGTCGCCGAGCAGGTTCGCGCCGAACACGACCCACATGATCGCCAGGCCCGGCACGAGCGTGTAGAGCTTCACCCAGTCCGTCTTCCACAAAAACGTCCGCGCGTGGTCGAGCATCGCGCCCCACGTGTAGCTGACCTGCGGGCCGAGCCCGAGGAACGTGAGCGCCGCCTCGACGAGGATCACGCCGCCGAAGCCGAACGACATCTGGACCAGCGCCGGCCCCATCAGGTTCGGCACGAGGTGGCGCAAGATCACGCGCGGCGCCGGCGCGCCGAGCGCGACGGCCGCGGCCACGTAGTCGCGCTCGCGCAGCGCGAGCACCTGGCCGCGCGCGACGCGGGCGTAGCCCACCCAGCCGTTCGCGCACAGAGCCGCGATCATCACCGGCACGCCCGGGTTCGCGACGACCGCGACGATCGCGATGTTGAGCAGGATGCCCGGGAACGACATGAGGATGTCGACGAAGCGCATCAGCACCTCCTCGACGACGCCGCCATACCAGCCGGCCACCGCGCCCGCGGTGAGCCCGATCGATGCCGAGATCCCGACGACGATGAAGCTGACCTGGAGCGCCGCGCGCGCGCCCCACAGGAGCTGGCTCAGCGTGTCCTGGCCGCTGCCGTCGGTGCCGAGCCAGTGCTCCGCCGACGGCCCCTCGAAGCGGCGCGCCAGATCGAGCGCGTTGGGACCCACGTCGTGGGGCGCGACGTACGGCCCCAGGACGCCGAGCACCACGAACACCGCGAGCATCACGGCGCCGACCCACGCGCTCGGCGAGAGCTTGAGCGCGATCTTCATGCCTGCCGGATCCTCGGATCGGCGAGGCCGTACGCCAGATCGACCATCGTGTTGACGAAGACGTAGATCGTCGCGATCACGAGCACGCTGCCCTGCACGACGGGGTAGTTGCGCTCGAGGATCGCGGCGAGCAGCGTGCTGCCGAGGCCCGGCCGCGCGAACACGTTCTCGACGATGATCGCGCCCGACAGGAGCGAGCCGAACTGCAGGCCCACGATCGTGATCACCGGCAGGAGCGCGTTGCGCAGCGCGTGGACGAGCAGGACGCGCCCCTCCGCCAGCCCCTTGGCGCGCGCCGTCCGCACGTAGTCCTCGCCGAGCACCTCGACCATCGAGCTGCGCGTCATGCGCGCGAGCATCGCCATCAGGTGCGTGCCCACCGCGAACGCGGGGAGGACGAGCGCCCAGAGGCCCGTCTCCGTCGGGCCCGGGAACCAGCCGAGCGAGACGAAGAAGAAGAACACGAGCAGCGGCGCGAACATCATCTGCGGGATCGCGATGCCGCCGAGCGAGGACGCCGTCGCGAGCGTGTCGATCCACGTGCCGCGGCGGATCGCGGCCACGATGCCGAGCGGCAGCGCGAGCACGATCGCCACCAGCATGCCGGCGACCGCGAGCGCCGCGGTGTGCGGGAAGACCTCGAGGATCCGGGCCGCGACGGTCGGCTTCTTCTCCGGATCGGGGCACTGGTGGCCCAGGCTGCCGTCGAGGATGTGGCCGAGGAACTCCACGAACTGGGCCGCGACGTTCTGATCGAGCCCCATGCACCGCTCGATCTGCTTCCGCTGATCCTCGGTGGCCTCGCCGCCCGCGAGGTGATCGATCGGATCCCCCGGCACGAGGTGGAGGAACGCGAACACGAGGATCGACACGCCCAGGATCGCCAGGGCGCCCGAGCCCAGGCGCCGCAGCAGGAACGAGCCGATCGACACGCGGCGAGCGTACCCCCTGCCGGTCCGCGCGGGCCAGCTTCAGCTGCTCGGCGCGGCCGCGCAGAACCGCGGCACGCTGGCGTCGATCGTCCGGCCCAGCTCGAGCACCGGCTCGCCGCCGTGCGCCTTCATCTCCTCGAGGCCGCGGCACTCGTAGCCGCCGCGGCAGTCATCGTCGGACTCGCACGTCCGCATGCAGAAGCGGATCTCCGACGAGCGCGGCACGCAGTTCCCGGCCAGCGAGCACAGCTCGTCGAGCGAGCACGCGTCGGCGCCCGCGTCCTCCGTGACCGGATCGCACGGCTTGTTCGTGAAGCTGCCGGTGAAGAACCGGACGCACACCGCCTCCTCGGGGCAGGTGCTGACGTCACAGCCCTGGACCGTGCAGTAGCCCCCCTTCGAGGAGGAGTCGCACTGGCGATCGCCGTTGGGGCTGCAGTCCGAGCCGATGAGGCACTCGTCGCCGATCTCCTTGCCGCAGCCCAGGGCGCCGAGGCCGCCCAGGGCCGCGCAGAGGACGAGCAATGACGCGTGCAGCGACGAAAGGCTCATGGGCGCGCGCATCCTAGCGGCCAGTAGGACCCCGGGCAAGCCGGCGCGGTTGCCTGGCGCCCGGCGGCGCGCACCGGGCGCGCCCCGGCCCGGTCCGGCCCCGGCGGGAGCGGCCGCCGCGCCGCCGCTGCCAGGCAACTGCGCCAAATGACTGAAGGCCGCCCACCGCCGCGCATGCTTTGCGGCGCGCCGGGCCGGGCGCCGCGGCCGCCCTGCGGTACAAGCGGCGGGTGCGTGCCGTCGTCCAGCGCGTGAGCCGCGCCAAGGTCACCGTCGGGGAGCGGGTGACCGGCCAGATCGAGCGCGGGCTCCTCGTCCTCCTCGGCGCCGCCGCCGGAGACGGCCCCGCCGACCTCGCGTACGTCGTCGACAAGGTCACGAACCTCCGGATCTTCCCCGACGAGGCCGGTAAGATGAACCGCTCGGTCCAGGACATCGGGGGCGGCGTGCTCGTCGTGTCGCAGTTCACGCTGCTCGGCGATGCGCGGCAGGGCCGCCGGCCCTCGTTCATCGGCGCGCTCGAGCCCGCGCCCGCCCGGGCGCTCTACGAGCAGTCGCTGGAGGCGCTCCGGGCCGCCGGCGTCGCGCGCGTCGAGGCAGGAGAGTTCGCAGCGGACATGGCGGTCGAGCTGGTCAACGACGGTCCGGTGACGATCCTGCTCGATTCGCGCAAGGGCTTCTAGCCGCTCGGCCTTCCGCGCGTGATAGGTTCGCACCCAGCGCGTCGGCGCGTCCCATGAAGGTACGGTTCTGGGGAGTTCGCGGCTCGATCCCTGTCCCTGGACAGGCGACGTGCCGGTACGGCGGTAACACGTCGTGCGTGGAGGTCCGGCCGCGCGGCGACTCCCCGATCATCATCGACGCCGGGACCGGCCTGCGGCGGCTCGGCAAGTCGCTCATGGAGGAGGCGTTCGGCGACGGCCGCGGCCGGGCGTCGGTCCTCATCAGCCACACGCACTGGGACCACGTGCAGGGGCTGCCGTTCTTCGCGCCGCTGCACCGCGAGGGCAACCGGATCGACATCTTCGCCCGCCAGCGCGATGAGCACCTCGAGGCCGTGTTCTCGCAGCAGCACGACCTGCCGTACTTCCCGGTCCCGCTCGCGGCGATGCGGGCCGAGAAGTCGTTCCACGAGCTGATCGAGGGCGCCCGGTTCGACATCGGGCGCGCCCACATCTCGTGCACGCGGCTCAACCACCCGTGGGTCGCGATCGCGTACCGGATCGACGTCGACGGCGCGGCGGTCGTCTACTGCGCCGACACCGCGCCGTTCACGGACATCCTGTTCGGCCGCGAGTTCATGGTGACGCCGCCGCGGCTCGATCAGCCGCTGCCGGCCGACGTGGTCGCCGAGCTCGACCGGATGCGGGCCGACGTGATCGCGCTCGCGCGGTCGGCCGATCTCCTCATCTACGACACGCACTTCACGTACGACGAGTACCGGCTGCGCCCGCACTGGGGGCACTCGCACCCCGACGACGCGATCGCGATCGCGCGCGACGCGGGCGTCAAGCGGCTGTGCCTCTACCACCACGCGCCGATGCGCTCCGACGACGAGAACGATCGGATCCTCGCCCGCTACCGCGAGGTCGTCGCGGCGCAGGGCGATCGCTTCGAGCTGCTCAGCGCCTACGAGGGCCTCGAGCTCGTGCTGGGGGACGAGTGAAGATCCGCTTCTGGGGCGTCCGCGGCTCGATCCCGGCGCCGGGGCCCGAGACGATCCGCTACGGCGGCAACACGTCGTGCGTGTCGGTCCACACGCGGACCGGCGGCCTCGTCATCGTCGACATGGGCACCGGCCTCATGCACCTCGGCAACAAGCTCATGTCCGGCCCGTTCGGCAAGGGCGCGGGGCGCGCGGTGATCCTGCTCTCGCACGCGCACTGGGACCACATCCAGGGCCTGGGCTTCTTCCCGCCGGTGTTCGTGGGCGGCAACCAGTTCACGGTGTTCGGGCCCGGCGGCTCGCCGGAGGTGCTCGAGGACATCCTCGAGGGCCAGATGGACCCGAACTTCTCGCCGCTGCAGTCGCTGAAGAACTTCTCGGCGACGTTCGACGTGCGCGCCGTCGCGCTCGGCGAGCCGTTCGAGGCCGAAGGCCTGCGGATCACCGCGCGCGAGCACGCGCACGGCGCCACGACGGCGCTCGCGTTCCGCATCGAGGAGGCCGGCCGCTCGTTCGTGTACGCCTCCGACGTCGGCCAGCCCGTCGCCGACGCGCCCCCGCCCGCCGGCGCCGTGGCGTTCTACCGCGACGCGGACGTCCTGCTCCACGACACGACGTACCGGCCCGAGGACCAGGCCACGCGGAGAAACCGCGGCTTCTCCTCGTACGAGGACGCGGCGGCGGCGGCCGTGGCGGCCGCGGCGAAGCGGCTCGTCATGTTCCATTACGACCAGGACTACAGCGACGAGGACGTCGACGAGCTGTACGCGGCCTGCCGCGCGGCGCTCGATCGCCGCGGCGGCAAGGCGATCGAGCTGATCCCGGCGCGCGAGGGCGACGAGCTCGAGATCTAGCCGGATCTGGCCGGATCTGGCCGGACTGCGCGCCACGCGAGAGCGCGCACGAATCTGCTCGCGCTATGCGCGCGCACGCGCGCGCTCGTGCATGCGCGTGGACGCGCGGCGCCGTGCTCGCGGCCTCCTCCGATCCGCTGCGCCTCGCGTGCCCCCCGGGCTTCACTGCTCCGCTGCGAGGTCAGTGCCCGCGGCACGGCGATCGTGAGTGCTCGCACGACCGACGAGCCCGCGCGGCCTGTGCGCGCTGCGCGCGCCAGGCCGCTGGGGGACCCCGCACGCTCGGCTCCGCTCTCGGAGGAGGCCGGCTCGCCTGGGCGCCGCGCGTGTCGAGAGCGCCCCTCGAACACACACCGGAATGGACGCCCGGCACCTCCATACAACAGCAGCTACCGACGATCCCGTGATCCCACGAAGCCCACGAGCGTGCCGACCGCGGCCAGCAAGCTCGGCTCGCGCGATTCGGCGCGAGCGCAGCTCGAAAACGCTATGCGAGCTGCCCTCCCTTGTGCGACGGACGCACGCGATGACATCCCGGGAAGCCGTGGCGCGCGCAGATGAGGCGGCAGAAGTGCTCGACGAGCTCCGGAACATCACGGCATCACGGCAATGGCTTCATCACACAGGCCGCATGTACCACTGCTGGTTGGAGCCACCCCAACAATCCCACATTCCAACACGCGCGCCATTGTCGTTGTTGAATGCTAGTACATCCAGGCACTTGTTGTTGAATCTGCTGCGGATCTGCCCCGCGTCCGGGTACCACTGCTGGTTGGCGCCACCCCAGCAATCCCACATTCCGACATGGGCACCATTGTCGTTGTTGAATGCCAGTACATCCAGGCACTTGTTATTCATGAAGCTGCGAATCTCGCTGCCGTTCCAGTACCAGCGCTGGTTGGAGCCACCCCAGCAATCCCACATTCCAGCCTCGGCGCCATTGTCGTTGTTGAACGCCAGCACATCCAGGCACTTGTTATTCATGAAGCTGCGAATCTCATAGAGCTGAGAAAGATCTGCGCTGGTGCTCGATGTCTGTTCGATGTCATCGTCGATGTCATCGTCGATGTCATCATCGATGCAGCCCACATGGAATGCGAGCGACGCAATCAAGGCGATCAGTTTCAGGTGAGACAGTGCGTTCATTTTATGATCCTTTGACTTGGGTATGATTGTGAAACAGGCGAGCAACACTCGAGTGCGGTTTTCCGCCGACAGGGCGGTGCTCTGGCCGACGCCCGATCAGGCAAGGAGTGCCCGATCGAGGTACCGAGCTTCATCGCGGGTCGCCCTGCGAGCGCGGGATCTTCGGACGTCTCATCGATCGATCTCATCGGATTGCCCTCTAGCCCCCAGGACACGGCGCTCCGTCGGGTGACGCATGAAAAGAAAGATCGGCCGGGCTCGCTGAGCGCCCGTGCGCGGCAGCGCGTCCAGCTACGAGTTATTCAGATTCGCGTAGCAGGCGGACGAGGCTCACGTGGAGCGGTACCGCCGGAGAGACGTCAGGGCTCGCGCAGCAGGCGAGCCATGCTCACGTGGAGCTGGCTCCGGACCAGCTCGGCCAGGCTGTCGAGCTCCGCGCCGGTCGCGCCGAGTTCGGCGGCCAAGATGCGGCGCGTCTCGTCGGCCAGCGTGGCGCGCGTATCGGCGAGCCAGCGCGTCATCGTCGCCCGGTGCACGCCGTACATCGCGGCGATGCGCTCGACCGGGGCGCCCTCGACGAGCCGGAGGCGGAGCAGCGTGCGATCGCGCACCGGCAGCGCCGCCAGCGCCCGCGCGATCGCCGCCTCGAACGCCGGGCGGTAGCGGCGCCGGATCACGTCGAGCTCGATGTCGTCGGCGCCGGGGCCGGCCAGCTCATCAATCTCCCGCGCCGCGGCGCGCTCGACCTCGCCCGCCTTGCCGCGCCGCAGGTTCAGCGCGGTGCGGATCGCGGCGATCCGGACCCACGCCGACAGCGGGGCGCGGCCGGCGTAGTCGGCGATCGCCGGCGCCTCGCCCGGCGCAGCGACGAGGAGCCTGGCGGCGAGCGCCTGCCGCACCTCATCCTTGAAGGCCTGCGAGGCGTCGAAGCAGGCCACGTGGGCGTCGACTTCGCGGAGGATCGTGCGCGCGAACGCGTCGACCGCGGGCGCGACGCCGAGCGCGCAGGCGAACGCCAGGTACAGATCCTCGACGGCCAGCTCGAGGAGCGCCTCGGCGTGGTCGCGCCCCGCGGGCAGCCGCGCGTGCAGGTGCTCGATGAAGGCCGCGGCCGGCACCCAGCCGGCCGGCCAGGCCGCGTGCGCGCGCGCGACCGCGGCGCGAAAGGGGCCGGCCTCGTCGTCACTGGATCCGTCCATCGCCAGCCTCCTGTGATGCGTATGCGCAGCGGTCGAGCGCGGCCACCGAGAGCTCGAGGAACGGTCGGGCCCCGATCTGCCGGCAGAGCGCGATCGACTCCTCGAAGTGCCGGCGCGCGACCGCCGTGTCGCCGGTGAGGAGCGCGAGCTCGCCGAGGAGGCGCGGCACCGGGCCGATCGCGAAGGCAGTGCCGAGCATGCCCCAGTAGAAGCGCGCGCCGGGGCCGCGCTCCACGAGCTGCGGATAGAGCTGCGCCGCCACCACGCGGTCCTCGAGGAGCTTGCAGGCCTCGGCGGCGATCAGCAGCATGGTGAAGGGCTGGGGCACCGATGGGATCTGCTCCAGCAACATGGCCGCCTCGTCGCGCCGGCCGATCGCCGCGAGCACCCAGGTCCGGAACGGCACGAACATCTGGGTCGGCGGCAGCATCGCGAGCACGCGCTCGGCGTGCTGGGCGATGCGGCGCGGGTCGTCCGTCGCGATCGCGACCGCGATCCGATGCTTCGCCCACAAGATCGGCGCTGGCGTCGTGTCCGCGCGAGGCGCGATCGCGAGCGCCTCGTCGAGGAGGCGCTCGGAGCCGTCGGCGTCGCCGTCGAACAGGGCGAACGCGCCGCGCAGCATGGGCAGACGACAGCGCGTCGTGGCGGAGCCGTGGGTGCCGCAGAGCTCGACCATCTTCGCCAGGGCGGCGTCGGCGTCGGCGCGGCGGCCGCGCTCGAGGAGATGCGCCGCGTAGTGAGGCCATACGCTGGCGCAGACGAGCAGCTGCTGCTGGGCTTCGGCGAGCTCCATGATCTCACGGGTGAGCTCGAAGCGTTGCTCTCCGGTCATGAGGTACGCCGGGCCGGCGCTGAAGCACTGGAGAGCGTAGAGCAGCGTGTCGGGATCGCCGAGGCGTCGTGCCATCGCCAGCGCTTCGTGCGCATAGAGCACGACCAGCTCGAGGTCCTCTTCGCTCGCGGGCGGGAGCCACACCAGCGAGAGCCGGCCGCGGACCCGGGCCGCGATCGCGCCATCGGCCGGACCGAGCGCGACGCGCGCCTCCTCGAGGAGCCGCACCGTGCTCGAATCGCGGGCCGCCGGGAGCAGCTCGCTGGCGTATGCGAGCGCCGCGCGTGCGAGCTCGTCTCGTGCGCCGAGCGTGCGCGCGACCTCGGCGGCGTGGAGGCAGCGGGCGCGCCCCGCCTCGACAGCGCCCGAACGCACGAGGCTCTCGCCGACGGTGCGCTCCAGCTCGCAGGCCACGAGCGAGGGCGCGGACGGCAGCACCGCCAGCGCGCGCTCGCCGAGGGCGATGGCCGACTCGAACGCGAGCTGGCGGAGGGCCTGATCGGCGGCGCGGAGCGCCGCGCGCGCCGCGTGCTCGGCGTCCCCGGCGTCGACGCCCTCGAGCAGGTGGCGCGCACAGGCCGCCGCGTCCACGCCCGACGCCTCGGCGAGGAGCCCGGCCCTCCAGTGCAGCTCGCTCCGCCGAGCGACCGGGATCGACTGGTGGAGCCGCTCGCGGAGCAGCACGTGCGTGAACTGGTGCTGCTCCGCGCCCGACGCCTCGACCACGCCGAGCTCGCGCGCTGGCCCGAGGGCGGCGAGCACCTCTCCGTGGGGCGTCGCGGCGAGCGCCGCCAGCTCGCGCGAGCCGAACTGGCGTCCGATCACGGCCGCGGCCTCGAGCAGCGCGCGGGCGGCGGGGCCGAGCCGGGCGAGGTGGGCGTCGAGGACGACCCGGATCCCGTCGCTCAGCTTGAGGTGCTTGCCGTCGCCGCCGATCCGCAGCATCTGCTCGACGAACAGCGGGTTGCCCTCGGTGACGCGGTAGATCTCGTCGGCGCTGGCGCCGCTCGCGCGGTCGGCCACCCAGTCGGCGACGTCGCCCGACCCGAGCCGCGCGAGCGAGATCACCTCACCTTCGCGGCCGAGCCGCGCCAGCGCGTCGGCGAGCTCGGGCGACGCCCGGGCCTCGAGATCGCGCGCGGTGGCGAGCAGCAGGATCGGCGACGGTCCGATCTGACGCGCCACGAACAGGAGCAGGAGCAGCGACGTGACGTCGGCGGCGTGGAGGTCCTCGAGCAGGAGCACCAAGGGCTCCCGCCGGGCGGCCGCCTCGAGCGCGCGCGCGGCGGCGTCGAACAGGGCAAACCGCTCCTCGCGGGCGTCCTCGCCGGAAGCCGGCGCGAGCGCCGCGAACGGGCTCGCTCCCAGCTCGCGGAAGATCTGGACCCACGGCCAGTACGGCATCGCGCCGCCCGCCTCCCAGGCGCGGCCCCAGAGCGCGCGCACGCCGCTCGCGGTCGCCCGCGCGGCGACCTCGTGCGCGAGCCGTGACTTGCCGATGCCCGCCTCCCCGGTGACGAGCAGCAGCGAACCGCTCCCCGCTCGCGCGCGGCGCAGGGCGGCCTCGGTGAGCGCGAGCTCGCGGTCGCGTCCGAACATCCGGGCGGCGCCCGGTCGCGGCCGCGCGCCCGGCGCGTCGAGCGCCGCGGCGGCCTCGATGGCCGCGAGGAGCTGTGTCATCGAGGCCGGGCGATCACCGGGCGCCAGCTGGAGGCCGCGCCGGAGTGCGTCACGTAGCGGCGGCGGCACCTCCCGGCCCTCGGGCGGCGGGCGGACCGCGCCGGCGGCCAGGGCGGCGCGGAGCTCGTGAAGATTGCGGCCCGCGAACGGGCGCTCGCCGTAGAGCGCCTCCCAGCACGTGACGCAGAAGCTGAACAGGTCGGAGCGCTCGTCGGCGGCCTCGCCGCGGAGCTGCTCCGGCGCCATGTAGGCCGGCGTGCCGAGGATCGCGCCGCTCGCGGTCAGCGACGTCGCCGGCTCGGTCTCGGCCGTCCCCGCGGGCAGGGTCGCTTCGATCGCGGCCAGCCGCGCCACACCGAAGTCGGTCACGCGCACGCGCCCGTCATCGCCGACGAGCACGTTGTCGGGCTTGAAGTCGCGGTGGACGATCCCCGCCGCGTGCGCGGCGGCGAGGCCGCGGCCAGCGGCGCACAGGACCTCGACGACCGCGCGCCAGCCGCGCGCCTCGGCGCGCAGCCAGCGCCGGAGCGTGCCGCCCTTGACCAGCTCCATCGCGATGAAGAGCTGGTCGTCCGCGGCGCCGATCTCGTAGACGGTGATGACGTTGGGATGGGCCAGGCGCGCCATGGCGCGCGCTTCGCGTGTGAGCCGGGTGCGGTGGTGGTCGCGCTCGTCGCGCCCGGTTGGGCGCAGGACCTTGAGCGCGACCTCGCGGTCCAGATCCGGATCCTGGGCGGCAAAGACCTTCCCCATGCCGCCCGCGCCGACTTCGCGGAGCACGCGGTAGCGCCCGATGTGCAGCACGTCGGCGCGCGGCGGCCCCGCCGCCGGGACCGCCGCGTGCAGCGCGTGGGCCACGAGCGCGCGGCACGCCGCGCAGCCGTCGAGATGGAGCTCGGTCGCTTCCAGCTCGGCACGCGGCAGCCGCCCCGAGACCAGGGCCACGACAACGTTCTCGGACAGGCAGATATCCACCCGCTGACTCCACGACTTCGTGACATCTGCAGTCTATCAGAATACGTGGAATCGAGCTGAAACAGCTCGCCGGTGTGCGCGGGCGCCCACCACGGATCTCGGCGGGCCGATCGACCCAGTAACAGGGCGGCTCAAGATTCCTTCGACACCCTCGACCCGGGCCACCATGCGCACGTGGCCTCGCGGTACGCGGCGATCGCGCGCCGCGACAGCGTGATGTTCGGGAAGCCGTGACTGCCGGAGGTACCGCCACTACGATCGCCCGGTGAGCGCGCGGTGTCCCTCAATCGCTGTCGTCGAGCTCGACGAAGCTCCACGTCACCTTGGGACACCGCGCCTGCAGCCTCAGCGCGACCATGATCTCGCCCGGCCCCTGCTGCACGGGGGCGAGCGCGAGGCTCCGGTCGTAGCTATCGTCCGGTAGTCGGACACAACGCAGCGCAAGAGAGTGACTTTCGTAGCCGGCGCCGCAGTTCGGCGCGGAAGTTTCGAGCCGCGAGGCGGATGCTCGCAGGCGGCCTGTACGAACGAACACAACCCGGCGCGGGCTCGCGTACGGCAGGTGCCGATCTCGGGTAGCTCGCTCGCCGACTCATCGCTTTTCCTGCGTCATCCGCCGGCAGCTCGAGCTACTACAACCCGCGGCGCGTGACCCACCGCCTCTCGGTCGGCCGCCCGCGCACCCCGTGACGCGGCCGAGCATCGGCCGGATCTGCATCCTGCTAGACTGCGAGCGATCACAAGGCGCGGAGTCAGCGGTGAGCGCTTGCCTGTCCGAGAACGTCGTCGCGGAGCTGCGGGCCGGGACCTTGCAGCGCGACGAGCTCGCAGCGGCGGAGAGCCACCTCGACGCCTGCGCGTCATGCCGCGAGCTGGTGGCCCACGCGCTGCGTGCCACGGCGCCGGAGCCGCCGCCGCCCACCGGCGCCCCGTACATCGGGCGCTACCGCGTGCTCCGCGAGGTGGGCGCCGGCAGCATGGGGCGGGTCTACGCGGCCGAGGATCCCGACCTCGACCGCGAGGTCGCGCTCAAGGTCCTGCGCGTCGCCGAGGACGACGAGCGCGACCCTCGCCGCGCCCGCTGGCACCGCGAGGCGCGCGCCATGGCGCGGCTGGCACATCCCAACGTCATCACCGTCCACGAGATCGGCGTGGCGGACGGCAAGCCCTTCATCGCCATGGAGCTGGTCCAGGGCTCGACCCTCGGGCGCTGGCTGCGCGACGCGCCGCGCGGCTGGCGCGCCGTCGTCGACGTCATGTGCGCCGCCGGCCGCGGGCTCGCCGCCGCGCACGCCGCCGGCATCGTCCATCGCGACTTCAAGCCCGACAACGTGCTCGTCGGCGACGACGGCCGCGTCCGCGTGACCGACTTCGGCCTGGCGCAACTGGCGGCGGCCTCGGCGACGCCGGCTGCGGCGGCCTCCGGAATCGCGCCGGCCAGCGCCCTCGAGCTCGCGCTGACCGGGCTCACGGCGAGCGGCGCGCTCGTCGGCACGCCGGCGTACATGTCGCCCGAGCAGCTCCGCGGCGAGGTCGCCGACGAACGCTCCGATCTGTTCAGCTTCTGCGTGACGTTCTGGGAGGCGCTCTACGGCGAGCGTCCGTTCACCGGCCGCGATCTCGGCGAGCTCCGCGCCGCCGTGGTCGCCGGCGCGGTGCGCCCGCCACCCGAGGGCCTGGGTGTCCCGGCACGGCTGCACGACGCCATCCGGAGCGGTCTCCATCCGGCGCCCGCGGATCGCCCGACTGCGCTGTCGGAGCTCCTCGCCACCATCGAGGCGGCCACGGCTCCCGAGCCGCCGCGCGCCCACGCGCCACGCCACCGGCGGGCGGTGCTCGGCGAGACCTCGCTGACCTGGACTGCGCTCACCGTCCGCCTCGCCGCGGTCGGCGCGGCGAGCCACGGGTTCTCGCCGGAGCAGCTATGCGCGCGCTTCGGCCTCGATCCCGGGCTGCTCGCCGACACCAACGCGCGCGTGCCCGCGTTCGAGGCGAGCGAGCTGTGGGCCCACGTGCCGCGGCTCGTCGGCGACGATCACTTCGGCCTCCACGTCGCCGAGCTGATCACGGCCAGGCCGCTGGGGTTCGTCGGTCAGCTGATCGCGGCAAGTCCGACGCTCGGCCAAGGGCTGCAGCGCTTCCTGCGCTTCGAGCGCATCTTCCATGACGTGCGCAGCAGCGAGCTCGCCCTCGACGGAGACGAGGCTGCCTTCGTCCTCGCGGTCTCGCCACCGAGGCACTTCGCCGAGTTCCTCTGGGCCTACTTCGTGCTGCTCGCGCGGAGCATGACCGGCGCGGTCATCGTGCCGCGCCAGCTCGCGTTCCGGCACGCGGCGCCGCCGGACCTCGGCGAGCACCTGCGCGTGTTCGGCATGCGGCCCTCGTTCGACGCCGACGTGCAGCAGCTGGTGCTGGCGCGCGACGACTTCGAGCGCGCCAGCATCGAGGCCGACTCCGCGCTGATCGAGGTCCTCGAGAGCCATGCCCGCGAGCAGCTCGCTCGCCTGCCGACGGCCCCCAAGCTGATCGCGCAGGTCCGCTCGGTGGTGCAGCAGGCGCTCGCCCGGGGCGAGCTCTCGGCGAAGGAGGTGGCGCGCCAGCTCGGGATCGCGCCGCGCACGCTGCAGCGCCGGCTCGCCGACGAGCACGGCACGACCTTCCGCGCCGTGATCGGCGATTTGCGCATCCGCCTGGCCCGGCAGTGGCTCGACGATGACACGCGGGCCATCGCCGAGATCGCCGCCTCGCTCGGCTTCGCCAGCGAGCGCGCCTTCCATCGCGCCTTCGTGCGCCGGGCCGGCATGACGCCCGAACAGTTCCGCCGCCGGCCGCGGAGCTGACCTCTGCACCGAGCCGATGGAACCCGTCCGCGCCGCGCGCGGCGCCGAGCAAGACCTCGGCCTGTCCGCCTTTCCCGATCTGATGCAGGATCTCGTATCGCTCGGAACGCGCCGCATCGAGTGCAGATGGCACCGACTCGAGGAGATCGAGTGTGGCATCGAGGATCTCGCGCAGACGCGCCACGGGATCCATCGCGCTCACCGGGGTGGCTCCTCACGCGATTCCCGACATCCTGAACGCCAGGACCCGCAGGGTCGCCTTTTCGATCTCCGACAGCGTGCGGGCAGCGTTCTCGAGGATCCACGTCCGATCAGCATCGGTGAAGCTCGCGGAGCCGCCAGCGCCAGGCGCTCGTGAGCGCCGGATCGTGCGTCATTCGCCGGATCCCCGTGTCCTGCGGTCAGGAACGACGGAATTCAGCACAGGGAGGCGTTCATGAGTGATGTCAACCAGCGACTCGATCGGCGAAGGATGTTCTCGATGCTCGGCGCGGCGGCGGGCGCGGCGGCGCTCGCGGGATGTGACCGGACCGCCGAGGGGGTGCTCGCACAGGCCCTCGCCGACGGCGCCAACGTCGTCACCGTCGACGAGATCGCGCAACTCGCGGCGCTGAGCGGTGGCCCGGTCTCGCATGCGGCGGGGGCGCCCCCCGCCATTGCGATCGCGCAGGGCTACCGCACGCCGGGGGATGGCGGCGGCGGTGTGTTCAAGTGGGTCACAAGCTCGATCACGGCCGGCGATGGAGGCACGCGGTTCCCCGCCGCGAACGCCGGCACCTGGATCCGGATCTTCTTGGGCGCGCTCGACGTCCGGTGGTTCGGCGCGATCGCGGACGACGCCACGGCCGGCGCCACGAACTCGGCGGCGTTCGCCGCGGCGCTCGCGTGCCCGGCGGGCTCGATCATCGTCGTCCCGAAGGGCCAGTTCTTCCTGGCGGAGACCCTGCGGCTGCGGCGCTCGGTGATCCTCAAAGGAGAGGGCATGAACCACCAGACGATCCTGCAGCTGCCGGCCGGCAGCTCGGTGGTGATCGAGTACGTGACCGACAATCCCTATCCCGCCACGGACAACAACAACACGGTCATTCGCGATCTGATGATCGCCTCGACGGGCTGGGAGACGGGCGATCCGGCGTCCGTCGATACCGTGACGTTCGCCGGCGCGAGCGACCAGGCGCCCGGCCTCAAGATGAACATCTACTCCACGCTCGAGAACGTGCGGATCGAGCGCTTCGGTGGGACCGGGATCGAGATCATCACGGATCTGGTCGCCGGGACCGGCAACACCAGCTGGTGGCGCATCCGCAACTGCCTCGTGGACTGCTGCGGCGGTCACGGGCTGCACGTCGACGGCGGCGACACCAACGGCGGGCTGTGCCTCGGCCTGGTCGTCGAGAGCGTGGGCGGCTTCGGGATCCTCGACTCGTCGGCGGGTGGCGGCACCTACGTCGGCTGCTGCGGACCTAGCGGCGTGGGCGGTGCACGCGTTGCCGTCGCTGCCGGCGTCGGCGCGCGGCACACCCGCGGCACGGCGATCGTGAGTGCTCGCACGACCGGCGAGCCCGCGCGGCCTGTGCGCGCTGCGCGCGCCAGGCCGCTGGGGGACCCCGCACGCTCGGCTCCGCTCTCGGAGGAGGCCGGCTCGCCTGGGCGCCACGCGAGCCCAGCACCCATCGCCTCACGCTCCGGGCCACCGCCGACGAAATGGCGGCGTGGGAGCGTCGCGCCGCCGATGAAGACAAGCCGCTCAGCACGTGGGGGAGATACACCCTCAACGCCGAGCTCACCCGCTCACGCAGCAAGAGCAAGCCATGATGAGCAAGATCGACGCAGCCCGCGCCCGCGCTCGTCCGTGATCCGGCCGCGGTCCGGGCCCGATGAGAAATCTCCGATATGTTCGCGCGGCCCGGCTCACCAACCCGGCCATGCACTCCCCTTGTTGACGCATGGTCGGGCGTGTCGCATCGTCGCGCTGCGATGATGCGGCGGACCTTCGAGCGCTACGTCGCCCTCGGTGACAGCACGACCGAGGGTCTCGACGATCCCGATGGCGCGGGTGGCTATCGCGGCTGGGCCAACCGGCTCGCGGAGCGCATCGCCGCGCACCAGGGCTCGCTGGACTACGCGAACCTCGGCATCCGCGGGCGCTGTGCGCGACAGATCAAGGAGGAGCAGCTCGGCCCGGCCCTCACCTTGCGCCCCGATCTCGCCACGGTCGTCGCCGGCATGAACGACCTGCTGCGCAGCAGCTTCGAGGCCCGTGCGGTCGCCAGCGACATCGAAGACATGCAGCGCGCGCTCGTCGATCGCGGCTGCATGGTCCTCACGTTCACGATCCCCGACATCTCGCGACGCCTCGCGATGGGCCCATTCGCGCGCATGCTCTCGCGCCGGACCCTCGCGCTCAACGACGAGCTCCGCCGCGTCTCGCTGGTCTCCGGGGCGATCCTCCTCGATCTCGCCGCGTACGACCTGGCGGTCGATCCGCGGATGTGGAGTCGCGATCGCTTGCACGCGAACGCCGAGGGTCACGCACGGACCGCCGCCGCGCTGGCGCAAGTGCTCGGGCTCCCCGGCACTGATGACAGCTGGCGCGCTCGCCTCCCCGCTCCCTCTCCCATCGGGCTGCGCGCTCGGGTCGCCGAAGACCTGGCATGGGGCCGTGACTACTTCGTCCCGTGGCTGTGGCGACGTATGCGCGGCCGCTCCGCGGGCGATCACCGCACCGCGAAGCTGCCATCGTTGACGCCCATTCGAGCAGCACCCGTCGGCGAGCGGTAGCGGGCGATCCCCACCGATGTCCAGATAACATCTCGATTGACGGATAAATTGGTATTCACCGGCTCATTCTCAGCGGCCGCACAAATGGCCGGTTAGCCGCCAAGAATGGGCTGGTTCACTGCCCGCAAAACATGTGGCTCACGCTTGAACACGGCGGCGGTCCGCGCGCATCCTCTCGGCAATGCCCACCATGAAAGCTGCCGTCGTCACCAAGGCCAATGGTCCGTTCGAGCTCCTCGACCGCGAGATCCCGGCGCCCGGACCGGGCTGGGTTCGCGTCAAGGTCGAGGCCTGCGGCGTCTGCCACAGCGACGCGCTCGTCAAGTCGGGCGCGTATCCTGGCCTCGCGCTGCCGCGGATCCCCGGTCACGAGATCGCGGGCCGCATCGACGCGGTCGGCGACCACGTCACCGCCTGGAAGGTGGGCGATCGCGTCGGGGTCGGCTGGCACGGCGGGCACTGCTTTCAGTGCGACCCCTGCCGGCGCGGGCTGTTCATCAACTGCATCAACGCGAAGGTGACCGGCATCAGCCACGATGGTGGCTATGCCGAATACGCGGTGGTCCCGGCAGAGTCGGCCGCGCGCATCCCCGCGGGACTCGACGCGGTCGACGCAGGCCCGCTGCTGTGCGCCGGCGTGACCACCTACAACTCACTGCGCAACAGCGGTGCACGCCCAGGTCAGACCGTCGCGATCCAGGGCATCGGCGGGCTCGGCCACCTCGCGGTGCAGTACGCCGCGAAGATGGGATTCCGCACGATCGCGATCTCGCGCGGCGCCGACAAGGCCAAGCTCGCCGCGGAGCTCGGCGCGCACGACTACGTCGACACCGCCCAGGGCTCGGCGGCCGACGGGCTCAGAGCGCTCGGCGGCGCGGACCTGGTGCTCGCGACGGCGCCCGCGGCCGCGGCGATCGCCGACACGGTCGGCGGCCTCAAGCCGCGCGGCAAGCTGCTGATCGTCGCCGCGCCGTTCGAGCCGCTCGCGGTCAACGCGCTGGGGCTGCTCAGCGGCAAGACCATCGCGGGCTGGCCGAGCGGTAGCGCGATCGACTCCGAGGACACGATGGCGTTCTCGGCGCTGACCGGCGTGCGCCCGCGCGTCGAGACGTTCAAGCTCGCCGATGCGGAGCAGGCGTTCGCGCACATGATGGAGAACAAGGCGCGCTTCCGCGCCGTGCTCGTGCCCTGAGCCAGAGGGAGCGATGGTTCGAGCCGAAGCGGCGCGACGGCCTGGTGATCTACCGGTTCTGAGCTAAGGCCTGATCATCGTCTGGAGGCTTTGGAGGCCCTGGAGGCCCCTCACTGTATGTCGGGAATACCGGTCAGCCACAATGGGATAGCAGGGATAGCGGGTAATCAACGGAAGACATAAACCGCGCCGGCACCGCTGGCGCGGTTGTCGGCCTGGTTGCCGTTGACACCGGTCGCCGCGCTGGCTTCGCCATACGCCCCGACCGCCAGCGTGTCCCCGGACAGGGCAGCCGAATAGCCGAAGTAGCCGTCAGCCCCGGGATTCGACGCCTTGACATACGCCCGCTGCATCCACGTCGCGCCGCTGCGGACAAACACGTAGACCGCGCCGGCACCGCTGGCGCTGTTGTCGGCCTGGTTGCCGTTGACACCGGTCGCCGCGCTAGCTTCGCTCCGCGCACCGACCGCCAACGTGTCCCCGGACAGCGCGACCGGAGTGCCGAACTGGTCGCCAGCCCCGGTATTCGACGCCTTGACATACGCTTGCTGCGTCCACGTCGTGCCGCTGCGGACAAACACGTAGGCCGCGCCGGCAGAACTGGCGCTGTTGTCGGCCTGGTTGCCGTCGACACCGGTCGCCGCACTGTCTTCGCATAGCGCACCGACCGCCAGCGTGTCCCCGGACAGCGCGACCGAATCGCCGAACTGGTCGCCAGCCCCGAGATTCGACGCCTTGACATACGCCTGCTGCGTCCACGTCGTGCCGCTGCGGACAAACACGTAGACCGCGCCGGCACCGCTAGCGCTGTTGTCGGCCTGGTTGCCGTTGACACCGGTCGCCGCGCTAGCTTCGCTCCGCGCACCGACCGCCAGCATGTCCCCGGACAGCGCGACCGAATTGCCGAAGTTGTCACTAGCCCCGGTATTCGACGCCTTGACATACGCCTGCGGCGTCCACGTCGCGCCGCTGCGGACAAACACGTAGACCGCGCCGGCAGCGCTGGCGCTGTTGTCGGCCTGGGTGCCGTTGACACCGGTCGCCGCGCTGGCTTCGCCAACCGCACCGACCGCCAACGTGTCCCCGGACAGCGCGACCGAACACCCGAACTGATCGCCAGCCCCGGTATTCGGGGCCTTGACATATGCCTGCTGCGTCCACGTCGTGCCGCTGCGGACAAACACGTAGACCGCCCCGGCATAGCTGGCGCTGTTGTCGGCCTGGGTGCCGTTGACACCGGTCGCCGCGCTGGCTTCGCCATATGCACCGACCGCCAGCGTGTCCCCGGACAGCGCGACCGAATTGCCAAACTGGTCGCCAGCCCCGGTATTCGACGCCTTGACATACGCCTGCTGCGTCCACGTCGTGCCGCTGCGGACAAATACATAGACCGCGCCGGCAATGCTGACGCTGTTGTCAGCCTGGTTGCCGTTGCCCCCGGTCGCCGCGCTGTCTTCACCCCACGCACCGACCGCCAGCGTGTCCCCGGACAGCGCGACCGAAAAGCCGAAGCCGTCGCCAGCCCCGGTATTCGACGCCTTGCCGTACACCACTTGGTCGAGCACCGAACCGCCACGGTCGAATTCCAGCTCGTAGGTCTTCGACAAGCCGCCGCGCGCCATGAGCGTCACCGGCACCATGGTCGACCCCAGCGGTAACCGGATCGGTGCCGTCTTTGCGCCGAGCGCCACCGGCGTGCCGCCCACGTTCGCGCTGGTCACATCGCTCCCACCGACCGTGAGCGTGACCTCTTGCACCGCGACCGAACCCGCAAAACGCTGCGTGTCCTGCGTCGGATCGAACGCCCAACCCCATGGCCCCGACAGCGAGACCGAGACCTCTGCGGGTCCGCGACACCCCACCTCAAGCGTCATGACGTCGGCGTCCTCGACAGTCCCGTTGCCTTCCGCGTCGACCATGCACGAGTGATACAGCGGCTGCGCGACGAGCGTCACTGTATATGACGCCCCGGCGACGAGTCGCCGCGCGAAGCTGAAGTCACCGTTCGAGGAAACCGTGAGCAGCGTATTTACGCCATCGGCTTCGAGGCGCAACGCAACGCCATCCGCGCCGTCCCACAGGCCTCGCACCTGCCCGCCGATGAGGTACTCGCTCGCTTCGAATGGTGTACTCGGGATCGAGCAGCCGGCCACTACTGCAGCGAGCGTGACGGCGGCTGCAAGAGCTGGCCATGCGCGAGGCCTCATGACTAAAACTGCCTCCCCACGACGAGGCCGCTCGCCTCGCCGAGCTGCAGCGAGATCACGAGCGCGCGCGCGGGCCGGCTGTGCTGTACAGCCGCGGTGCCCCGCGCGCCGGACCGCGGTCGCGCTCCATCCGAGGCTCGCCCGCCGAGGCCCCAGAGCACGGCGCCTGCGATCACCGCGGCACCGCCAGCAGCGAAGCCGAGGTTCGCGTACAGCATGCGTTGGCCGGCCCGGTCGTTGGTGGCGTTGGCGGCCTCGGCGTCCTGGGGGCTACACGCGCCCGGCGCGCACTGCGCGACCGCGTCGCCGTGCAGGCTCCTCGCCTGGAGCGCGAGCACGGCGCCGATGCCAGCGAGCACCACGCCGCCCGCGGTGATCCCGATCGCGACCTTGCGACGTGGCGTAACGATGCTCGCCGGTCGCAAGACACCTGCCGACACGACCGCTGCCGACTCTGGCTCGGGCACCGGTGCCTCCTTCGGCAACTGCGAAAGCCGCGGGACCTCTACCGCCTGGTAGGCCTTCTCGGGCTCCACCTGCACCGTCGTCGACCATGGCGTGTGCCCAGGCGCCGTGCCGCTGATCTCGTACGTTCCGCCATCGACCGGGATCGCCTGGTTCCACTCGGCGGGATCGATCGCGCCACCGCCGCGGGACACCACGAGGCCTGCCACGCGGCTCGCGTCAGGCACGCGGATCGTCAGGTACGACAGTCGCGACTCGAGGGCTGTCGCGCGCGCCTTCGCGGTGTTGTTCCACGCGGCACGGGATGCATCGCTGCGCGTCTGACTATCGGCCTGGAGAAACAACACCCACGCCGACGCATACTGCTGGTTCTTCTCGCGGCAGTCGCCAAGGCTCATCACCGTCACGACGCTGTGCTCCGCCTTCTCGCTCGCCTCGAATGCAGCGCATGCCGCGGCGACCTTGCCCTCCTTCATCAGCACCTTGCCATCGCGAAACAGCTTCTCCGCTTCGGGGCGCACTTGCGCTCGCGCGAGGCCGGCGAGCACACACAAGAGGATCAACGCGAACGGAATCTGCTTCATGTCCCCTCCCTGCACGTCGGGAATATCCTACCAGTCACCATGGGATGTCAGCCCATCAACGGAAGACGTAGACCGCACCGGCAGCGTTGGCGCTGTTGTCGGCCTGGTTGCCGTTGCCCCCGGCCGCCGCGCTGGCTTCGTATGGCGCACCGACCGCCAGCGTGTCCCCGGACAGCGCGACCGAATAGCCGAAGTTGTCACTAGCCCCGGTATTCGACGCCTTGACATATGCCCGCTGCATCCACGTCGCGCTGCTGCGGACAAATACGTAGACAGCGCCAGCAGAGCTGGCGCTGTCGGCCTGGTCACCGTTGACGCCGGTCACCGCGCTGGCTTCGTATCGCGCACCGACCGCCAGCGTGTCCCCGGACAGCGCGACCGAAGAGCCGAAGTAGTCGTCAGGCCCGGTATTCGACGCCTTGACATACGCCTGCTGCGTCCACGTCGTGCCGCTGCGGACAAATACGTAGACCGCGCCGGCAGCGCTGGCACTGTTGTCGGCCTGGTTGCCGTTGACACCGGTCGCCGTGCTGGATTCACGCCACGCACCGACCGCCAGCGTGTCCCCGAACAGCGCGACCGAAGCGCCGAACAGGTCGCTAGCCCCGGTATTCGACGCCTTGACATACGCCTGCTGCGTCCACGTCGTCACGCTGCGAACAAACACGTAGACCGCGCCGGCATTGCCGGCGCTGTAGTCGGCCTGGTTGCCGTTGACCCCGGTCGCCGCGCTGGCTTCGCCCCACGCACCGACCGCCAGCGTGTCCCCGGACAGCGCGACCGAATAGCCGAAGTTGTTGTCGTCAGGCCCGGTATTCGACGCCTTGACATACGCCTGCTGCGTCCACGTCGTGCCGCTGCGGACAAATACGTAGACCGCGCCGGCAGCGTTGGCGCCGTTGTCGGCCTGGTTGCCGTTGACCCCGGTCGCCGCGCTGGCTTCGTTTGGCGCACCGACCGCCAGCGTGTCCCCGGACAGCGCGACCGAATAGCCGAAGTAGTCGTCAGGCCCGGTATTCGACGCCTTGACATACGCCTGCTGCGTCCACGTCGTGCCGCTGCGGACAAACACGTAGACCGCGCCGGCATTGCTGGCGCTGTTGTTGGCCTGGTTGCCGTTGACCCCGGTTGTCGCGCCGGCTTCGCCTGGCGCACCGACCGCCAGCGTGTCCCCGGACAGCGCGGCCGAATAGCCGGAGTTGTCGCCAGCCCCGGTATTCGACGCCTTGCCGTACACCACTTGGTCGAGCACCGAACCGCCACGGTCGAATTCCAACTCGTAGGTCTTCGACAAGCCGCCGCGCGCCGCCAGCATCACCGGCACTGTGGTCGACCCCAGTGGCAACCGGATCGGTGCCGTCTTTGCGCCGAGCACCACCGGCGTGCCGCCCACGCTCGCGCTGGTCACATCATTCCCGCTCACCGTGAGCGCGACCTCTTGCACCGCGACCGAGCCCGCAAACCGCTGCGTGTCCTGCGTCGGATCGAACGCCCAGCCCCACAGCCCCGACAACGAGACCTCTGCGGGTCCGCGACACCCCACCACGAGCGTCGTGACATCGGCGTCCGCGACGATCCCATTGCCTCCTGCGTCGATCGTGCACGAATGGTATGGCGGTGGAGAAACGACCGTCGCTGCATAGGACGCTCCGGTGGCGATTCGCCGTGAGAAGCTGAAGTCACTATTCGTGGAGACCGTAAGCAGCGTATTCACGCCATCGGCTTCGAGCCGCAACGCAATGCCATCCGCACCGGTCCACAGGCCGCGCACCTGCCCGCCGATAAGGTACTCGCTCGCCTCGAATGGTGTACTCGGGATCGAGCAGCCGGCCCCCACTGCAGCGAGCGTGATGGTGGCCGCCATGGCGAGCCATGCGCGGCGCCTCCTGACGAGAACCGCCTCCCCACGACGATGGCGCTCGCCTCGCCGAGCTGCAGCAGGATCAACGCCAAACGGGATCTGCTTCATGTTCCCCTCACCGCACGTCCGGGATACCGTCGCAGTCCAGATCGACTCCGCGATCGCAGCCGGCCTTGGCTCCGCCAGAACTCGCAGCAGGCGCGGAGGATGCGGGCCGCGCGGGCGGCCCCGCCCGCGCGGGCGGCGCGGGAGACGCGGGCGGCGCAGCGCGCGCAGAAGACGCGGGCGGCGCCGGCCTCCGCCTGGGAGGCTGCGGTGCCACGGCCGGATCCGGCAGTAACTCCACCGCCTCGTCCGCCACGGCCATCTCGGCATCCGCAGGCACCGGCGCGGCGTCAGGCAGCGTGCTCGCCGGGACCGCGGGCGCCGCATCGGGGAGCACAGGCGCCGTCACGGGCGCCGGCACGGCCGACGCCTCGGGCGAAACGGCGCCATGCTCCGACGATGTGGAGGCCCTGGTCTCGGCGCCACCGCGCCCTCCGAGCGCGGCGACCGCCCCAAACACGCCGCCGCCGAGCACCACCACCGCGAGCAGCGGCAGGACCAGGCGCGTCGGACGCGCGGCTCGGCTGACCTGCCCCGCCCCCAACCCGAGGGTCGTCGCGGCCGCCGACGCAGGCGCGCCGACACTCGCGAGCCCTTCGCCGCCCACCAGATCGGGAGAGCTCGCTGACACATCGTGCGGCGGGGCGCCGGGGCTCGTCAGAGGAACGAGCGCGCGACCGATGGCCGCGATCAGCTCCTGCATCGATTGAAAGCGGTCCTCCGGTCGCTTCGCGAGGCACTGCGAGAGCAGCGCGTCGACGCTCGGCGCGATCCCGGACGCGCGCGACGACAGGAGCGGCGCCGGCACGTGCAGGTGCGCCCCGATGAGCTCGCCCGCTCCCTCGCCGTCAAACGGCGGCGCCCCGGCCACGAGGTGGAACAGCACGCAGCCCAGCGCGTAGATATCCGAGCGATGATCGATCTCGCCTATCCCGCGGCACTGCTCCGGCGACATGTAGCGCGGCGTCCCCATCAGGGTGCCCGTGCGCGTCTTCAGCTTGCCGGCCTGGTCGTCGGAGAGCTTCGCGATCCCGAAGTCGAGGATCTTCGGCCGCTCGCCCGAGGCGACCTCGGCATCACGCACGAGGTAGATGTTCTCGGGCTTGAGATCGCGGTGCACGATGCCGCAGGCATGCGCCGCGGCGAGCGACGTCGCGACCTGCCGGGTCAAGCGGAGCGCGTCGCGCACGGCCATCGGGCCGAGCCGCTGGAGCCGCGCGTCGAGCGGCTCTCCCTCGAGGTACTCCATCACGAAGTACGCGTGGCCGTCGCTCGCAAAGCCGAAGTCGAAGACCTGGACGATCCCTGGATCGTTGATCGACGTCGTCGAGCGGGCCTCGTTGAAGAATCGATTCACCACGTCGGGGTTCGCGCTCACCACCGGCAACAGCATCTTCAGCGCAGCCCGCCGGCCGAGCAGGGTGTGCTGGGCCAGGTAGACGGCGCCCATGCCTCCCTCGCCCAGCTTGCGGAGGATCTGATAGCTCCCGATCACACGGCCGATCGCCGGATCATTCGGTTCGTCGGCGCGAATCGCCGGTGTGTCGTCCCGACCGCTGGAGGCCGCTGCTCGATCGCTCATGGATGGCCCCTGCCTTCGAGCCGGCTGACAGACTCGCGGGGCACCCTACCAGCCACCATTGAATCTCTGCCACTGATTTCGTCGCCAGGACGACTCCCACGCAACCCCACATAGGCAGTCGCGCGTTACTGGTGATCTCCGAACAAATCGGCGCTCCGATCCAGGGCTGAAATCTCAGGCATTCCAGAGCAGGTGTGCAGCATTTGACTGCACATCTGCTCTGTCTACGGCGCAGCATTCGACTGCACATCTGCCTCTGTCTACGGCGCAGCATTCGGGCGCGGCGGCGCGACGGGCGCGGCGGGCGCGCCGTCGTCGCTCACGGGCAGTCCGTGCCCTCGCAGCAGCGCGTGTACAGTTCATGCGAGGCTACGAGATCCTCGCGCTCGCTGAAGCCGTCGGCGACGCGCTCGTAGATTGTCGGCTCGGCGCTGCAGTTGCCGTCGACGAGCACGAGCGTGCCTTTGACGCGGCTGTTACCGACGTTCAGGGCGTCGAGCCGGCCGGCGTCCTTGTAGATGTAGCAGTACTCCCAGTCGTCATCGCCGAGGTGCTGGCCCACCACGACCTCGAGGCCGGGCACGGCCGGGTTGATGTCGACGATGCTGATGTCCGCGAAGTTGGTGAGCCGCGACGAGCCGCACGCGTAGGCCGCGCCGTCGATCGCAAGCGTGAGGTGGTTGTCCTCGCCGGCGACGGCGATCACCTCGGCGGTGCCGTCGGCATCGAGGTCCGCGCGGTACGCCTTGCCGGCGGCCAGCGTGGCCCACTCGGGCGGCAGCTTCGGGGCCGCGGCGGCCGCACCGCGGCCCCCGGCGGTCCCGGTGGTGGAGCCGGGCGTCGGCTTCGAGCCACCGCACGCAGCCGCCATGATCACGATCGCCAGCGCGCACTTCATCGAGCGCGACCGTATCACCGGATGGGCTGCACGACCGCGCGGTAGATGTCGCCCCCTCGGAGGGTGCCGCGGTCAGGGCGTCGTGTCGATGAAGTAGTAGTCGGCCGAGTACGGCGACTGGGACTCGCGCCCGAGCGTGGCCGTGGTGCAGGTGGACGCCGCCGGCGCGAGGCCGCCGCGGGTGTTCCAGCGCAAGAGGTGGGTCGACCCGGCGAGCGCGCTCGGCGTGCCGGGATCGATGGAGCGGCCGCGCACCTCGAGGAGGAGCAGCGGGATGTTGGCCGCGTTGGTGGTGTCCTGCGCGAGCAGGCGGACGGCCACGACCTCGTGGCGCGGCGCCTGGCCGGACGGCTGGAACGTGAAGTCCCAGACGGGGGCGGTGACCGGCGGCTGGCTGAGCCCGAGCGCATCGAGCTGCGCCGACGACAGGAGCGCGCCGAAGTCGCTGCGGTAGTGGTAGGCACCGACGAGCGAGCTGAACCGGGCCTTGTTGAGCGAGACGTTCTGGACGTAGGTGGAGGGCTCGAGCCCGGCGAACGGCGTCCGCAGCTTCCACTCCGTCGTGGTCGCGCCCTGCTCGCAGCGATAGATCTGGAATCCGGCGAGCGTCCTCGCGACCGCGACCACGCTCGCGCCCGCGAGCACACCGGACGCCGCCCGGATGTTCGGCGTGCTCGAGAAGCTCGGCAGCGGCGTGACGCTGGTGATGCCGTAGCCGGTCTCCTGCGCGGTCTCGGCGAGGTCCTCGGCCTCCTCCCCCGGAGCCGCATCCGGCTCGGTGACGCACGCGGCACACAGCGACGCAACAAGGGCAGCAGAGAGGGCAGCGGAGCGGACGGAGAGCGAATGTGCCGAGGCGTGGAGCGAATTGGTTTGCATGATAGTGGGCAATACGGGGACTCCCCGTGAAAGGTTTCGGAACAATCGATCTGATTTGAGATCTCGTACGTATCGCTGTGTTAGGGGGTGTCTCGCCGGGAGTCCTGGATCCGCCCTTACGAACGCCGCGCGCACCGCTCTGCGATAGCGCGTAGCCTGCCGAGATCGCTTCGATCCGGGGCGGGCACGGATCCCTCGCGGGCGCGGGCGTACGGCGATGCCTGCGAGATCACTGTGGATCTACGCCCGCGTTGGGAGCTCGCGACGAGTCGGAGCTTTGGGTACCTGTGCGGTGCAGGTAGACTGGTCGTTGGCGGTGGCGACGGACGCGGTCACCAAGGTGGCCGCGCTGGTTCCGCCGAAGCTGGTGCCGAGGAGCTCGTGGCGGCCTCGTTGCCCGCCGAGGGTGAAGCTGCTGGGAACGGGAAGTGGGTGACCTGGTAGTCGAAGTACTCGTCGCGGGAGTGCAGCGTGCCGTCGGCACGAGCCTCGTGCCGAATCTTCGCGAAAGCCGCGCGCTGGTCACGTCGCTGCCAGGCAACCGCCGCGGAGATCAGACACAGAGCCGAAAACGGGATCTGCCGTATAGACATCTTGATACCCGTTCTCCTGGCCAATTTGGATTCTGCGTACTAAGTTGTCTTGGAGCCCCACGAACGCCATGCAGGTGACCCGCTTCACGAACTTCGGTGCCCCCTGCGAGCGAGGGAGGCGATGAGCGTCCGCCGTCAACGCAGGGGCAGGGTTCCCGAGGAACCGCGGCCAGAGGTGCGCCAGCCGGGTGGGGTCCGAGCCGACCGCCCACGCATCGCGCAGACCGAAGTTGATGCCCGTCCTGTAGTGGATCTCGGCGAAGCGTCTCGGGGGTCCCGGTCATCGCCGGGTGTTCGAACCCCGCTTGTACGTCCCACCCTCCATGGTAGCCTGGCCAGAGCGATGGACGATCTGCTGCTCTACATCCGCCTCGAGGACCTCATCGTCGTCGATGATGGAGTCGCACGTGCGGTTGGGGTGGCGGACAAGAACGCCCTCGTCACGCTGATCCAGGACGCCGTCGCGCAGCGACTCATCGAGCGCTGGGCATCCGCCGGGGACCCCCTCGATCTGAGCTCTCCTCTGCAGACTCTCGCCGATCGAGCCCTGGGTGTACGTCTGACGGACGAAGGTCGAGCGAGGGTCAACGCGCTCCTGGACCTCGCGCATGCAGCCGGCCAGGACGACGACGAGCTCGATGAAGCCACGCGGCGCGCGTTCGACCAGCCCAGAGTCGATTACGCGACTCTGATGAGTGATCTTGCGAAGAACTGACTCGTGGGATCGGTCTACTCGAATCAGGTCCGAGAGGACCTGCAGCGGATCCGGCTCCGCAACTCGATGGCCTATCGGACCGCGCTGCGCGCACTATGGCGCCTCGAGCAGCTCGGTCCGGTGCCCGACGGAGGTGTGAAGCGGCCGTTACCACAGTTCGCACCGCGTGCGGTCTGTCAGTTCGTCTTCCCTCGCAGCGGCCGGACAATCCTTATCCGCTACGAGCTCGACGGCGACAGCTTCACTATCCTCACTGTCGCGGTCAGGGCGAGTCCGCGATGGTGACGAGTGGACATCGCCGCGTCGGTCAGGCGTAGCGGAAGTCGAGCAGCGGCTGCGGCCGGTACAGGCCATTGTGCGGCTCGTAGTTGAACATCTTGTATGCGATGCCCCACGGCGTCGCGGTCGGCGTGCCCTGCCCGTATTGCAGCGTCAGCGCCATCGGCGTCACCGCGCGATAGGAGGACGTCGGCGGCAGATCCTCGTTGTCGTGCCCGCCCGCCGAGAACAAGGTCAGGAGCAGCTGGTCGCCCAGGTCGTAGAACACGTCGAAGCCGCGATCGATCTGCTCGTGCCCCCGGATCATCGTCGTCAGGCCGGCGCGCTCCATGAACGCGCGGAACTGCTCGCGCCCGAACGAGAAGCGCGGATTGAGCCGCTGCTGCTCCACCGCCACGCGATCGGCCTGGACGGGATCGCTCCACATCATCTGGAACCGCAGCTCGGGGTCGTTCAGGCTCGCGAGATCGCGGTAGCGCTCGAACGTGTCCGCGCGCGGGATGCCGCCGTGCACGAGCAGCGTGCGATCGCACACGAACGACGTCGGCATGTGCTCGAACAGCAGGCGGTAGGCCTCGAGCATCTCGGGCGGCGCGTACCCCACGATCGACGCGAGCGCCTCCGCCGGGTACACGTTGCTGACGAGGTAGTTGCCGCTCCACGTCAGCCACTCGTGGTTGCCGCGCAGGAGGATCACCTGCTCGGGCATCGTGACGAACAGCTGCAGCGCCGCGCGCAAGACCCCGTCGAAGCTGAATCGGCCGCGATCGATGTAATCGCCGAGGAGCACGAGCTTGACGTCGGGATAGCGCGCGGGATCCCACTGGTGCGCCCACGCGCGCTCGATGAAGCGCGACTGGAGCAGCGCCGCCTTGAGGCAGCTGTAGCAGCCGTGCAGATCGCCGAGCACGATGAGCTCGACGGGCGCGTCCGGACGCATGACGTGGACGAACCCGTCGAGGAACCGCGCGCCGGGCGGCAGCTGCGCGACATCGGTGATGCCCGTGAGCCGGAACGCGCCGGCCTCGCGCTGCCGCTGCCACGCAAGCATCGCCTGCCGGATCAGGTGGAAGTCCCACTCGAACTGCGCCTGGCGCTCGACGGGGTGCGGCGAGTACGTCTGCTCCAGCGGATCGAGCAGCGGGTGCGACGCCGTGGCCAGCTCGAGCCAGCCGGGCGGCTCGACGAGCATCGGCGCCGCGCCGCGGCGCGCCGGGGCGACCGCCGGGGCCACCGGGGCCGCCGCCGGGGCGGGGCCGACCGCCGCCGCGAGCTCGTGGTACAGCGCGAGCGCCGCGGGCGAGACACGCCCGTCGACCTGCATGAGCGCGTGCACGAGCTCGAGGACCATCGCCTGATCGTTCCAGGGCAGCCCCTGGAACAGCGCGAGGACGTGCGCCCGCAGCCGCGGCGGCACCTGGCCGCGGAGCACCGTCACCTCCTCGTCGGCGAGCTCCGCGAGCTGCGCGGCGAGCGCGGCCTCGAGCGCGTCGGCGTGCGCCCGTCGCGCCGCGCTCTGCTGCGCGTCCGGCGCCTCCTGATCGAGCGTCCGCAGCGCCGCGTCCACGTACTGCCGCACGAACGCGCGCGAGCGCGGGTCGTACGCGCCGTCCACGTGGCCGACGCACATCAGGAGGTCGACGACGGCGCCGAACCGCTGCGTCTCCGCATCCGGCGCGGCGGCCGGCCGTGGCGGTTCATGCACCCCGATCTGGACTTCCACTGCCCCGAGTGGAACCCCGAGACCGCGCCCGTGGCAAGCCATTCAGCGCGCCGCGCCGGGCCGAGCGCCGCCGGAGGCCGCCCGCGGCGAACGGTTCAGACCACGTACGGGCCGGCGCCCGCGTCGGGGTCGGCGGCGGTCACCGGCGCCGCGGGCGGCCGCGACCTGCGGTGGAGCAGCCACTTGCACAGGCTGGCGACCCCGAGCCCGATGACCACGAAGAACTTCTTCAGCGCGAGCAGGATCGCGACGAGGATGCCGGTCTTGGCGGCCTTCGCCACCGCCACGCCCGCGCCGCCCAGGACCAGCATGCGCAGGCCCATCCCCGAGGACTTGTCGCCCTCTCGGTAGTCCTCGTACTGCGCGCCCGGCAGGAACCGGGTCGCGTCGATGATCGCCGCCGCCTCCTGCTTCGACTGCTCGATGGTCTCCGGCTCGTCGACGAGGCTCAGCGAGAGGTAGCCGCCGCGGCCGAGGACGCGCGTGAAGGAGTTGATGCCGGGCCCCTGGGCGGTGTGGCCGCGGATGCTCCACAAAAGCTGGTGCTTGGCGCGGTCGTAGCGCGGCGGCTCGCTCCAGCCATCGATGACGAGCTCGGCGAGCCCGAGCTCTCGGCGCCGGGCGTTCTGCTGCGCCGTGCCTTCGCGGAACGACGCGAGCAGCGACTCCGGCTCGAGCTCGCCGGCATCGGCGTCGCTGACGTAGCCGATGGGCTCGTGCTCGATCACGAGGACCCAGCGCCGATCGGTGCGCATCACGACGCCGAGCACGCCCTCGCTGTGATTGCCGGCCGCCTCGAGCAGCGCGCGCGCAGCCGTGCGCTCGTAGAGCACGGCCCCCGCCGGTAGATCGAGCTCGACCCCGTCGCCGAGATCGATCCGCCGCGGGCCCGCGACGTGCGGCACCTCGTGTCCGGTGGCCCCCGCGTCGGCCGCGCGCGCGGGCGCCGCAGCGACCGCCGCCAGCACCAGCACCACTCCCATCGTCAACGCCGTCGCACGCACCATCGCACTCACCATCGCACTCCCTCAGAGCTGTGTTGACGCGCCAGGAGAACACGCGGCCCGCGAGATCTCCAGATGATCTCGAGGAGAATCGGCGGTCGCAGGTCAGCAGATCGCTGCGCTCGGGCAGTCTCGCGATCGGCGCAGTATGCGAGCGCACAGCTCGCGCCAGCGGTGACGCTACGAAGCCTTCCGACCCGGCGCGGAGGCATGCCTCACGCGAGCTCGCGATCCGCGATCGCGATCCGCGGCGTGTGCGCCGGTAGCTCGCGCGCGAGCCAGGCGGTGGCGAGCTCGCAGGCCTCGTGCGCGCGGTCTTGCGCGACGGTGATGCGGTGCTGCCAGGCGTCCGCGGCGCGATCGAAGCGGCCCCAGGGGCGGACCGGGGGCGGGCGCGGGGGCGGGGCGATGACGCGCTCGAGCTCGAGCAGGAGGCCGCGGAACCGGCCGTCATAGCGGCCGCGCTGGGACTCATCGGTGCCGGTCACGACGAGCGTCGCGCCGGGCGGCGGATCGGCGGCGAGATCGATCGCGGCGCGCTGGGCGGCGGCCGCGTCGTCGGGCGCGCCGCTGGCGGCCCGCGCGGCGCGGCGGACCTCGTCGAACCAGATGGCCGCGGTCCCGGACGTGAGCCCGCGCGCCGCGTTGCGCGACGGCGGCGCGGGCGCGGCGAGCCAGAGCGGCGCTGGATCGTCGTCGCGGATGGCATCGAGGCCGATCCGCGCGCCGGGCTCGAGCGCGCCGAGCCAGCGAAACCACGCCGGCAGCACGCGGCCCGCGGGCGCCGCGCACAGCGCCTCGTCGTGGACGAGCGGGATCGCGAGCAGGAGCGCCCACCCGAAGCTCCCGAAGAAGCCGAGCCCGTTCGCCGCGATCGCGCGCGCGACGGCGAACCGCCGGACGGCGGGCCAGGCCGCGAGGAACGCGGCGTGCCGGCCGTGGTGCCGCAGGTGCTCGGCGAGCAGCGCACAGTCGCGCGGGCCCGCGACGAGGCCGCGCGTCCGATCGTCGGCGGGCGCGCCCGGCGGGACGAGCATCAGATCGACGGCGGTGCCGCCGATCGCCCCGCGGAGCCGCGGCGGATCGGTCTCGAGCGCGCGCAGGCCGAGCGCGCGCGCGAGCGGCGGCGCGAGCTCGGCGGGCGCGCGCACGAGGAGGTCGAGATCGGCCGCGGCCCCCGGCGCGTAGACGGAGGAGCCGAACGCCTCGATCTCGAGGTCGGGCTGGCCGGCGGCCGCGCGCAGCTGCTCGATCACGCGCGCCGTCGCCGGGAGCTCCGGGGGCGACGGGGGAAGCGGCGGTGGTGGCGGCGGCGGCGGCGCGACGGCGCGCGACGAGCGCCGGCCGAGCGCGGCTTCGTGCACCGGCTCGAAGCGGCTGAAGATCTCGCGCAGGATCGTCACGCGATCGACGCGCCAGCGCTGCGGGGCGAGCTGGGGCCGCGCGCGAACGCCGTCGAGTCGTGCGATCGTGAGGTGCGGGCGGAACTCGCGCACCTCGCCGTGCAGCGACCGGAACGGGCGCACGAGCGTCTCGCGCAGCTGCCCGGCCGCGCGCGCCGAGCGCCGCTCGGGGAGCATCACGATCGTCACGCCGCGCGCGTCGATCGCGTCGACGCGGGAGAGGACGAGCTCGAACGGGGAGATCTCGGCGGCGAGATCGTCGATCACGCGCGCGGCGCGATCGAGCCAGCCCTCGTCGACGAACGGGTGGCACAGGGTCACGTGCGGCGGCCAGCGCGGGAACCCGCGGTCGTCGCGGCAGCGGACGCGCTGGAGCGGGCCCCACGCGTCGAGCGGCGGGACGAGCGCGAGCGCGGTCCTGCGGCTCGGGGGCGCGAGCGCCACGTCGGCGAGCGCCGGCGCGGCGAGCGCCAGATCGACGCGGAGCCCGAAGTGATCCGAGGGCGGCAGGCCGCTCGGGCCCGGCTCGATCCCGAACAGCTCGACGGCGGTGGGCGCAAGCGACGGGCCGATCGCGAGGATCCGGTCGTAGCGCGCGCTCCGCCCGCGGACTGACATCCGCGCCGCCAGCGTGTTGCGCTCGACGTCGAACGTGAAGCCGGGCTCGCCGGCCCGGAGCGCGTCCCACGCGTCGACCGCGCCGAGCGCCGCGACGTGGGCGGCCAGGTCCTCGGGGTCGGCGTTGAAGTCGCCAGCGACGATCCAGCCATCGCGGCGGGTGGCCTGGACGTGGCCGCCGATCGCGGCGAGCTGCGCGTGCCGCAGTGCCGCGGCGCCGTCTGTGCGGTTGCTGGTCAGGTGCAGCACGGCCACGCCGAGCGCGCGCTCGCCGGCCTCGACGGTCGCCACGAGCACCGCGCGCCGGGAGAGCGCCGCGACCTGGGCCTCGCGGATCGGGTACCGCGAGAGCAGCGCCTGCCCGAACGGCGCCAGGGAGCGCGCCCCGGGGCCGTGGCTCACGGCGTAGCGCTGGCGGATCCACGGCTGCGCCAGCGCCAGCTCCCAGCTCCGCGGCGTCACCTCGACGAGCGCGATCAGATCCGCGTCGAGCGCGGCGAGCCGATCGAGCGCGTCCTGCCACCGCCGCTCGCTGTCGAGCACCGCGGCGTCGTGGCGATCATGGAGCAGGTTCCACGTCGCCACGCGGAGCGCCACGGGCGGCGGCGGCGGCTCGATCGGGCCGGGGATCCACCGCTGCGCGCGCGCGTCGAAGCGGTGCGGGGCCTCCGGCGCGCCGTCGAGCGCGCGCGCCGGCTCACCCGCGGGCGCGGCGGCGGGCTCGCGCGCGGCCGCGCGGGCGGCGAGCTCGTCGAGCCGATCGATCCGCTGCGGCCGGCTCCACGCGAGCTCGTCGTCGACCCACAGCTCGACGATGCGATGCCACGGCACCGCGTTCGTGTCGAGCTCGAGGAACGGCAGCCGCTGCGTGCCCGACGGCCGCAGGCTGATCACGACGTGGCAGCGGCGCACGTCGAAGCGCGGATCCCAGCGCAGTCGGTGATAGGCATCTTGCTCGGTCGGGAACACGGCGCCCTACTCGTTCAGCTTGTCGCGCTCCTGCAGCGTCGCGATCGCGATCAGGATCGGTAGCGCCGGGAGATCAGCCGCTTTGGGATGCGAGGGCATCGCGGATCCTGACGATCATCTGTGCCATCCGGGAGATCGATCTCAGTCGATCCCACGGCGACTGCTGGAGCGTGAGCACGATCAGCGTCCGGTCCACGTCGTCGATCGCCGCGCGAACCTCTGGGTCGAGGGCCGCGATGAGCGCGTCGAGCGTAGGCGCCTCCGTCGGCGGAGCGTCCGGCACCTGGCCTGCCATGGTGCTTTCTACCACGGCGCCGCGCGAGCCTGGGCGTGGCCTCAGCCCCCGCGCGCGAGCTCGGCGTGCAGCTCGGCCGGCAGGTTCCCGTAGAACTCGATGTCCTCCGGGCCGTGCGCCTGCACGGTCTGGTAGTGCGGGTGGTACCCGGTGGCCACGAGGCCGAACGGCGCGAACGTGCTCGTCAGCGCCAGCGCCCGCTCGCGCGGATAGCAGATGAGGAGCGGCTGCGCGTAGTCGCCGCGGGCCAGCGTGCGGATCGCGGTGAACAGCTGCGACGGGCTCACCTTCTCGAACGGCGGATCGCAGAGGATCAGCCCGAACGCCTCGTCGAGGGCGCGCGGCCGGTACAGGTCGTAGCGCAAGTAGCCGGGCGTCGCCGCGAAGCGCTCGTCGATCTCGAGCACGCGGGCGCTCACCTTGCGCTCGCCGAGCAAGACGCCCACCATCGGCGCGCACAGGCAGCACGGGCGCTCGAACCGGGCCGCGAACGCGGCGAGGTGCGCCGCGGTCGCGGGGACGAAGAAGTACTGCTCGTGCTCGTGTCGTTCGTGCATCGCTGGCCGGTCGCGCGAGCATAGCGCGAGCCAGCGTGACGCCGAGTGGAGGCCGGTCCGTGCCGAGTGATAGATTGCGTCGACCGATCACCACACGAGTGTTGCGACGTAACCTCTCGTCACTCGTTACGTTTGTTGCTGCCGTCTGAACGAGTCATGTACGCCCACGCCAGGGAGCGCCGACCATGAAGCAGCGAGGCTGGCAGCTCGCGGTCAAGCGCGCGATCGATCGCCTCGCTGGCACGGCGGGCCTCGTCGCGGCGAGCCCGGTGCTCGCCGCGACGGCGCTCGCGATCCGCGCCACGATGGGCGCGCCGGTCCTGTTCACGCAGCCGCGCACGGGCTACCGCGGCCGCCCGTTCGACGTGATCAAGTTCCGCACGATGCGCGACGCGATCGGCCCCGACGGGCGCCCGCTCCCCGACATGCAGCGCCTGACGCGGCTCGGCCGCTTCCTGCGCTCGACGAGCCTCGACGAGCTGCCGCAGCTCGTCAACGTGCTGCGCGGCGAGGTCAGCCTCGTCGGGCCGCGCCCGCTGATGCACAAGTACGCGCCGCTCTACACGCCCGAGCAGCGCCGCCGCTTCGAGGTCCTCCCCGGGATCACGGGCTGGGCGCAGATCAACGGCCGCAACGCGCAGGACTGGCCGACGAAGTTTCGGCTCGACGTCTGGTACGTCGATCACTGGAGCCTGTGGCTCGATCTGAAGATCCTCGGGCTGACCGCGATCCGCGTCCTGCAGCGCACCGGCGTGTCGAGCTCGGCGACCGAGACGATGCCGGAGTTCCGCGGCGAGGCGTAGCGGCGGCGTAGCGGCGCCCTAGCGACGATAAAACGCGGCGATCTGCTCGACGACGTAGCCGGGCGCGGCGGCCGGCAGCTCCGGGTGGATCGGCAGCGCGAGCACCTCGGACACGGCGCGCTCGGCGATGGGCAGAGAGCCGGCGCGGTAGCCGAGGTCGGCGAAGCAGGGCTGCAGGTGCAGCGGCGCCGGGTAGTAGATCTCGGTGCCGACGCCGGCCGCCGCCAGGTGCGCGCGCAGGGCGTCGCGCCGCGGCGCGCGGATCACGAACTGATGGTAGACGTGCGCGGGGTGCGGCGGCGGCAGGCGCAGCTCCGGCGGCACGAGCGCCGCAGCGAAGCACGCGCGGTAGGCAGCGGCGTGCGCGCGCCGCGCCGCGGTCCACGCCGGGAGGCGCGGCAGCTTCGCGCGCAGCACCGCCGCCTGCAGCGCGTCGATCCGGAAGTTGCCGCCGATCGCGTGGTGCTGGTACTTCGGCCGCGCGCCGTGCGCGCGGAGGAGCGCGATCCGATCGGCGAGCGCCGCGTCGTTCGTGAGGACACCGCCCGCGTCGCCGAGCGCGCCGAGGTTCTTCGTCGGGAAGAACGACAGCGCCGCTGCGATGCCGGCGGGCGGGCCGCTCCCGATCGCCTGCGCGGCGTCCTCGACGATCGGACACGGCACGTCCGGCAGCGCGGCGGGGCGGCCGAACAGGTGCACGGGCACGACGGCGCGCGTGCGCGGCCCGGTGGCCGCCGCCGCGAGGCGCGGATCGAGCGCGAGCGCGTCGTCGTCGACGTCGGCGAACACGACGCGCGCGCCGAGGCGCGCCGCCGAGCCGGCCGTCGCGAAGAACGTGAGCGGCGTCGTCACGACCTCGTCACCGGGCCCGATGCCGAGCGCGAGGAAGATGACGTGCAGGGCGTCGGTGCCAGAGCTCGTGCCGAGCGCGTGGCGCGCGCCGGTGGCGGCGGCGAGCTCGCGCTCGAGCGCGGCGACCTCGGGGCCGCCGACCAGGACGCCGCTGTCGAGCACGCGCGCGATCGCGCGATCGATGTCGGCGCGCACCGCCGCGAGCTCCGCCGCCATGTCGAAGAGCGGGACGATCACGTGGCGCCAGCGAGGAGCTCGTCCAGGTGCGCGCGCGACGAGAACGTGACCACGGCCGTCGCGACGCCGGGCTCGGCGAGGACCTCGCGCACGCACGCCGCGGCCGTCGATCCGACCGTCGCACCGATCGTCGCCCCGGCTTCGAGCGCGCGCCCCGCCGCGAGCGGCCGGATCGCGACGATCCCCATGCCGGCGCGCGCGGCCGCGCGGATCTGCGGCAGCAGCTCGCGCTCGACCGGGTTCAGGTACACGGCGAGCCCCTCGCAGAGCGGCGCGCGATCGCCGCCGCCAGCGCCGCCAGCGATCACCAGGTCCGCGAACGCCGCCGTGTACGGGAACGGCGCGACCGCGCCGAGCTTGCCCTTGCCGCGCAGCGCGGCGAACGCGGCGCGGATCGCCGGCAGCTCGCGCGCGAACGCGGCGAGCCGGCCGGGCTCGTCCGTAAGGTCGCCGCGCCACATCCACTGCACGACGTCGAGCCGCTCGGCGCCGAGCTGCCCGAGGTACGCGTCGACCCGCGCCTCGAGGCGCGCCGCGTCGAATCCGGCCTCGCCGAAGTGCGGATCGGCGAGCTTCACGATGTGCTGCACCGCCAAGCCCCGCAGCCGCGGCAGGAGCCCGCAGAACCGCGGGAAGCTCTCGTACTCCGACGACGAGTGGAGCGTCGTCACGCCGCGCTCGATCGCCTCGCGGAGGAGCGCCTCCCACGCGGCGTCGTCCTGCGCGCGCTCGTGGATCCGCATCGAGCCGAACGCGAGCGGGCTCACCCGCACGGCGTCCACAACGCCTACAACGCCCACCGCGCCCACGGCGCGCGGCGCGATCACGGCGCGCCGCCCGGGAACACGTCGACGTCGACGGCGCACTTCCACAGGAAGCGCTCCCCGGCGGCGCTCGCGACGAACGCGTTGCGGCCGTGCAACAGCCGATCATCCCGCCACACGACCGCGTCGCCGGGCGCGAGCTTCACCGGGACGATCGCCGCGCGCACCGCCTCGGACGCCTGCAGATATGCGAACAGCTCCTCGCGCAGCTCGGCCGCGCGATCGCCGCAGTCGCCCGCGACGCAGTAATAGTTCCAGTTGAGCCGGAGCGTGCCGACACTCCCACGGCCGCGGCTGATCACGGGCAGCGCGCGGCGATCGCCGGAGCGCGCGTGCGGCATCACGACGGTCTCGAGCGCCTCGAGCAGCGCCGGGCGCTCGCGGCGCAGCGCGTCCACCAGCGCCTCGGCCGTCAGGAACACCGTCTCGCCACCCTCGGCGGCGCTGGCGACGCAGCACATGAGCGTCGCGTTCGGGAACGACGGGATGTACGAGCCGTCGGTGTGCAGGGGCTGCGCGTTCGGCGAGTGGCGGTACGCGTCGGGGAACGCGGGATCGTAGCGGACCTCCATCCACAGCCCGCCGGTGCGCTGGACGCTGCGATCGCCCGCGCGCACGTCCTCGGCGAGGTAGTGCGGCGTCCCGATCTGCGGCAGGAGCGCGTCGTACGCCGCGCGCACGTCGGGGAGCGGCGATCGGGGGTCGGGGTGCACCACGACCACGAGCGACTCGCGCCACGCGCGGCGGAGCGCCTGGGCCGACTCGTCGAGCCGCGCCAGATCGAATGTCACGTGGGTGAGCACGAGGGCCTCGCCCTCGACGCTACGCCGCGCGCACCCAGCCGGCAAGCCGCGCGCGCCGGCAAGCCCGCCGTGGCCGCCGCGCGCGTTGCGCTGGCGCAGCCGCCGCGTAAGATCGCGCCGTTGCCGTACCGCATCGCCCATATCGCGGCCTCCGATGCGGCGCTCGCGCTGCTCCTCGGGAACCAGCTCGAGCACTTCCGGAAGGCGGGGTACGAGGTCGCCGGCATCGCGGCGCGCAGCGCGCACGCCGCGGAGCTCGACGCTGCCGGCGTCGAGTTCTTCGAGCTGCCGGTCAAGCGCACGCTCGATCCGCTCGGCGATCTGCGCGCGCTGATCCGGCTGTACCGCCTCCTGCGCCGCGAGCGGTTCGACATCATCCACACGCACACGCCGAAGGGCGGCCTGCTCGGCCAGTACGCCGCGCTCCTCGCGCGCGTCCCGCTGCGCGTCCACACGATCCACGGCCTGTACTTCCCCGGCTCCATGCGGCCGAGCCGGCGCTGGATCTACGTCTGGCTCGAGCGCATCACGCTCGCGTTCTCCCACCACAACTTCTCGCAGAACCCCGAGGACGTCCCGGTCGCGATCGCCGAGCGGATCTCGGCGCCCGACCGGATCGAGCAGATCGGCAACGGGATCTCGATGCGCCGCTTCGATCCGGCGCGCATCTCCGCCGACGAGCGGCGCCGCACGCGCGCCGAGCTTGGCCTCGCGGACGGGCAGCTGCTCGTCGGGATGGTCGCGCGCCTCGTCGCCGAGAAGGGCTACGAGGAGGCGTTCCGCGCGGCGCGCCTCTTGAAGGACCGCGTCCCGAACGCGCGGTTCGCGTTCGTCGGCTGGTTCGAGGACAAGCCCGACGCGATCACGCCGGACGCGCTCGCGCGCCACGGGATCGCCGACGTCGCGCAGCTGCTCGGCCACCGCCGCGACGTCGAGCGGCTGTACGCCGCGATGGACGTGTTCATGCTGCCGTCGCACCGCGAGGGCTTCCCGCGCGCCCTGATGGAGGCGGCGGCGATGGGGCTCGCGTGCGTCGCGACCGACGTGCGCGGCTGCCGGCAGTGCGTCGAGCACGAGGTCACCGGCCTGCTCGTGCCGGTGCGCGATCCCGCGGCGCTCGCGGCCGCGCTCGAGCGGCTCCTCCGCTCGCCCGCGGAGCGCGCGCGGATGGGCGCCGCGGGCCGGCAGAAGGCGCTGCGCGAGTTCGACGAGACGCGCATCATCGCCGCGATCCTGGCCGCGTACCGCCGGCTCGCCGCGCGCCGCGGGCTGGTGACCCGCCGCCGCCCGGCCCCCGGCCCGCGGTGACGCGCCGCGGGCCGCTCACTCCACCACGATCGGGAACACCTGGCTCGCGGCCGCGTTCACCGCGGCCCACGGGCGCGCGCACCGCGTGCAGGCGAGGCCCTCGAGGACGGGCGCCGGCGGGAGCCGGCTGCCCGGCGTGCCGTCGAACAAGACGCCGTAGCGCGCCGCGCGCGCCTCGACGTTCGCGAGCGTGAGGCCCTCGATCGCGCGCTCGTTCGTGGCCACGACCCACACGGCGCTGGCGAGCTCGGTGTCCGTCGACTCGATCACGACGTCGCGCAGCGCGACGCCCCGGATGTCGCGCGCCGACGGCCGGAGCTTGATGCCGTGGCGCCCCTCCGCCGCCTCGGACACCCGGAGCCGCAGGCCGCGCAGCGACAGCTCCTGCACGCTCTCGAACGCGGCCAGAAACGGCGCCCGGCCGCCTGGATCGACGCGCGACACCCACGCGCCGCCCAGGACGCGCATCCCCGTCGTGTACGTGTCGATCCCGTGCAGCACGAGCACGAGCGGGCCCGGCGCCGCGCCGGTGTCGCGCACGATGTCGACGCCCTCGAGGACGAGGTCCCGGTTGTGGTGGAACACGTAGAGCAGCGGATCGGAGAAGCCGGCCATCGGCCCGCGCCCCGACGCGTAGAGCGTCACGTTCCGGAGCGCGAGCGACTCGGTGTCGATGATGTTGATCTGCCCCTCGAGCACGACCAGGTCGCGCAGCGTGCTGCGGGTGAGCGGCGTGACCTGCCGCGCGCCGTCCTCGTAGCCGCCGATCGAGATCGCGTGCGCCGTCTGGCCGAGCGTGTTGTCGACGACGCCGTCGTGGATGTGGAGCCGGTCCATCACCGCGGCCGTCGTCGGCTCCATGTCGATCGGCGAGTTCTTCACGCCGCCGATGTAGAAGTCGCTGATCTCGACGTTGCGGAACCCGCGCTGCAGCGAGACGCCGCTGCGCGCGCCGCGGCTCGGCGCCTGCGGCTGGCCGTCGACCTGCATCGTGAAGTCGTGCGCGCGGACGTTCTCGACGTAGTACGGCGCCGAGCCGGCGATGCGCAGCGCGTCGCCGATGCACGGGCCGAAGTGGACGTTGTCGATCTCGACGTCGCCGGTCACCGCCCGCTGCGCGTTGACCTGGATCAGGTGGTCCTGCTGCGTCGGCGAGGGGTTGGCGATCGTCCCCTGGTAGATCCGGAAGTCGCGCAGCGTGATCCGCCGCGCGCCGTCGACGATCTCGATCCCGAGCCACAGGCCGCCCGTGGCGTCGCCTTGCAGCACGAGCTCCGACGTGCGATCCGGATCGCCGCGCAGCACGAGATCGGTCGTGCCCGGGCCCGCGAAGCGCAGCGACGTGTAGCGCGGGCCGCGATCGAGGTAGATCGCGCCCGGCGGCAGGACGAGCTGCACGCCGCCGCCCGCGTGCTCGTCGATCGCGCGCTGGATCGCGAGCCGGTTCGCGGTCGCCCGCGCCGGATCGCCGGCGACCACGCCGTAGCCCGCGAGCGCGATCGCCGGCTCGGCCGGGCCGCGCAGCGAGACGGAGCCCTTCGCGCCGCACGCGCCGCACGCGCCGCACGCGGCCGCCGCCACCGCAGCCGCCGCGGCCGCGATCGCGAGCAGCCGGGGCGGCCGACTCACGGCAGGCCGTCGAACAGGACCGCGAACGAGCCGTCGAACAGGGTCGCGTTGTCGTTCGGCGACGCCCAGCAGAGATCGGGGAGGCTGTCGCCGTTCGTGTCGCCGATCCACCGCCCCTGCCCCGCGGGGCCGCGCGTCCGCGCCTGGAGCAAGAACTTGGAGGACGGGCCGAGGATCGCCGCGTTCGCGCTCGCGACCGTCGTGATGCCGGTCGGGATCGAGCCGCCGAACCACACGTGCAGGCGCGCCGCGCCGCCGGTGGGCGAGGCCGCGCCGATCAGGAGATCGCCCAGCCCGTCGCCGTCGATGTCGTCGCTGTCGATGTCGGTGCCGTTGCCCAGCCGATCGTCGTGCGCGATGAGGACCGCGCCGAGGCGCATGCCCGAGCTGCCGTCGATCCGCGTCACCACGACGCCGACGTCGGTCGTCTTCGCGACGCCGGAGATGTTGCCCGTGTTGTCGCCGTCGATGATCAGCACCTGGCCGCCACCGTTCAGGTGGCGGAACGCCGAGATCACCACCTCGGGCGAGCCGTCGCCGTTGAGATCGCTGACCGACACCGCCTGCGCGCCGAGCTCGGTGAACTGGTACGGCGAGACGAGCTCGATCCGCACGTCGCGACCGATCTTGAACGGCCGCAGCGACAGGCCCGACGCCCCCGGGCGCGTGCCGTCGCCGCGCACGATGTACACGCGGTCCGTCGTGCTCGTGTCGTCCTCGTAGCCGACCACCAGATCGTCGTCGGGATCGAGCAGGCCGCGCGTCGGGCCGACCGAGTGGAGGTACGTCCCGAACGCGCGGTTCGGCTGCGCGAGCGGATCCGGCATGTACTCGACGACCGCGGTGCCCAGGCCGAGCGGATCGATGTCCGACAGCTCGACGCTGGCGGTGACCGTGCCGCCGTAGAAGATGACGATGCCGCCGGTGCCGCCGCCGCCCTTGGCCGCGGACGCCACGATGTCGCGCGTGCCGTCGCCGTCGAGGTCGGCGCCCGCCACCGCGGTGCCGAGGGCGGCGCCCGCGAACCACCCCGGCGCCGTCGAGCTCACGCCGAGCTGCAGGAGCGCGCTCTCCGCGAGGACCGTGCCGGTCGGGAAGCCCGAGCCGCCCCTGAAGACGTAGACGCGACCCGCGCCGCCGTCGGCTCCTGGCGCGCCGATCACGAGGTCGTCGCGGTTGGAGACGTTCCACCGCACGGTGGTGAGGCTGGCGCCGACGCGCTCACCCACCATGGTGCCGAGGATCGAGACCGACGGCAGAGACGGCAGGCCGCCCGGGCCGCCGAAATAGACGTAGACGGCGCCGACGCTCAGGACGCCGGTGCTCGAGTCCTGCGTCGGCGCCGCGATCGCCAGATCGTCGTACTCGTCGAAGTTGAACTTGCCGTGCGCGATCGCCGAGCCCATCGCCAGGCTGCCCTGCCCCACGTTCGGGCCGGAGAGCGGGCCGAGCTGCTGGAATGCCGACGTGAGTGGGCCGACGATCACCGGGGCCGAGCGGTTGCCGGCGAAGTCGTAGCTCGCGGCGCCGATCCAGTACGAGGTCCCGAGCCGCGCCGGGAACACCTCCGCCGTCTCGATCGCGCCCGGCACCCGCGGCACGCCCATCAGGATCTCCGTGCCCTCCGTGTCGAAGCCTGCCTCGGTGAGCGGCGTGGTCGACATCTTGACGAGGTACCTGGCGACCGACACGCCGTTGTCCGAGGGCGACGACCACGTCATCCCGACACGCTGCCGGTTCGGGACGAGCGGGGCGACCCCGGGGATCAGCGGCGGCGGCGTGAGATCGACGACCAGCGGGAGCTGCGCGCCGCCGTACGAGAGGCCCTTCGTCGCGCTGACGGTCACGTCGTGCGGCGCCTCGGGGAGCGTGAGCGAGAGGCACCAGCGCGTGCCGGTCACGGTCGCGGGCTGCAGCGGCCCGCCGTCGACGCGCACCGCCACCGCCGCCGTCGGGTCCCCGACGATGCCGCACAGCGGGAACGTGAGCGTGTTGCCGGCGACCGTGCCGTCCTTCTGCCCGAGCACGCCGTCCGAGGCCGGCGGATCGACGGTGAGCGTGATGTTCGTGTGCGCGATCGTGCACGACTGGCTCTTGCCGCGGTTGCCGTGCCGATCGGTCGCCACGCCGGTGAGCACGTTGAGGCCGGGCGCGATGGTGACCACCAGGTCGCCGGTGACCGGCGTCGACACGAGCCCGCCGGTGTTCGACAGCTCGAGCATCGGCATCATCGCGTCCATCGGGTTCGCGGCGGTCACTCGCACCTTGATCTGCATGCCGGGGGTGTTCGGGTCGACGTCGGCCGTCGGCGCCACCTGCCCGCCGCACGCGACCACCGGATCGAAGACCGCGACGTTCATCGCCGGCCCCAGATCGTCGAACGCGATCATCGCCGTCGCCTGCGACGCCACGCCCTGGGACGTCGACACGTGGAACGTGCACGTCGACCGCACCTCGCACGGCGAGCCGTCGCAGAGATCCGCGCGCAGCGTGAGCCGGCCGTCCGCCGGCACCACGCCCTGGGGCGCTCCCCCGCCGCACGTCGACGTCACCATCCGGCCGGCGCACGCAGTGTCCACGGCCAGCTGGATGTCGACCTGCGAGCCGGCCGCCGCCGGGTTGGCGTCCGCCGTCACCGTCGTGGTCGGCGAGACGACCGCGATCGAGCAGCTCGGGCCGCCTGCCACGTCGAGCTCGACCGCGTCCTCGGCGCTGCCGCAACCGCTGCGGCCGACCGCGCGCAGCCGCGCGCGGGGCCCCGGCACGGTCACGCTGGCGAACACCGTCTCGGCCCCGTCACCGACCGGGAGCTCGTAGGTCGCCACCTCCGTGCCCGCGCCGTCGAGCACCTTCAGCTCGATCTGGTCGGTGGGCAGGAGCGTGCTGCGCACGTGCACGTCGGTCTGGACGCCCGGTGCGGCCAGATCCACGTCGGTCATGATCGCCGACGTGGGCGTCTGGATCACGATCAATGGGTTCGCGTCGCACAGGACTGCGTCGTCGCAGCCCGTCGCGATGAGCCCGATCAGCAAGATGGAAAGCCTCAGGCCCGCCGAGGTCGTGGTCGCCCCCATTCCGGCGTTAGTGTAGAGGAGGCTTGGCGTAGGCTGAAATAGATCGATGCCGCAGGATCGTGCGCACGTCACATCAGGTGGATCGCCGATTCTCGGATCCTGCATGGGCGCTGACGCTCACCATGAACGCTGGCGCGTCTGCTTGCACTAACGCAAGCACCAGGCGTCCTCCCGCTTCGTACCGCTTCCTCCCGCTGAAGGCTCCCCCTTTCGTTGACCCACCGGTAGCTCCGCCGATATAAGGATCGTCCCGATCCTTGGACCCCCGCCGGGCCTAACCGCCGATGGCGCCTAGGATTCTCGCATGACTCGACTGCACGTCACCCTCGGCGCCCTGCTCGCGATGGCCGGGTCCGCGTCGGCCCAGGCCGTCGCGACCTTCGACCCGAGCGATGCCGTGGCGCCGGTCTCGGTCGTCGAGGGGCCCGGCGTGAAGATCGGCGAGGGGACCGTCCTCCACCCGATCTTCGGCGCCGAGACCGGCTTCATCTCGAACGTCTTCTATGAGGATCAGGACGAAAACCCAGCCGGCGTCCTGCGGCTCCTCGCCCAGATCGGCGCCGGCTCCCTGCCGCTGTCCCGCCTGACGTCCCCGGGGATGCTCACGCTGGACGAGGCCGGCGACCCGCAGACGTCGGCCCAGAGCGCGGGCAACCTCCAGTACCGCGCCGACGCCCGGCTGTCGTACGACCTGCTCCTGTCGAACAACGAGCGCACCACCCGCGCCGGTGCCGGTGGGCTCGGCGCGGGCGGCACGCTGCGCATGCTCGTGAACCCGCTGCGCACCTGGTCGTTTGGCTTCGCCGAGGAGGTCCGCCGGCTGATCCGGTCGGCGAACTTCGAGACCGACGCCGACACGAACCGGATCATCAACGACGTCAAGCTGCGCCTGTTCTTCCAGCCGCAGGGCCGCACGCTGGGCGGCTTCCTCCGCTACGACAACACGATCGATTACTTCGAGCGCGATCGGCAGCGGTTCTCGAACCGCATCCAGCACACGTTCGGCGCCCGCGTCATGTGGCGGCTGCTCCCGATGACGCGGATCTACGCCGACGCCTCGATCGGCATCTTCGGCCCGCTCGGCGGCGACAGCGTGAAGGCGTCGTCGTACCCGTTCGTCGGCGTCGCCGGCCTCCAGACGCTGCTCTCGTTGAACCTGACCGTCTCGCTGCAGGGCGGCTACACGTACAGCCCCTACAGCATGGGCCCGAGCTACTCGGCGCCCGTCGTCGGCGCCGAGATCGGCTACCGCTACTCGCCGCTCGGCCGCGTCACCGCGATGTACCAGTACATGCACCAGGACTCGGTCAACGCGAACTTCTTCCGCGACCACGTGGTGCGGCTGTGGCTCCAGCAGATGTACGTGCCGTTCGCGCTCACCCTCCAGCCCGAGCTGCACCTCCGCAAGTACCAGGGCATCACGATCGTCGACGGCCCCGCGACGCGCGACGACGTCATCTTCTCGATGGCCGCCGGCGTGCACTACAACTTCCGCAACTGGATCGCCGGCACGCTCGGCTACAACCTCGGCATCGTGCGGACCGACTACCGCTACAGGGTGCCCATGTCCGACGGGCGCGTCGTCGAGGACGATCCGAGCTACATCCGCCACGAGCTGGTCCTCGGCGTGCGCGTCGCGATGTAGATGATCCGCGTCGCGGTCTTCGGCGCTGGCGCGTGGGGCATAAACCACGTGCGCGTCCTCGCGAGCGAGCCCGGGTGCACGCTCGCGGGCGTCGCCGATCCGGACCCGCGGGCGCGGGAGCGCGCCGCGGCCATCGCCCCCGGCGTCCCGTGCGTCGCCGATCCCGACCTCTTGCTCGCGCGCCCCGATGTCGACGCGGTCGTGCTCGCGACGCCCGCGCCGACGCACGCGTCCCTCGCGATCGCGGCGTTCCAGCGCGGCAAGCACGTCCTCGTCGAGAAGCCGCTCGCGCTCGAGCTGGGCGACGCCGTGCGCGTCGCGGAGGCCGGCGCGCGGAGCGGGCGCGTCGGCATGGTCGGCCACGTGATGCTCTACCACCCGGCCGTCGTCAAGCTGCGCGCGATGCTCGCCTCGGGCTCGCTCGGCGCGCTGCACTACCTGTTCAGCACGCGCGTCAACCTCGGCCGGCTGCGCCAGGACGAGAGCGCGCTGTGGAGCTTCGGGCCGCACGACCTGTCGATGATCGACTTCCTGCTCGAGCAAGTGCCCGAGAGCGTCGCCGCGCGCGGCCAGAGCGTCCTGCAGCGCGGGATCGAGGACGTCGTGTTCCTGACCCTGCGCTTTGGGACCGGGCAGATGGCGCACGTGCACCTGTCGTGGCTGAACCCGCGCAAGGAGCGCCGGCTGACGCTCGTCTGCTCGCAGAAGATGGTCGAGTTCGACGACGTCACCCAGGACAAGCTGCGGATCTACGACCGCGGCTACGACCCGCCCCCCGAGTTCTCCGACTTCGCGAAGTACCTGACCCTGCGCGATGGCGACGTGTTCATCCCGAAGGTCCCGATGGACGAGCCGCTGCGGCTCGAGCTCCGCCACTTCCTCGACTGCATCGCCGCGAGATCACAGCCGGTTTCGGACCTCGCCCACGGCGTGCGCGTGATCTCCGTGCTCGCCGCGGCGCAGCGGTCGCTCGCACAAGATGGCGTGCCGGTGCGGGTTCAGCCAAACATGGCGACAATGAACCCCGCCGAGCGCCCGGGCGACTAACCCAGGCTGCCAGCCGTCAGAGAGCCACGCCTTGGAGCCGGACCGCACCCCCACCGACGACACCGAGCAGCTCCTGCAGCTCGACTTCGGGCGCTACTTCAGCGCGCTCCGCAAGTACGCGTGGCTCCTGATCGCGCTCGTCGCGCTCGCCGTCACCGGCACCATCGTCTACACGAGCCGCCTGCCGAAGATCTTCGAGGCCCGCGCGTCGGTGCAGATCGAGCCGCGGCTCCCCGATCTGCTCGGCCAGGGCCAGGAGATCCTCGCCGGCGGCGGCATGGGCGGCACCACCGACTATTACAAGCAGCAGAGGCAGGTGCTCGGCAGCTACAAGCTGATCCGGCAGACCGTCGAGCAGCACCAGCTGCACCAGAAGCTCCTCGCCGAGGGCGAGCGCGCCGACCGAAAGCTCGAGGATCAGCTCGACGACGCCACGCGGCGGCTGCGCGAGGGCATGGCGATCAAGTACCCCGACCAGGATCGCATCATGTACGTCGTCGTGCGGAGCGACAGCGCCAAGCTCGCGGCGCAGATCGCCAACCACCACGTCGACACGTTCGTGCAGTACTCGCGCGGCCTCTTGTCGACGGACACGCGGCAGGCGTCCGACGCGCTGTCGGCCGAGTTCGACGACTCCGAGAAGAAGCTGCGCGACGCCGAGGCCGCGCTGTACAAGTTCCAGAAGGAGAACGACCTGCTCGCGGTCTCGCTCGAGGATCGGCAGAGCCTGACGTCGTCGAACATCACGTCGTACACCCAGAAGCGCAACGAGGCGCGCGCGCGGCGGATCGAGATCGGCTCGCGCCTGGACCGCATGAAGAGGCTCGCCGACTTCGACGTCCTGCAGTCGCCGATCCTCCTGCTCGCCGAGCAGGCGTCGTTCGAGGCGCTGCGCGCGCAGTACTACGCCGAGCGCAACAAGTTCATCGAGCTCGAGAAGCAGTTCGGTCCCAAGCACGCCGAGTACCAGATGCAGAAGGCCAAGGTCGACGACCTGTACGGCGCGCTCAACACCGAGGCCAAGCGCCTGCTCGCCGGACTCCAGGAGCAGCACCAGGCCGCGCTCGGCACCGAGCAAGCGCTGCAGGCCGAGGTCGACAAGTTCACGAAGGAGGCGCTCGAGCTCGGGCCGAAGATCGTCTCGTACAACGAGCTCGTCCGGAAGCGGAAGAGCATGGAGGACCGCTACAACATCCTGCGCACGCGGCTGTCGGCGAGCGAGCTGTCGGGCCGCATGACCGGCAAGATCGAGGCGACGAACGTAAAGCCGCTCGATCCGGCGCTCGTCCCGACGGAGCCCGTCTCGCCGAAGCTCCGCATGAACATCGCCGCGGCGGCGATCGTCTCGCTCGTCCTGGGCTTCGCGCTCGTGCTCCTCATCGTGTTCCTCGATCGCTCCGTCAAGAACGTCGCGGACGCGCAGCAGGCGACCGGCGTGCCGGTGCTCGGCATCGTGCCGGTGCTCGAGGATCTGGGCGGCGGCCGCGAGGACGATCGGCTGCGCGACCTCTACGTCCACACGCACCCGGTCTCGAACGTCGCCGAGTGCTGCCGCTCGCTGCGCACGAACATCCTGTTCTCCGCGGCGGATCGGCCGCTCAAGACGATCGTCGTGTCGAGCGCGAACCCGCGCGAGGGCAAGACGACGTGCGTGATCTACCTCGGCACGACGATGGCGCAGACCGGCCAGCGCGTGCTCCTGATCGACACCGACATGCGCAAGCCGCGCCTCCACTCGCTGACCGGCGGGTCGCGCACCATGGGGCTATCGAACTTGATTTTGGGCGATCGGGACTACGAGGAGGTCATCAAGTCGACGGACGTGCCGAACCTGTTCGTCCTGCCGTGCGGCCCCTTGCCGCCGAACCCGGCGGAGCTCCTGATGGGGCCCCGGTTCGCGAAGATCCTCGCCGACCTGAACGGGCGCTTCGACCGCGTCATCCTCGACTCGCCGCCGCTGCAGCCGGTGACCGACGCCGTGCTCCTGTCGAAGCTGACCGACGGCGTCATCCTCGTCGTGCAGGCCGGCAAGACCTTGCGCGACGACATCCGGCGCTCGGCCAACAAGATCCGCGGCGTCGGCAGCAGCATCTTCGGCGTGATCGTCAACGCGATCGAGTCCTCCGAGCGCGAGGGCTACTACTCGTACTACGGCCAGGGCTCGCCGGAGGACAGCCACCCGCCCGACGGCCGCCCGCCCGACGGCCGCCCGAAGGACGAGCCGCGGCAGCAGGGCTCGACCGCGTAGTCCCCGCAGCGCCGCGTCCAGGCCGACCGGGCCGCCTCACGTCACGTTGGCGTTGCGCGGGGCGCCGAGGACGCGCCACGACGCCGCGGCCGCGTCCCACAGGAGGGAGAACGAAGCCGGCCCCGACCACGTGATCACGTGCGCCGTGCCGTCGACGAGGGAGAGCGGCGCGAGCTCGCCCGTGCCGCTCGTGACCACGAAGTGCTTCACGTAGCCGTCGGTCGAGTGCTTGCCGAGCGTGAGGCTCGTCCGGAACCCGGATATATAGGTGACCTGCCGATCGAGCGCCGCGGCGCCGCTCGCCTTCAGGCGCTCGGTGCCGCCCGCCACGAGGTTCCAGCCCGAGCTGCCGGTGCCGCTCTGCTTGAGCCACTCGGTCGTGTTGTCGCCCGCCTGGCGCGTGTAGCGCGAGCCCTGGACGGCCACGATCGCGCTCGGGTCGGCGGTGCCGACCTGCCACGTGCGGCCGCCGCGGTTGCCCGAGATGATCGGGAACGTCTCGTCGATGGCGCCGTTGATCGCGAGCCACGCGTTCGACGCGCCGGCGAAGTCGCAGCCCTGGATCATCGGCGAGGCGTCGATCGAGCCGCCGCTCGTGCGATCGAGCAGGACGCCGGAGATGCAGGCGTCCGGCGCGCGGACGTTCGTCACGCGGATGTCGGTGAGCGCGCCGCCGTTCGTGGCCGCGAAGTACACCGCCGCCATGAGCTTGGGCCCGGACAGGCCGGGCGTCGGGGCGAGCGACTCGATGCTGATGTCGTTCAGCGTCGGCCCGTGGATGTCGCCGATCGAGCGGAAGCCGAAGCCGTACTCGTTCGCGCCGACCGCGCCGAGCTGCAGGTGGATGCCTTCGACCGAGAGCCGCCGGCAGCCGCGCGCCTCGAAGTAGCGCTTGCCGCTCCCCGGCCCGACGCTGGTCCTCCACGTCCCGCCGGAGATCCGGACGTCGGCGCTCTCGCCGATGCCGCCCATCATGCCGGTGACGGAGAACGCGCGGTCGACCACGGTGGTGGTGATCGCGATGTTGCCGTGGCGGCCGTAGTGGTCGTTCGTCAGGACGACGACGTGCGGCTGCATCGACAGGTGCGACGCCGCCGCCGTCACGGCCAGGTCGTGCTCACCGTTGATCACGGCGATGATCGCGTCGCGCACCTGGAGCGTCGAGGCGTGCGACGAGAACGGGACCCCGACGTGCCCGGGCATCACGATCCCGTCGCTGTCGAATTCGAACGTCGTGAACGTGGCGCCGTCGCCGAGCGTGAACGTCTCGCCGTCGACCAGCGCGAGGCCGGCGACCGCCTCGATCTGGCCGGCCGCGCGCCCGGCGGGGATCACGGTGACGAGCGGCCCGGGCGGGCTGCCGGGGTCGCGGGTCAGGTTCAGGCTCGTGATCGTCGAGCCCTCGTGCGCCTGCGACCAGTCGAGGAGCGGCCTGCCCTCGAGCGCGGCCGGCGCGGAGCGCGAGGTGTGGATCGTCAGGTTCGTGATCGTGGCGTCCCGGGTGAGCGCGCCGGAGACGTTGCCGTGGAGCACGAAGACGTTGTTCACGATCATCCGCTCGATCGGATGCGTCAGGGAGCCCGCGAGCGCGATGCCGCTCGCGCCCTGGCCGCCCGAGTTGTCGACGATGAGGTCGTGCAGGAGCAGGTCCTCGAGCACGCCGCTGCCGCCCGGCGCGATCTCGAGCGGGACATCCCTGGCGCCGCGCACGGAGCCGGGGCCGAGCTCGAGCTTCTGGATGCCCCCGCGCAGCGACACGCCCGAGCGCGAGCCGAGCCCCGCGCCGTCCGCGCCGTCCGGGTGACCGCCCGTCTCCATGGTGAAGCTCTTGACGCGGACGTGCTCGCAAAAGCAGCCCGCGCCCTCGCCGGTGATGCGCAGCGCGTCGCCGATACACGGGCCGAACCACAGGTTCTCGAGCACGAGGTTCCGGCAGCTCTGGGCCAGCGCGACGATCTCGATCAGCGAGCTGTGATCTCCCTCGACGTCGATGCCGACGTCGACACCGTCGCCGGCGTGCTCGAACGTGCCCTGGCGGAGCCCGAGATCCGCGATCTCGATGTCGTGGCACGAGTCGAGCACGAGCAGGTCCCACGGCGCGTCGCGCATGCCAGCGCCGTGCTGGACCAGAGTCGTCACGCGCGTACCGGAGCCGCGCAGCGCCACGCGCGAGGCGCCCGGCGGGAACCGGATCGACCAGCAGCTGCCCGCGCGATCGCAGTAGATGTCGCCGGGCGGCAGGAGTAGCACCGTGCCGCGGCCGTCGTGCGCCGCGATCGCTGCGTTGATGCTCGCAGCGTTCTGCATCGCCTGGCCGGGCTCGCCGGCCACGACCAGGTACGGCGGCCGGGAGAGGTCAACGATGCTCGACATGGGTGACGCTACGCTACGCAATCCCTCTGTTGCTGAGCACGTGTTCGCCATGATTAATCCAGCGCACCCGCGGGAGCGCACCCGCGGTGTGCTCGAGGGGTGCAGATCCCGGGCACTGTAAAGTTAGGATCAAAATCGGCCGCTCCAGCCGAGCTCCGCATGCGACACACCTGCAGAGAAGGTCGGCCTTGATGAAGATTTCGTGCGGTACGACCACCAAAGCCCGACACCGATCGACACAACGCCCGCGGCGCCGAACGCGATTCCATACGGCGCCGTGTTCCAGTAGCGCTCTTGTACTGGCAAGCCGGGCATCGAGACCGAGTCCTGGTCGACCAGGTACAGCCCCAGGCCGGCCGCACATGCGGCCGCGCCGCCGAAGATGAACCACCGGGCACGACCACCGGGTGCTGGCTCGCGGGCAGGCGCGGGCGCGGGCCCGGGCCCGGCCGGCGGTGGCGCCGCGGGTCGAGCCTCGCCGTCGAGGATCTCGAGGCCGGCTGCTGGCGTGCCGTCTGCCAGGAATTGCGCGAGCGCGATCAGCCGGGGGCCGTTGGAGCCGTTGACGCCGTCGAGGCCGACCTGGGCGTTGCGGATCACCTTCCCGTCCGTCCGGTACAGGGTCCCGATGACCACCGGCTTGTCCTGTGGCATCAGTGGCCTCGGCAGCCTCCGCAGGCCGATGATCACGACCCTGTCACCTGCTTGCCAGCGCTCCACGAGCGCTCCCGCGAGCTGTGCCTCGCGCCCCCGCGGGTCCTCGCTCGTGAGCTCAAAGCCGATCCATGAATCACTGATGATGAGCGCCGAGTCGACGCTCCATGCGAGGTCGAGCTGGTGGTCCTCGTTGGGACGCACTTCGACCTCGTACTGGCGTCCGATGGTTCCAGGTATCTGAATAAAAACTCGATATAGACCGGGGATCAGATCTACGAGGCTCGCGGTCCCGAGCCCGCGGATCTGACCATCGACGAAGATGACCGCCTGCGGGTGCCCCGCAGTGATCGCGATCCGGCCTCGCCCCAGCGCGCGGGACCGCTTCCACGCCGCGTGGTGGAGGCGCTCGGCCTCCGGCCCGAAGCTCGCGCTCATGACCGCCACCGACGGATACATGCGGACCAGCTCGTCCATCGCGGCCATCGTCTCGGGCTCGTGCCCCAGCCGCGCGTGGCTGCTGGCCAGGCCCACGAGCGCCTTGACCATCAGCGTCGAGTTCCCCGTGTCGATCGCCAGGAGCGCGGGGTTGCGCTGGATCAACTTGATCGCCTCGTTCAGCGCCTTGATCGCCGTCTCGAAGTTGCCCTGCATGTAGTCCAGGTATCCATCGTCGACCCGCTGCGCGATCACCTTGGCCGTGACGCCGAGATCCATGATGCCGGGCCGCGGCGCGTTGCCGCCGGCGATCTTCAGGATCGACTCGGGACGCGCGGCGAACCCGTGGCTCTCCAGCGCGTCGCGCAGCGGCCCCAGCACGCGCTCAGCCTCGGCCGCGCGCGGACCGAAGTGCACCTCGAACACGGGGATCGGCTGCTTGCTGGGCGTCGCCTGGGCGGCGCCTGGCATCGCCGCGCTCGCCGCGCTCGCCGCGGCGATGACGCACGACAGGCGCCACACGAGCTTGCAGGGACATCGTGTCTGTGGCCACGCCCGCATCTCACGGCACCTCGTCAGCGCCGACGTCCGCTGGACTTATCCGCACGTCACCGTCCAGGTCGCGCTCGGCGAGGCCCATCAAGCTCGAGCTCGGATCGGCGGCACCGCGCGCGGGCGATCCGAGTCTGATATGGAGATCGCCCGTCGTCGGGCTCACGAACAGCGGATCGGCGTTCGTGTTGCCGGCGCCCGATGGCAGCATGCCCGGCCGCACGATCGAGTACGCGTGCGTGCAGTTACCGGCGACCTGGTCCTGGCTCGACGTCGTCCCGTTCTCGCTCATGATGTTGTTGCGCGCCGCGACCAGCACCGAGGCGCAGTGGATCGCAGGGCCGGTCCCGGAGGCCGCCGCGTTCATGTGGAAGCTGTTGAACTCGAGGCGGTTGCCTCCTTGCATCGTCGCGATGCGGATCCCGCCGGTGCTCGTCACCGGGCTGCCATTGCCGTAGAAGGCGTTGCCGACGGCCGCGAACGTCCCGCCCAGCACCGAGATGCCGCCCCCCACGTTCCTGGCGATCAGGCTCTGCGTGACTGTCAGGATCCCGCTGCCCTCCGCCAAGATTCCGCCGACCGCGTTGTTCAGTAGCCTGGACCGGACGAGCGTCACGTGAGGCGCGCCACCTGCCTGGAGTCGTAGCCCGAGCCCGCTCACGCTGTTTTGTGCATCGCTGATCGAGAGGTCGTAGATCGTGAGCGACGTACCGTCGTCTCGCACGGTCACGGTCGGTCCCGGGCCGCTCGCAACGGTCGTGAGCTTGACATCCGGACCGCCGACGAACGTGACGATCCGGCCGCCGCTGACGACCACCTGCTCGTCGAGCACGCCCGCGAGCTTCACGTACGGCCGGTTGGTGGCGAGCGCCCGGCTCACCCGCGTGCACGGCGACGCGCTCGTGCAGGACAGGTTGTCGAACCCGGCCCGATCGACGTACGCGACGCGGGTATCGTCGCCGCACGAGCCGTCGGGCAGGCACCCAGCCGCGCCGCACTCGGCGTGCTCAGTGCAGGCACGGCACGCGTGGTCGGCGCCGCAGACAGGTGTGGCTCCGGTGCACGCGCCCGCGTCGCCAGCCGTGCACGCGACGCACATCTGCGTGTCATCGCGATCGCACACGGGCGTCGCCCCGCTGCACTCGGCGCTGGCCGTGCATGGTTTCGGATCGAACGGATCCAGGCAGTTGTTGTTCGGGTTCTTGCCCGGACAGTAGTTCGGGTCGGTCGGGCGGATGCAGGCCGCGAGGACCAACGCGAGGACCAACGAGGCGAACAACGAGGCGAACGAAGTGAAGTGAAGCGGCATGAGCTGGTTCCTCGAGGAGAGAGATCGTGTCCGCGCCCGCATCTCACGACACCTCGTCGGCGCCGATGTCCGCCGGACGGGTCCGCACATCGCCGTCCAGGTCGCGCGCGGCGAGGCCCGTCAAGCTTGAGCGCGGATCGGCGGCGCCGCGCGCCCCACACACCCCGTTCGTGCGCGTGAAGCTGGCGCCTGGACCGCCGACGAACGTGACGACCCGGCCGCCGTCGATGACCACTTGCTCGTCGAACCCGGCTGGATCGACGTACGCGACGCGGGCGGCGTCCCCGCTGCACTCGGCGTTGGTCGTGCATGACATGGAGCCTGGGTCGAGAGCGGGGCCCAGGCAGTTGTTGTTCGGGTCCTTGCCTGGGCAGTAGGCCGGGTCGAGCGGGTAGACGCAGTCTGGAAGGATCGACGCGAGGGCCGCCGGGGCGAACGAAGCGAGGCGACGCGACATGAGCTGGCTCCTAGAACGAGGTGATCCAGCCGACGGCGCCGCCGGTGGAGGTGGCCGTGACGGTCGGCGCAGATCGAGACCTGGCGCGGCGCATCCACCAGTACGCGCCACCCACGGCGAGCGCCCCGCCCGCGAGCGCGCAGCCGACGCCAGGCCGCGCGCTGTCGAAATCGCCAGTGCCCGAGAGCCGCTGGCCTGCGGCGTGCGAGTCCTCGTCGAACGCGAGGAGCACCATGCCGACCACGAGCAACGCGGCGCCGCCGCTCACGATGAGCGCCGGCGGGAGCTGCGAGCGCCGACGCTGCACGAGCGCCGGACGCGCCGGACGCGAATCACCGGCGTCCGGTAGCAGTCGCTCGCCGAGCCCCGACCGCACCGCGACCTCGCGCAGGAGCCGAGTCGTCAGCTCCGCCGCGGCCTCGCCGAGCGCGCTGCCCGTGCACGACTCGCCGTACCGCTCGCCGACGACCCTGAGCCGCTCGCTCACGACGATCACCTGGCCGGTGAGCACGACCATCGGCGCACCCTCGTGCACGCGGCACTCGACGCCTACGACGAACATTCGCCGGACCGTGCGGGGCCGTGCCGGAATACAGTCCCACGGTTGCTTCGAGGCAGCGCACGCGAGCAGCGCGGCGGCGTCCTCGCGCGGGAGCGGCGTGGCCGGCAGCTGCCAGCCCCCGCTCTGCGTCACTGCTTCGATCGCGGCGCCGACCGTCGCCCGATCGCGCTCCTCCGCAGCGCCCTCCACCAAGACGAGATCGGTCTCGGCTGCCACGGCCCTGGAGCCACCGGCGAGCCACAGCGAGACCGCCACCGA